>Ga0302200_10003397_pt1 | contig 13442 bp, 9 predicted proteins | sample II_Bog_N3_1_FD_194585 | JGI IMG/M metagenome (GOLD analysis project Ga0302200, IMG submission 194585) | Peat permafrost microbial communities from Stordalen Mire near Abisko, Sweden - II_Bog_N3_1 | ecosystem: Environmental > Terrestrial > Soil > Wetlands > Peat | place: Sweden: Abisko, Stordalen... | reverse complement strand
GATGCCGATTTCGCGCAGCTTGGCCACCGACTGCTGTGTCGGCTTGGTCTTCAATTCCCCCGCCGCCTTGATGAACGGCACGTAGGTGACATGAATGAAAATCGCGTTGTTGAAGCCGACTTCGAGTGCGAACTCGCGGATGGCTTCGAGAAACGGCAATCCTTCGATGTCCCCGGTCGTGCCGCCGATTTCCGTGATGACGACATCCGCCTTGGATTTCTCGGCGAGGACGTGGATGCGGTTTTTGATTTCGTCCGTGACATGGGGAATCACCTGCACCGTCTTGCCGAGATAAGTTCCGGCGCGCTCGTTGTTGAGCACGGTCTGATAAACCTGGCCGCTCGTGAGATTGTTCAGGCGCGTGAGCTTGACGTTGGTGAACCGCTCGTAATGGCCGAGGTCGAGGTCCGTCTCCGCGCCGTCGTCGAGCACATAAACCTCGCCGTGCTGATACGGCGACATCGTGCCCGGATCCACGTTGAGATACGGGTCGAACTTTTGCAGCGCGACCTTGAGGCCGCGGTTTTCGAGCAACGTGCCGAGCGCGGCCGCCGTCAGGCCCTTGCCCAACGAACTCACCACGCCGCCAGTGACGAATATGAATTTCATTTCAAATCAAAATTGTTCTTCAACCACGGATGCACACGGATTAACACGGATAAAATTTGCCAGAACAACCGCTTCGAAATCCGTGTTCATCTGTGCTTATCCGTGTTTAAATACCTTTCCACCCATTCCACGTCTTCCGGTGCGTCCACGCCCACGCTGTCGTAATTCACCTGCACCACCGCTATTGGAATTCCGTTTTCCAGCGCCCGCAACTGCTCCAGCTTCTCCGCGTTTTCCAGCGGCGACACCGGGTATTTCACCAGCCGCAGCAGCGTCTCGCGCCGGTAACCGTAAATGCCCAGATGCTTCAAAAAAGCAAACGCCGCCAACTGTTCGCTCTTCGAACCACTGGCGGCCTCGCGCAGATACGGAATCGTGCGCCTCGAAAAATATAACGCGCGCCCGGCGGCGTTGACAACAACTTTCACCACGTTCGGATTGTCCAGCTCGGCGGGATTCTTGATGCGCGAGGCGGCGGTGGACATTTCATTTTGCGCCAGCGCACCGGCCACCGCGTCAATCACCGACGGCTCGATCAGCGGCTCGTCCCCCTGGATGTTCACCACCGCGTCGCAGGCAGTTCTTTCCACCACCTCCGCAATCCGGTCGCTGCCGCTCGGATGTTCCGGGCGCGTCATCTCCACGCGGCAGAAATTCTGCGCCAGCTCCCAGATGCGCGTGTCGTCCGTGGCCACGATGACCTCCGACAGCGACTTCGCCTTCTGGCATTGTTCCACCACGTGCTGGAGGAGAGGTTTGCCCGCGATGAGCGCGAGCGGCTTGCCGGGGAACCGCGTCGAAGCGAAACGCGCGGGAATGATGCCAATGATTTTCACGCGTCCAGCTTAGCCGAAATTCAAACGCGGAAGAAACAGAGAATTATGCGAAATAAATCGTCCGGTTTCTCGTGAACCCTGCTGAAGTTTGCGGAAATTTCGGCCAGGTTCCCGCGAACCTTGGAAGACCTCCTAAAATCCTCCCCAGCGTTCCCCGATGGCTGCCGGACGTTCCCGGACGGCTTTTCCGGGTTCGGGAAGACAATTTCCGGGTTCCAGAAGGCATTTTACCATTTCCCGCAACCATTCCGGGGGTTCCCGCAATCATCGGGGGATTTCCCCCAACGACTGAGAGAGTTCCCCCAGTGACTGGGGGATTTCCCTGAATGACTGGGAGATTTCCCCCGACGATTCGGAGAATTCCCCCAATGACCGGGGAAGTTCCCCCAATGGTTGAGGGATTTCCCCCAACGGTCGGGAGAGTTCTCCCAATGATCGGGAGAGTTCTCCCAATGGCTGGGGAAGTTCCCGGAATCGTCAGGGGAAGCCGTTTTTTCATCAAAACAGCCCTAAAATGGCAAAAACGAGCTGTTTTAGGCGTTCCGGCGGCTCGGTTGTGCAAAAAGAGACACTTCGCGGAGCGCGGCCTTCCCCGGCCGCAGCAATGTCCAAATGGCCATGCGCTTTTGCCTGTCCGCTGCCGACCGGTTTGACCACGTTGCTGCGCCCGTGGACGGCCGCGCTCCGGGAAAGGCGGTGCCGGCAAAAAACGGGCTTGCCGCCGGGGCGGGCGGAGTTACAGTTGAAACAGCCATGAAAACGCTTTCGGCCAAGGCGAAAATCAGCGGACTCACGCTGATTGAAGTCCTCGTTGTGCTGGCTGTGCTTTTTATTTTGGCAGCCATGCTCTTGCCGAATTTGGCTCACTCGGGTAAATCACCCTTAATAAGTTGTTTGAGCCAACTCAAACAAATTGACCTCGGATTCCAGATTTTCGCGACGGATAATGGCGGTGAATTTCCAATGCTAAAATCAGTGACGAACGGCGGCACGATGGAATTTATTTATAGCGATCATGTATTCCCGCATTTTCAAAAAATTTCTTCGTTGCTGGTTCAACCAAAATTATTGGCTTGTCCAATCGACAAAACGAGGCAGGCCGCGACGAATTGGGAAGCTCTCAACGATTTGAACATTAGCTATTTTCTGAATGCTGATGCTTCCACAAATAATCCATCACATTCGATTTTGGCAGGAGACCGTTTTTTACAAGCGAACGGCCAGCAAGTAAAATCTGGTTTATTCACTTTGACGACAAATTTGAATATGAGTTGGACTCCCGATTTGCATCTCGGAAGAGGCAATTTGGCTTTTGCCGATGGTCACGTTGAAATTTCAAAAATGGATAGTTTGAATTCAACTTTGCAAAACCAGCCGCTCGCTACGAATCGTTTCTGCGTTCCGTAAATTTATTTTCTTTCACCGACTTCCGCGCGAAATTTTCTCGCCCGACGTGCATTTTACAGTTTTACTTTCCGCCGCATGAAACAAAAAGCTTACGCCGCCGGCGTGGACATTGATCTGGGCAAATTCAGAGGGCTTTGATCCCGCATTGTTTGGCGGCAACTTTTAAGGCTTCGTCACGCGTCGCCAGCGGAAGTGACCGGCGCAACGCCAGTTCAAGGTAGGTGGCATCGTAAATGGTGAGGCCATGTTTTTCAGACAGTTCACTGGTTTTGCCGAAGGCATGCCGCGTCCCTTCCTCATCCACCGTGAATTGCATGGCGGTCAATTTTTCCAGTGCCGCCTTGCGCTGAACCACCGTCAGCCGGTGGCGGCGTTGCGCAATCAAGAGGACATTCGACATTTCCAAATACCACAACGCAGGCACGACCACCATGGCACCGGCGGCAACTTCATTCAGCAAACGGTCGGTTTCGGGTGTGGCCTGACCGTGATAGACCCACGCAAAGCCGACGGACGCATCCACGATGAAACTCGCGCTCAACGCCGTCCCTCCCCGATCCAAGATTTGACTTCCGCAGCGGTGAGCTTTGGTTTCCCCTGGTTCCGGCGGGAAATTTGTCCGCGCAACTCGAACAGTCCGGCCACCGCCGCCCGCACGGATTCCCGATTGCGGCGGCCTTCCGGCACCAACCGCGCGACCGGCTTTTCGTGCCGGGTGATAATAACCTCTTCGCCTTGGGCAACCCGTTCGAGGAGTTGACCAAACCGGGTCTTGGCTTCCAATGCAGTGACGCTTTCCATAATTTTTACCTTTGTTAAATTAACCAGTCACTAGCTATTTTACCACAACCCGCTCCCGGTGCGCAACTGAAGATTTTCGGCTGCGAATTTGCATTTTTATTTGCCAGGCAAAAGTCCTGGCCGCGCCGCCGCAAGAAATTTTCTCGCCCGCACCGCGTTTTACAGTTTTACTTTCCGCCGCATGAAACAAAAAGCTTACGCCGCCGCCGGCGTGGACATTGACCTGGGCAACCGCGTCAAGGCCACGCTGCCGCAATTGCTCGCCGCCACGCATCGCCGCGAGGTGCTCGGCAAGGTCGGCGGCTTCGGCGGCCTTTTCGCGCTGGACGTCAAAAAATATCGCGAGCCGATCCTCGTCTCTTCCGTGGACGGCGTCGGCACCAAGCTCAAGATCGCCTTTCAGCAGGACAAACACGACACCATCGGCGCGGACCTCGTGAACCATTGTGTGAACGACATCGCGGTGCTGGGCGCGGAGCCGCTGTTCTTCCTCGATTATCTCGGAACGGGCAAGCTGGAGCCGCACGTCTTCACCGACATCATCAAGGGCTTCGCCCGCGCCTGCGCGGAAAACAACTGTGCGCTCATCGGCGGCGAGACGGCGCAGATGCCGGGCTTTTATCAACCGGGCGAATACGACGTGAGCGGCACCATCGTCGGCGTGGTGGAAAAATCCCGGATGCTGAACGGCCAGAAAACCGTGAAGCGCGGCGACGTGGTCATCGGCATCGAATCGAGCGGCCTGCACACGAACGGCTATTCGCTCGGCCGGAAAATATTCTTCGAGCAGCTCGGCTACAAACCGTCGAGCAAAGTTCCCGGTTTGAAGAAATCCGTCGGCGAAGAATTGTTGAAAGAACACATCAGCTACGGCCCGCTGGTGCAAAAGCTGTTGAAGAAATTCAATCCCGCGCCTGTAGCCGCATCTCGTAAGAGTGCGGATTCGTCCGCGTTTCCACAAACGCGGCTACAACCGGTGAAAGCCTTTGCGCACATCACCGGCGGTGGTTTTGTGGACAACATCCCGCGCGTGCTGCCAAAAGCGCTCGACGTCGTCATCAAAAAAGGTTCGTGGGATATGCTGCCCATCTTCCAGATAATCGAGCAGAAGAGCGGCGTGCCGGACGAGGAATTGTATCAGGTCTTCAACATGGGCATCGGCATGGTGAGCATCGTCGCAGCGGACAAGGCGGATGCCGTGCTGAAATTCATCAATGCGCAGAAGCACAAGGCATGGATCATCGGCGAAGTTGTCAAAGGCAAGGGCGAGGCGCGGGTGGAATAATTTTTAATTCCAAATACATGCAATCCGCGTAATCTGCGGGACATGAATCCCCGTTGCTTCAAACTGCTGACGGCTGTTGCCTTCGCAAGCCTGACATTTTCCATTTCACTCCGCGCCGAAATAGTTTCAGCCACGATCCAAACGCCGCCGCCCGCCGAGACGGGCTATTTCAAATTCGGCACGGCCACGAATCCCGCCGGACATAAAATTTCCTTGAACAGCCGCAGTTTGCTTTTCGACGGCCAGCCGGTGTTTCCCGTAATGGGTGAAATGCACTATTCGCGCGTGCCGCAGGCCGAGTGGCGGGACGAACTGCTTAAGATGAAGGCCGGCGGCGTGGATATTGTGGCTACTTACGTTTTCTGGATTCACCACGAGGAAATCGAGGGACAATTCGACTGGAGCGGCCAGCGTGATTTGAAGAAGTTTTTGCAAACGTGCAATGAAGTCGGCCTGAAAGTCGTCGTGCGCTGCGGTCCATGGTGCCATGGCGAAGTCCGCAACGGCGGTTTCCCCGACTGGGTGGTGGCGCATAAGGATTGGAAGCTGCGCTCGACGGACACCAATTTTCTCGCGGCGGTGAAAATTCTTTACGGCCAGATCGCCGGGCAACTTCAAGGCGAATTGTGGAAGGATGGCGGCCCGGTCATCGGCATCCAGGTGGACAACGAGTTTGGCGGCTCGCCGAATTATCTGCTCGCGTTGAAAAAAATCGCCATTGAATCCGGCATTGACGTGCCGCTCTACATCAAGACCGGCTGGCCCGCAATGCGCACGCCGGTGCCGCTGGGCGAATTGCTGCCGCTCTTCGGCGCCTATGCGGATGGTTTCTGGGAGCGCGACACCAAGCCGATGGATGGCGCGAGCTGGGGAAATTTCACCTTCAAATTCACGCGCACAGATACGGGCGTGGGCAACGACACCTTGGGCAACCGTAATTCCGGCGACACTGCCGGCACGGAAAAATATCCCTACCTCACCTGCGAAGTCGGCGGCGGCATGCCGGCCTCGTATCACCGCCGGATGAACTACGATCCGCGCGATGTCGAAGCCGTCGCGCTGACGCAGCTCGGTGGCGGCAGCTCGTTGATGGGCTATTACATGTATCACGGCGGCCAGAATCCCGAAGGCAAGCTCTCGACGCTTCAGGAATCGCAGGCCACCGGCTATCCGAACGATCTGCCGGAAAAAACCTACGACTTTAACGCACCGATCGGCGAATACGGCCAGATCAACCCGCAATATTACTGGCTGCGCCGGCTGCATTTGTTTTTGCACGACTTCGGCGCACCGCTCGCGCAAATGCCCGCGACGCTGCCCGATTTACGGCCTGTGGATAAAAATGATTTCACCACGCTACGCTGGGCCGCACGTTCGGATGGCAACAGCGGCTACGTTTTCGTGAACAATTACCAACGCCTCCAGCCGCTTCCCGCGAAAACGAACGTGCAATTCAAACTGAATCTGCCCGGCGGTGAATTTATTTTCCCGGCCAAGCCGGTGACAATTCCGGCGGACGGCTTTTTCATCTGGCCGTTCAACCTCGACCTCGGCGGCGTGAAATTGATTTACGCCACCGCACAGCCGTTTTGCAAAATTCAAGGTGACGGCATCCAAACCTACTTCTTCGCGCAAACGCCCGGCGTCAAAGCAGAATTTATCTTTGATCCGCAAACCGTGGCGTCCTCACGAGCCGATTTTATAAACGTGAAACCGAGCCGCAAAGCTGCAATCAAACTGAAAACAAAATCCGGTGGAGAAATACAAATTGTGCTGTTGAACGAAGCTGATTCGCTGGCATTGCATAAAGACGACGCAGGTCAAGCAGTTTTCGAAAAAGAGCCGAAGACCTCCACAATGACCGTCAAAACAAAACTGCTCCAGCCCGCCGGGCCGATGCGAAAAATTCCATTCAGCACCGGCAAATCGTCCATCGCCATCGCACCGACCGATTCCGATTTCACGAATGCAGCGGTCTGGAAAATCACACTGCCCGCGAAGCTGGATTTGAAAATGAATCCAATTTTGCGGATCAATTATGTCGGCGACGTCGCGCGGCTGACGCTCAATGGCAAACTGATCGATGATAATTTTTATGCGGGACGGACGTTTGACCTCGGCCTGAATCGGTATGCGCCGGAAATCTTGACGGGCGATTTGCGGCTGGAAATCCTGCCGCTTGCAAAAAATGCGCCGATTTACCTTGAACCAAAAGCCAGGCCGGATTTTGGCCGAAAGGAAAGTCTGGCGGAAATTCAGTCGGTGCAAATGATCAACCGTTACGATGTTGAACCGGAAGATTAAATCTGTTCCCATCGTTTTCGCATGAAAAAAACAATCATAATAACGGCTCTTTGCGCACTGGCGGCTGCCATGAACTTGTGCGCCGGTGATTTGACGATGTGGTATCAGCAGCCCGCCGCCGACAACAAGGCGATGAATGAAGCCCTGCCCATTGGGAACGCGAGGATGGGCGGCTTGATTTTTGGCAAGCCGGAGCGGGAGCGAATCTGTTTGAACGAGGACAGCCTGTGGACGGGCGGTGAGAATCCCGATGGAAACTACGACACGATGGGCGCGTATCAAGTGCTCGGAAACGCGTTCGTCAATCTGCTGGGGCAGACCAATGTGTCCGGCTATCGGCGCGAACTAAATCTGGGCGACGCGCTCGCAAAGGTGAGCTATACGGCAAATGGCGTAAAGTTCCGGCGTGAATTTTTCTGCAGTCATCCGGCAGGCGTGCTGGCAGCGCAATTTTCGGCTGACAAAAAGGCGGCATACAGCGGCAGCATCGAATTGGCGGATGGCCACGTTGGAAAAGTCGTTGTCGCAGGTAACCGGTTCACAGTAACAGGCACGCTGGACAACGGCATGAAGTTCGAGTGGCAAGTGCTCGCGCTGAACCAGGGCGGCACGGTGACAACGGTCACGGACACAAATTCGACACGGCTTGAATTCAAGAATTGCGACAACCTCACCTTGCTGGTCGCGGCGGGGACGGATTACGTTTTTGATTACGCCAAACAATATCACGGGGATGACCCGCACGCGCGCGTATCGGCGCAGATTGAAGCGGCGGCAAAAAACGGATTCTTCAAATTAAAAACCGTACACATTCAGGATTACCAGTCCTTGTTCAACCGTGTCAGCGCCGACTTTGGCCAGTCCAGCGACGCGCAAACCTCGTTGCCGACCAACCAGCGCAAGATTGAGGCGTTCAAGACTGTTGATCCCGGACTGGAAGCACTGCTCTTTCAATACGGTCGCTACTTGCTGATTTCCTGCTCGCGTCCCGGCGGGCTGCCGGCGAATTTACAAGGTCTGTGGAACGACAACAATTCGCCCCCATGGCATTCCGACTACCACGCGAACATCAACATCCAGATGAATTACTGGCCGGCCGAGGTTGCGAACCTGGGCGAATGCCACACACCGTTTTTTGACTTGATCGCAAGCCAGCTTCCCGCCTGGCGCAAGGCGACGGCGGCGGCGAAAGACTTTGAGACGGCCGATGGAAATTTCACCCAACGAGGTTTCGCAATCCGCACCTCGCACAACATCACCGGCGGCATGGGCTGGAAATGGGACAAGACGGCGAATGCGTGGTATTGCCAGCATTTGTGGGAACATTACGCTTTCGGGCTGGACAAAAATTATCTGCGCATAATGGCATATCCGATCATGAAGGAGACCTGCGAATTTTGGGAAGATCATTTGAAGGAGCTGCCGGATGGAAAGCTGGTCGTGCCGGATGCATGGTCGCCGGAACACGGTCCGACCGAGGATGGAGTGAGCTACAGCCAGGAAATCGTCTGGGACTTGTTCAACAATTATGTGCAGGCCGCGGATGCGCTGGGCGTGGACAAGGATTATCGCGACCAAATCGCCGCTCTGCGCGACCGCCTAGTGACGCCGCAAATCGGCCACTGGGGACAGCTTCAGGAATGGATGACCGACCGCGACGATCCGAACGATCATCACCGCCACACCTCGCACCTCTTCGCAGTTTATCCCGGCACGCAGATCAGCGTCAGCAGGACGCCTGAACTGGCAAAGGCGGCGAAGATTTCATTGGATGCGCGCGGCATCGCTCCAGACAGTGACGTGCGTGAATGGTCCTTCGCCTGGCGCACGGCGCTTTATGCCCGTCTGCACGACGGCGAGGATGCGTACAAAATGTTGCAGCAGCTTTTCTCCGCGCGGAACACCTGCCCGAATCTGTTTGGGCTGCATCCGCCGATGCAGATTGACGGGAACTTTGGCATCACCGCCGGCATCGCGGAAATGCTCTTGCAAAGTCAGGCCGGCGAAATCGAGCTGCTGCCCGCGTTGCCGGCGGAATGGCCGACGGGAAAAATTTCCGGCCTGCGTGCACGCGGTGGTTTTGAAGTCGGCATCGAATGGAATGACGGAAAGCTCGTTTCGGCCACCGTCAAAAACGTCAGCGGCGATGGCGAAGCCAAAGTGCGTTATGGCGAAAAAGTTGTGACTGTGGACGTGAAGCCGGGCCAAACGAAGCTGCTGAATGCGCAACTTGAATAATTTTAATTTTCATTCCGACAAACCCGTCTTCGCATTGCTTCGACGCGGCAAGCTGCGTAATCTGCGGTCGCGCTCATGAAAATTCTCGTCATCGGTTCGGGCGGACGCGAACACGCCCTTGTCTGGAAGCTCGCGCAGTCGCCCAACGCCACACAGATGTGGTGCGTGCCCGGCAATGCGGGCATCGCGCAGGAGCGCGTTGCCAAAAATGGCGCGCGCGTCGAATGCGTCAACCTCGGCGCGGAAGATCTGCCCAAGCTGCTCGCCTTCGCGCAGGAGAAGAAAATTGATCTCACCGTCGTCGGGCCGGACAATCCGCTGGCGCTCGGCATCGTGGATTTGTTTCAGGCGAACGGTTTGAAAATCTGGGGTGTGAACCAGAAGGCCGCGCAGTTCGAGTCCTCGAAAGTTTTCTCCCAAAAGTTCATGGAGAAATACGGCATCCCGACGGCGGCAGCTGGAACATTCTCCGACGTGGCGGCGGCGAAGAAATTCTGCGAGTCGCTCGGCGGCAAATGCGTTGTGAAAGCCGATGGCCTCGCGCTTGGCAAAGGCGTTTTGATCTGCACCAACCAGGCGGAAGCCGAAAAGGCTGTGGACGAAATCATGGTCGGCAAGGCGTTCGGCGTGGCCGGGGCGCGTGTGGTCATCCAGGAATTTCTCGAAGGCATCGAGGTTTCCCTTCATGCGCTCTGTGACGGCAAGACCGCGAAGATTTTCCCGACGTCGCAGGATCACAAGCGCGCGCTCGACGGCGACCTTGGCCTCAACACCGGCGGCATGGGCACGTATTCGCCGACGCCATTTCTGAATGACGCGCAGCTCACCGAGACCGCACGTAAAGTTCTCGAACCATTCATGCGCGGCTGCGTGGCGGAAGGGATTGATTATCGCGGCCTGCTGTACCCCGGAGTAATGCTGACGAAAGCCGGTCCGAAGATTCTGGAGTTCAACGCCCGCTTCGGCGATCCGGAAACGCAAGTTTATCTCACGCGTTTGGAAAACGATCTGTTCGAACTGCTCGACGCCAGCGTCAGCGGCACTCTGGACAAAATCGATATGAAATGGAAACCGGAAGCCAGCGTATGCGTGGTGATGGCCAGCGGCGGCTATCCGGGAAATTACGCAAAAGGGAAAATCATTTCCGGCCTCGATGCCGCGAACGCGCTGCCTCACACCAAAGTTTTCCACGCCGGCACCGCATTGAAAGACGGACAGATTGTGACAAACGGCGGGCGCGTGCTCGGCGTGACGGCGTTGGGCAAGGATTTGAAAACTGCGCAAGCCGCCGCCTACGCCGCCGTGGAGAAAATCCATTTCGACGGCGCGCACTTCCGCAGCGACATCGCGGCGAAAGCGTTTTGAACACCAGACCAACTCTTGGCCTTCCTGCAAGCGCTCTGAACGGAAGAGTTGCTGGCACGAGTAACTAGGATTGGCCATTCACAGTCTTTTGGTTAAAAATACCCAGTTGGTTTGAGTGATTTAATTAATTTGTCGAGCACCGCCTTTTGTTCCGGCGTAGTGGCATAAGGTTTGAGGTCGTATGGGCTTAAAAATCCCTGGCCGTTTGCATCCGAATATGCCTTTGCCACCGCCTCCAATTCGGGAGGCAACACCGAAAGCATTTCTGATGATTTGAACGGAAGAAGCCATTCGGCTTCACGTCGGCCGAACGCCACTCGTTGATCTATGGGATCCACAACCGTGGATTTATCCTGCACAAACAGCAGGTTGGTCATGCTTGGATTCATAGCGATCATTGAAGCGATACTTGAGTCGGACGCCGCTGGAACATAACGCGAAAAAATCGCGTCCGTTTCCTGCAATGGAGGATTAAAATAACCAGCCACTTGAGATGCCGTCGCCGGAAGATGTTGCTGATTTGCCGCCATGTAGGCATCCAAAGCAAGCTGGAATTTCTGGACAAAAATCCAGCTCGCCGAAGCCCGGATATTACTCAAGGCAATGCGCATTCCTTTGGCAGTGTCCACATCAGCATGTCTGGCATGATCCAACCAGTCTTCCTCTTTTAGGAATTGCATCTCCGGAATTTTCAGCTCCGGATGCAGCTCAAATTGCTCCCGAATCTTTTTCTCCTTGGCCAGCCACATTTGGGCCTGCTGAAAGGCCGGATCGTTTACGACTTCCGCGTTTGCCTGCTTGACGCCCAACTGTCCACGAAGTTTCAACAGCTCATTGAACTGAGCCTGCGTCAATTGCTTCTGATCTTTCGCATCCGCCAGCAACTCGGAGAGTTTGTTGGCCTCAGCCTGCAACCGGGCAATTTCCATCGCCAACGGTGTTTGTTCGGCTTGCAGTTTCGAGGCGGCATTTCGCGCGTCGTGCGCTTGTTTGGCTTGGTAAATACCCGCGCCGGCCAGCACGGCCACGGTGACGGTGATGAGGGTTTTCTGGAGTGTAGTCATGGCAATAGTTTTGGTTGCGGCGATTATGGATGAAGTGTGGACGGCGGTTCCGGCAATCACAGCAGCGGCAGAAATCGTGGCGGCAAGCCCAATAGGCGCGGCTTGCACGGCGTTGGCAGAGATGATCAAGGCCAGCCCGCTTGCGCCAATCGTGACGTTGCGTTTCGAGAAAAATTCGCGCAATCGTTCCACGGCACGGCTCACACGTTTTTGCGCGGCGTCATCGTTCGTTCCCAAAGCTTCGCCGACTTCGCGCAGGGTTTTGTTTTCAAAATAGCGGAGCAGAATCGCGCTGCGGTCGGTTTCGTCGAGCGCGGCCATCGCGTCGTCCAGCAGCGGTTCGATTTGCGTCCAATTATTGGCGGTCGCATTCATGTTGTTCATCTCCACGGCGATTTGTTCGCGCAACTGGCGGCGGGATTCCTTGCGGATGGCGTCAATCGCCGTCCGCCGCGCTACGGAATAAAGCCACGCGGTTAAGATTGTTTCTGAATTTAATTTCTTTGCGGCGCGCGCGAGGTCGGCGAAGACGGACTGCGCAATTTCCTCGGCCAGCTGCGGCGAACGGACTTGCCGGAGCGCGGCGGAATAAACGAGGTTCACATGACGCCGGACAATTTCGGTGAAGGCGTCCTGCGAATTTTCCCGGGCGAATTGCCGCAGCAGATCCAGATCGCTTGTCATTCTTTTGAAAGCATATCGCCGCCGAAGTCCAAAATCCGACAAATATTTCTGTCACTTCCGCTATTTCAAAAACGGCAGTTCCACAATTTTCGCCGGACTCTCGCCAGCCGCCGTCCGCAGCATCAGTTCGCTTCCGATTTGGTTCGCCTCGCGGCGGACGTAGCTGAGGGCGACGTTTGCGTTGAGCGACGGCGATTTCACCGTGCTGGTGACGTGGCCGATTTCTTTTCCGTTGAAAAATAATTTGTCGCCACGAGCTGGCAAAACTTTCAAATCATCTGCAAGCCGCAAACCGCGCAGTTCCCGGTTGACGTGGCCGATGCTGTGGATGCGATTGATGACTTCCTGCCCAATGTAGCAGCCTTTGGTGTAGGTGATGGCGCGGCTTTCGATGCCGCATTCGAGCGGAATGTTAGTCTCGTCCATGTCCGCGCCGAATCGCGGAATGCCCGCTTCGATGCGCGCGGCCTCAAGCGCCGTCCAGCCGGTCGCGCGTCCGCCAATTTGTTTTGCGGCGGCAATCAATTTATCCGCCACCGCGCCGAGTGAATTATCCGGGACGAACAGGTCAAATCCGCTTGTGCCAAGACGAGGATTGTTCGCTAGGTAAATTTCACCAAGCGTGGCATCGGATATTTTCATTGAAGCCAGCAGCTTGGCAGGAATTTCTGGAAATAAATTCAGGCTACGAACGACATCTTCCGCCTTCGGCCCCTGCACGCTCAACAAACCATAATGCGGCGCGACGTCCACGATTTGCACGTCGTCGGCGACGATGAATTTTTCCAAGCGTGCGGAAATTTTTTCCGTCAGGCCGGGCTCGAAATCCAGGAGCAGTTCATCCGCGAG
>Ga0302200_10003396_pt1 | contig 13444 bp, 14 predicted proteins | sample II_Bog_N3_1_FD_194585 | JGI IMG/M metagenome (GOLD analysis project Ga0302200, IMG submission 194585) | Peat permafrost microbial communities from Stordalen Mire near Abisko, Sweden - II_Bog_N3_1 | ecosystem: Environmental > Terrestrial > Soil > Wetlands > Peat | place: Sweden: Abisko... | reverse complement strand
CTTCATCAGGCTTTCTTCGTGTGCCCTGACCATAACCATAATTGAACCAACTAGAGACATGCTATCTTTGTCAACAGTGTCGGCGGTGAACTTTCTTTCATTGTCAGCCAAGGCGACAATCTCAATTCCCTTGTCAATCAGGTTAAGGAACACTGTCAGAGCCTTTCTAACCTTTTCGCGTGATAGGCGGTCTAGGCTTTCCACAATCAAGCAGGTGCCAGATGGAATTAGACCTTGATTTACTTGATTTAAAAATCCGCCTAGAGCTGATGTTGGCTCTAGGTTGGCTCCCCTGAATGCAGATACACCAGCGTCCCTTAAACGATATTTCTCTGTCAGTGTTAGACCGTGCTTGATGCAGTAGGCTTCCGTTGCTTCCGTCTGGCGTCTGATGCTGTCCCCTTTGGCTTGCTCTGGCGAACTAAAGCGGATGTAGGATATGGCGAGCTTGCCTTGACCAGGGGTTGTCGTTTTCACGCGGTGATTCTAACCGCAAATCAGGCAATATGTCAAACGAAACACGGACGACGCTGGTGGTGTTCCAAAAACGCAGGCCGCTGGCGTGGTTGAGCCAGCGCGCGGCGGTGAAGGTGAGATATGCCGCCAGCACCAAAACAACGACCGCTGTGAGCGTCCAGATGAAATTTCGCAGTTGGCGCATGGGTGAAAGATAGTCCAGCCCGGACAATTTCAAAACGGGAATTTTTTCAGCCACCGATGGACAGAGATGAAACACCGGCGGCCGGTCCGCTCGCGCTTTTCAGAAGTTCAGCGCCAGCTTGCGAGAATCACGTCCGCCGGCGAGGTGCCGGGGTGGAAGTAAAACATCTCGATTGTGTCCGTGAGGTTTTGCTGGGGCAGTTCCGGCACGGTGAAATAATAGCCGGGGACTTCGGGATTGACGACGAGCATCGGGTGGTAGCCATCTTCCGCCGGCCATTTTTCATTGATTTTGTTCCAGGCCATCGCGAGCGACTTGTTGCCCTTGCCCGGGACGTATTCGTGGCCGGCCTGGGACACCTCGACCATGCAGCAGATGCGGTCGTTCATCAGGACGGGAAACACCCATTGCCTGGCCGGCTTGAGCAGCGGCTTGACCGGCTGGCCGTTCTGGTAATTCGCCCGGTCGGATTCGGCAATGGTGTAAACGGCAATCGGCTGGCCGAGTTTCGCGTCCGACAGGAAATCGCCCGCCTGAAAACCATAGGCATCCGGATATTTGTTGGCCAGATCCATCACATTGTCAAAGGCCGTCTGGCCGGCCATCACCAGCCGTTCCTGATCCGTATGCACCCGGTAGGTGCGTTGCGGCACGGGCGCGGGCACAAAAGTAATGACCGGAGCGGCCACCGCCACCGGCACCGGCGCCGGCACGGCGACCGGTTCACTGGGAGCCGCCGTGGCGACCGGTGCCGCCGGGGAAATTTTCGCCGCCTTCAGCAAGTAACTTTCCACGGCCACGATGCCTTCCGTCGCGACGTTCTTCAGGGTCGGCGCCACGGCGGGAACATCAGCCTTCGGCGTCACCGGGACGACATGGGAGACCGCCGGCAGCGCGCGATGGGTCAGATGATGGAGGTAGGCCCAATAGGCCAGCACGGACAACGTCGCCACCAACGACATCAGCCCGATGCGCAGCCACTTGCGATACGGCGAACTCGGCCGGCTGAAGTCGGCCCCGGCGAATTGAAACTGGAATTTGAGTGGCATACCAATGCGTTTTTATTTTTACAACCGAATGACAATTTCATTCAGCACATCCCAGGCCAACAGGTTTGATTTCATCGGGAAATTTATTTTCCAGCTTATCCGGTCGAATTTTTCTGCGGCTGTCCACGCACTGTCCACAAAACGTCCGCCGCTGTCCCGCAAATGGACGCGCGCCATTTCCCTTTGCGGGCGCGGGCATTTGCTTTAGTTTTCCACCATGTTCAAAGCTGAAGACCTGTTCGACCTGACGCAGACGGAACACGCCGCCCTGTTTGACGGCGGCGAATTTGCGTGGGACGCGCTCAAGAAAATTGAAAGCTATCTCGCCAAAGTGCCGAAACAAAATTCGCCGAAACGCTTTCCCGGCGCGAGCATCGGTGACCGCGTCATCATCGGCGAAGGCACGGTGGTGGAACCCGGCGCACTGATCAAAGGTCCGGCCATCATCGGAAAAAACTGCCAGATCCGCCACAACGCCTACCTCCGCGAGAACGTCCTCATTGGCGACAACTGTGTGGTGGGCAATTCGAGCGAGCTGAAGAACGCGCTGCTTTTCAACGGCGCGCAGGTGCCGCATTACAATTATGTGGGCGATTCCATTCTCGGCCACCGGGCGCACCTCGGCGCGGGCGTGAAGGTTTCCAACGTGAAGCTGTTTCCCGGCAACATCGCGATTGATGTGGACGGCGTGCCGCGCGACACCGGCCTGCGGAAGTTCGGCGCGCTGCTGGGCGACGGCGTAGAAGTGGGCTGCAACGCCGTGCTGAATCCCGGCAGCATCCTCGGCCGCAGCGCGGTGGTTTACCCGAACGTCTTCTGGCGCGGTGTCCTGCCCGCGCACATGATCGCGAAGAACAAGGCGGAGGTTGAAGTTGTCGTCAAACGACCGAGGGAAAATTGATTGACCGCCAAGACGCCAAGTTGAATGCAAATTGATTGACGGGCGGTTAAAACCGGCATAGTTAGACCCATGCTCACCAAAGACCTCGTCGGGAAATTGTCGCCGGAGCAACAGGAATTTCTGGCGCAGATGGAATTTCGCAGGACGCAGCAACGCCTCAAGCTGTTGGAACTGGCGCGCGGCAACGACTGGCGCTCGCGCTATTTTCCTATCTACATCTTTGCGGTCTTCGTTCTTTTCATCACTCTGTATTACTTCGATTGTTTGCACATCCAAGAAAAGCCGGCCGTTTTATTTCTGCCCATCGGCATGGCGCTGGTCTTCACGATGTGTGCCTACATTGGCCGCACCAACCGGCGGCTGGAGGCCCTGCTGGAACTGATGGAATTGGATCGGGCAGAACAGGCCAGTCGCCCGCCGGTTGCCTGAGCTGGCCGCCGGCTGCAAAGTGCTGTCTTATATTTTCCGAATTGCTACTTTGACCGCGTGAACGAACTCACCATCGGACTGCTGGGCGCGCTGCTGGCCACCAACCAACCGCAAGCCGTGAGCAATATCATCCAGCAGCAGACCGGCGTGGCGGTGGACATCGCCGTGTCGCCGGAGGAAAAGGAATTGCGCGAGGTGATGCTGGCCGACGACGCCGCGCAGGACGACGTGAACGGCTGGCTCCGCGAATATGATTTGCAGTCCGACACCAACAAGACGGCGGCGGCCTCGGCGGCGCTGAACGCGCGCATCAAGGCGCGGCTTGACCGCGTGCGCGGAGCCTACGACAATTTTCTCCAGCGCCATCCCGAAAACGCGCACGGCTTTCTGGCCTACGGCAGCTTTCTCAACGACACCGGCGACGAAGAGGGCGCGCACCTGCAATACGAGAACTCGATGCAACTCGACCCGAAGAATCCCGCCGTCTGGAACAACCTCGCCAATTACTACGGCGAGCATAGCCCGGTCACGAAGGCGTTCGAGTATTACGCGCAGGCCATCCGGCTCAAGCCGGACGAGCCGGTGTATTACCAAAATTTCGCGACGACGGTCTATCTTTTCCGCAAGGACGCGAAGGAATTTTATCACATAGACGAGCAACAGGTTTTTGACAAGGCGCTCGGACTTTATCAACAGGCGATGCAGCTGGCGCCGGACAATTTTGTCCTGGCGACGGACTATGCGGAGAGCTATTACGGCATCCGCCCGCTGCGCACCAATGATGCGCTCATCGCATGGACAAACGCGATGAACGTCGCGCACACCGATGCCGAGCGGCAGGGCGTGGAGCTGCACCTCGCGCGCGTGAAGATCGCTGCCGGATTTTTCGGGCAGGCCAGCAACCATCTCGCCGCCGTGACGAACACGGCGTTTCTGGGGCTGAAAAATCAGCTCTACCGCTCGCTGACCGACCACGAGCATCCGGACACCAATGCCGAGGCGGTGGTGGAAGACAAGCCGCTGAAAACCATCCCACAACTCGCGCCGGCCGGTGCGGATGACGCCACCAATGTTTCTAGCTGGTCGTCAAACCTGCTCGCCGTGCCGCCGCCGGTGCGCGGATCAAAACCGCAGTAATCTTGCGATTTGCGCGCCCTTTGATTTAAGGCTCGTAAATCGTAAATCGTAAACCGTAAATTGTCCGCATGAGCTTTTACGACAAGTTGAAGTTTGACGCGCAGGGTTTGATCCCCGCGATCATCCAGGAACAGAAATCCGGTCGCGTCGTGATGATGGCGTGGATGAACCGCGCGTCGCTGGAAAGCACCGTTGCCACCGGCAAGACGCATTTCTGGAGCCGCTCGCGCCAGAAATTCTGGATGAAGGGCGAGGAGAGCGGCAACACGCAAACCGTGAAAGACATTGCGTTCGACTGCGACGGTGACTGCCTGCTCATACAGGTGGAACAAAATGGCCCGGCCTGCCATGAGGGTTACAATTCTTGTTTCTTCCGCTCGGTTGAAAATAGAGATTTCAAAATCACCGAGCCGCAAATCCTTACGCCGGAGCAGATGTATAAAAAGAAAAGCTGACGCCAACCGCGCGTTTTATTTTTGCGGCAACAGCAGAACGTGCGTCGGCTCATCCCGGTTGCAGGTAAGCCAGCCGTTCTGCTCGAATAATTCGGCCACCTGAATGGAACTGCGGCGCTGTTCGGTGGTGTCTTTCTTCGCGTCAGGACCGCGCCGCCCGGGATGCGTAAAGTAAAATAGAAATGCCCGGTCGCCGCTGACCACGACGTCGCAGTGATCACCCATGACGCCGTCGTCCAAACCTTTGCCTGCACCGGCGACCAAGTTGGTCGGCTGCTTGGACCAGTTGAGCGCGTCGTTGGAACGGAAAACGCCGAGGCCTTTCCATTCGTCAATGACCACCCAAAATTTTCCGTGCCAGCGGAAGCCTTTCGGACCCTCGCCCCGGCTTTTAAATGCAAGTCCCTTGTCCGTCCAGTTAGTGAGGTCAGGACTTTCGGCGTAATGAATGGATTTGCCGGAGCGTTCGTCGTTGTAGTAAAGCCGCCAGTTGCCATCCGGCATCCGTTCGATGCTTGGGTCAATCACGCGGTCGGACGCGAGCGAAAGTTTTCGCGGATTCGACCAGTTCAACATATTTGTGCTCGTGAGTTGGACGATGAAGCGCGGATGGTTCCAGTCCTGAAATACGCCCGGCACGATGGTCAGGAACATTTGCCACGTTCCGTCCGGCGCCCGCGTCACATCGGGTGCCCAGCAGGTCAGGTTGGTGCCGCCATATTCCGCCGGCAAATCAAACTGCGCCATGCCGACGAACTGCCAGTGCGCTCCGCCGTCCGCCGATTCCGCGATGCCGATAGGCGTGCCATGCACCCACGCCACGCCGGACAGCCCGGACGCATTTGCGCGGCGGTCGGTGTAAAACATCCACCACTTTTGCACGAGCGGATTCCAGATGAACGCCGGGTCCGCCGCGCCGTCATAAACCGGGTCGCGGTAGAGCGGCTTGGCCGCCACTGCGCCGACATCGGCGGCAGACACGACGGGCGCAATCAGCAACAACGCAAGCGAAAGGGCGGTGAATTTCATGATCGTGAGCCACGAAATACAAATTACGGCGGAAATAATCAACCGTGGAAAACCGCAGTCTGCTGACAGCACGTTTCTAGCTTCATTCCCGCGCACAGAAATGTTTTCATTTCCACATGGTTCCGTGCGTGATTTTCGAGGACGAGCATCTGCTGGTGGTGAACAAGCCGGCCGGCTGGAACACGCACGCGCCGTCGCCTTATGCCGGCGAAGGCATCTACGACTGGCTCCGTCAGCGCGAGCCGCGCTGGGCCACGCTCGCCATCCTGCATCGGCTCGACAAGGAAACCAGCGGCCTGCTCGTCTTCGGCAAAACGCCGCTGGCCAACAAATCGCTGACCGAACAATTCACCGCGCGACAAGTCCACAAAAAATATGTTCTGCTCACGGACGGCAACGCGCCCAAAAACTCTTTCATGGTCAAAACGACCTTGCTCCGTATTGGCGAGAAATACGCCAGCCGGCCGGGCGGAGAAATCGCAGAAACCAAATTTACTCCCATCGTGGAGTCCGAACTAAAAACTAAAAATTCAAAACTTAAAACTGTCAGCGCCTCGCCGCTGACTGGGCGCACGCACCAAATCCGCGTCCATGCGGCGGAAAGCGGCTTTCCGATTCTTGGCGACACGCTTTACGGCGGCCCGGCGGCAGCGCGCGTATTTTTGCACGCGGCGGAAATTGAATTCACCCATCCGGCTACTAGCAAGCCGGTGAAGTTTTCAGCGCCGATGAACTTTGATATCGAGCCGCGACTTGCACTGCGCACCGCCGTCATCGAATCAGAAAACACGAACGCCTTCCGCGTCATCCACGGCGCAAGCGATGGCTGGCCCGGCTGGTTTGTGGAAAAGCTCGGCGACTTCCTGCTCTCGCACGCGGAAGCACCACTGGATGCGAAACAAGCTGTAGAATTGTCCGGGCTCGCGAACGGTTACGCCGCGCGCGGCGCGTATCACAAAACGCTTTCACGCCAGGTCCGCCGCAGCACGACCGCCGAAGTGTCGCCGCAACATGTTTTTGGCGGGGCCGCACCGGAGCGATTTGAAATTTTGGAAAACGGCATCCGCTACGAAATGAGCTTCCATGAAGGCTATTCCGTCGGCCTGTTCCTCGACCAGCGCGACAACCGGCGGCGCTTGCTGACTGGCCACATTGCCGCTGATTTTCAATTGCCAATTGCCAATTGCCAATTGACCAAAGGTGCGCCGAATACCGCGCAGCAAATTGGAAATAGGAAATTGGAAATTCTAAATACCTTCGCCTACACCTGCGGTTTTTCCGTTTGCGCGGCAAAAGCCGGTGCGCGGGTAACGAGCCTTGATCTCTCGAAAAAATATCTCGAATGGGGCAAACGCAACTTCGTGCTGAATAATCTCGATCCGGCGACGCATGATTTTATTTACGGCGACACGTTTGACTGGCTGCGGCGGCTGGCGAAGAAAGGCCGCACGTTCGACACTATCGTGCTCGACCCGCCGACGTTTTCGCAGTCGAAGGAACACGGCGCGTTCCGCGCTGAGAAAGATTACGGCAAGCTCGTCGCTGCCGCCCTGCCCGTCCTGAAACCCGGCGGCTTGCTGCTCGCCTCGACGAACGCGGCGGAATTTTCGCCGGAAGATTTTCTCGCGGACATCGAATCGGCCGTGCGCGCGGCGAAGCGGAAGATAGTGAAACAGCATTACGTCCCGCAGCCGCCGGATTTTCCCATCAGCCGCGACGAGCCGGCGTATTTGAAAACGGTCTGGTTAAAAATTGCCTAAAAAAGCGGCTCCCATTTCTGGAAACCGCTTTTGATGGTGAGATTTTTTACTTCCCGACCGCTGCGACAATCTTCTTCGCCGCGTCGGCCATCGAGTCGCCGTTGATGATGGCCACGCCGGATTCCGCGAGCGTCTTTTTGCCGGCGGCGACGTTGTTACCTTCGAGCCGCACGACGAGCGGGAGCTTCAGTCCCGTTTCCTTCACAGCCGCGACGATGCCGGTGGCGATGACGTTGCAATCCATGATGCCGCCGAAAATATTCACCATGATTCCCTTCACGTTCGGGTCGCTCAAAATAATTTTGAACGCCGCCGTTACCTGCTCCTTGCTCGCGCCGCCGCCGACGTCGAGAAAATTTGCCGGGTTGCCGCCGAAATGCTGGATGATGTCCATCGTCGCCATCGCGAGACCCGCGCCGTTCACGAGGCAGGCGATGCTGCCGTCGAGCTTAATATAATTCAGCGCAAACTTGCTCGCTTCGATTTCCAGCGGCGCTTCCTCGTTGAGGTCGCGCATCTCCAAAATGTTTTTGTGGCGGTAAAGCGCATTGTCATCGAGCGAAATTTTCGCATCCAGCGCCATGACGGTTTCCTTGCCGTCGGCCAGTTCGACCACCGCGAGCGGATTCAGCTCCACCATCGAGGCGTCGCATTCCCACCACGTATTGTAAACGCCGGTGACGAGTTTCACGCCGGCGTTGAACAAATCGCCCTTGAGGCCGAGCGCGGCGGCAATTTTCCGCGCCTGATAGGGCATGATGCCGACGGCGGGATCAATCGTCTCTTTGAAAATCTTCTCGGGATGCTTCTCGGCCACTTCCTCAATGTCCATGCCGCCCTCGGTGCTGGCCATGATGAGTGGACGCGACGTCTCGCGGTTGAGCAGCACGGCGAGGTAAAATTCCTTTTTGATCTTCGCGCCCTCGGCGAGGAGCAGCGTCTGCACCATCCGGCCGTCCGCGCCGGTCTGCTTGGTAACAAGCGTCTGGCCGAGCATCTTCTCGGCGTAGCCCACGGCCTCATCCACAGAGCCGGCGACTTTCACGCCGCCCTGGAAGCCGGATTTGAACGTGCCCTTGCCGCGACCGCCCGCGTGGATCTGCGATTTGACCACGACCTTGGCGCTGCCGCTGGCGGCGATTTTCTCGGCCGCCGGGCGCACCTCGGCGAGCGACTTGGCGGGAATCTCATACGGCACGTTGACGCCGTATTGCGCGAGCAACTGTTTGGCTTGGTATTCGTGAATGTTCATTTCAAAATAAGTTGGCCAATTAAAAACGATTGCCGCCGGAAATCAACTGCCAACTGCGTTTCCGCCCGTCCCGGGCGGGGACATTGCCGGGCACATCCCTGTCTAGTTGCGATGCCAATGCGAATTGCCTTTTCAGCCATTTTGATAAACCTACGCCTTTATCAAAAGGTTGCCGAACAGATGACCCAGCCAGCCTGACCAACGGGGGAATAGTCCCGTTCTGGTTTCATTTTATTTCGCCGTTCCGGCGATTTTGGGCTGGACATTGGGCGGCAAAAGGTTGTTGATGGTTTGACGATTCACCATGAAAACTTCGCCGCACTTTGCAGGCCGTGGTTATGGGTGGCAAAAAGATTTGCCGGATCAGCGGGATCATTTTTATGCGGCCCCGGCACCGCTGCTGGCACCGCTGCCCGCCAAGGCGGATTTGCGGGTGCAATGTCCGCCGGTGTATGACCAGGGACAGCTCGGCAGTTGCACGGCCAACGCCATCGCTGGTGCGATTCAATTTGACCGGTTGAAACAAAAGCTCGCGGACTTCGTGCCGTCGCGGTTGTTTATTTATTACAACGAGCGGGTCATTGAGCATTCGGTGGCGTCGGACAGCGGCGCGCAAATCCGCGACGGCATCAAGAGCGTGGCCAAACAGGGCGACTGCCCGGAAACGGAATGGCCTTACGCCATCGCCAAGTTCAAAACCAAACCGCCAGCGGCGTGCTACAAAGATGCCTTGAAATACAAGGCGGTTTCCTACCAGCGCGTGACGCAGACGCTGGGACAGTTGAAAGGTTGCCTGGCATCAGGCTGGCCGTTTGTGTTCGGCTTCACGGTGTATGAAAGTTTTGAGAGCGCGGCGGTGGCGAAAAGCGGCCACGTGCCGCTGCCCGCCTCCGGCGAATCCGTGGTGGGCGGCCACGCGGTCGTCGGCGTGGGCTACGATGACGCGCAGCAGCGGTTCATTGTGCGGAATTCGTGGGGCGCGGGCTGGGGTCTGAAGGGCTATTTCACGCTGCCTTACGCATATGTCACCGGGACTGACTTGGCCAGTGACTTCTGGACAATTCGAGTGGTGCAGTAAAGAATCAAACCAATCAGCCAATCGACAACTAAAAAATTATGACCCTGACCAAACGTGATCTCGTGATCCGCATCAGTGAAGAAACCGGGCTTATTCAGACCCAGGTTTTCGACGTGGTGCAGAAGACCCTCAATTACATCACCGAGGCGCTTGCCAAGGGCGACAAGGTGGAATTGCGCAACTTCGGCGTCTTCGACGTGAAGATCCGCAAGGCGCGCGTCGGCCGCAACCCGAACAAGCCGGAGACGGACGTGCCCATCCCCGCCCGCGCGATGGTGAAGTTCAAATCCGGCAAGGAAATGCGCGCCGAAGTCTTGAAGCTGACGCCGAAAGCGTAAAAGCACATTAACCACGAAATACGCGAAACACACGAAAGAGAAGCGTGTGTTTATCCAGCCTTTCAGAAATTTCGTGTCTTTGGTGTATTTCGTGGTTGAAATCGCTTTCCTGTGTTCCTGCTTTCCTAATCCGTTTTTTTTCCTATCCTTCGGGCATGGAACGACTGCCCGGATTCCGAGATTTTTATCCCGAACCGCTCCCGCACCAGGACGTGTGGAGCGCCGACGCGCGCCAGTATATTTTTGACCAGTGGCGCAAGATTGCCAAGCGCTACGGCTTTCGCGAATACGACGGCCCGCCGCTGGAGCCGCTCGAACTGTTTACGACGAAGAGCGGCGAGGAAATTGTCGGCCAGCTCTACAACTTCACCGACAAGGGCGAACGCGCCGTTTCGTTGCGCCCGGAAATGACGCCGACGCTCGCGCGCATGGTCGCCGCGCACGAACGCAATTACAAAAAACCCATCAAGTGGTTTGCGATTCCGCAACTCTTCCGCTACGAGCGCCAGCAGAAAGGCCGGTTGCGCGAGCATTTCCAGTTCAACGTCGACCTCATCGGCGAAACCGATCCGGCGGCGGACGCGGAGTTGATTGCGCTGCTGATTGACACGCTGCGCGCGTTCGGTTTGACGGCGGAGGATTTTGTCATCCGCCTGAGCAGCCGCAATGCGTGGCAGGATTTTTACGAGCGCCGCCGTCAGCACGCCGAAGGCAAAAGCGGCGAATACGAGTTTTTCCAGGTGATTGACAAGCTGGAACGCACCGCGCCGGATGAAAGCGAAAAAAAACTGGCCGCACTCGGCTCGTCGCTGGCGGAAGTAAATGAATTTATCGCGTCCGGCCAGCCGACGGCGGAACTGGCAAGCATTTTACAAAATCTCACCGCGCGCGGGCTGAAGGATTTTGTGAAGATTGACTACAAGGTCATCCGCGGGCTGGCGTATTACACCGGCGTCGTGTTCGAGGCGTTTGATCGCAAGGGTGAGTTTCGCGCCATCGCCGGCGGCGGACGCTACAATAATCTCGTGAAGCTCATCAGCGGCGGCAAAGTGGATTTGCCCGCGCTCGGCTTCGGCATGGGCGACGTGGTGCTGGCGGAACTGCTCAAGGCGCGCGGCCTGCTGCCGAAATTTGATTCGCAGATGGACGTATTCGTGCTGATTGAGGACGAGACGTTGCGCCCGATTTCATTGAAGCTGATTCACGATTTGCGCGCGGCGGGCTATGCCGTGGAATATCCGATCACGCCAGCGAAACCGGACAAACAATTCAAGCGCGCGCAGGAATTAAAAGTGGCCTACACCGCGCGCTTGGAAAATGACGCTTACGTCCGCATCCGCAATTTCAAGACGCGCGATGAAATTGTCACCGGCCTCGAAGGCGCGGCGAATCATTTGGGATGAAAATTTCTTGTTATTTGTGACAAAAATAATACGTTCCAGTTAATTATGAAAAAGAAATTACCGGAAGAAAAAATAACAAACAAATTACAGCGTCAATCGGCGGCAGTAGTTTTAAGACATAATCGCAACGCGCTCCGAACCGAGAAGGTTAAAGGCGTCCAAATTAGCATGAGAATGTTTGAAGGAGTTATGAGATTCGGAATGTTTGGACTAACCGATGACAAAAAGTTGGCGGAAATTGCAATTGATAAGCACGGCCGATCAACTTACATCCGAACGGCCTAAAAATGCAGTTATGGAATCGAAAAGAACTCCTGCAATTCGATGTCCAAGTTCCATTAGTCCTGAAATTTTTACCGCTGCCGATTTAGGAGACAAAGACGCTCAAACTATTTTGAATCAAAGCTATGATTATTTAAGCGTCATTGGCATTACCAAAGTCCCTAAATATTATCACGCTGCGTTAAAGGGTTCATCGGATGATCAATACCTCATGGGAATCTATTCCAAAAATTTGGTCGAAAAGTTTGCTTGGTTTCTCTTGGCGTTAGAAAATGGACACATTCATGGTAGGTATTCGATTTCAGAAGTTGGGCGGTTGCTTTCAATTGAGCAACAATTTCAAATTGCCATAAATTTTGCAAATGGTAGTGACGGGTTTCCAAGAAGTTTTGAAAATGCAAAAGTTTGGAATGAAAAGGCGTTGTCACGAGGCCATGTAAAGGCGCAAGAGTTTCAATCCGAACTTCTCAAAATGGAGAATGATTTCGAATTGGCCAACACAGAAACAAAACAAACCAATTTGAACAGCATTGAGACTTCTTTGAAAAATGGATTTGGCGTGGTCGTTGAAAAAATCGGGATGGGAGTGAAAATTATTGCCACAATAATCTTTGTCGTCATCGTCTGGATTGTAATTGCAGCGTTGTTTAATTCTTGCAACGTAATTCACCCTGAATAAAAAAAGGCGAGGCTTGCGCCCCGCCTTCGCAAAATTGATTTGCAGAATTATTTCCATTTGCCTTCGCGGACGAAAACCTTTTTCGACAACTTGTTCACCGTCAGTTTTTGGTCGCGGATTTGCGGTGAATAACTGTTTTCATGAAATCGCCAGAAGCCTTGAATTCATTGGCGATTTAAGTTTGTTCACGGTTTGTTCACCGCGAATTTTCGGTGAATAAACGGTGCATATCAATTTGTGGGCAGAAATAAAATTTCTGCTAGAGTCATTACAGTTCATTGAAAGAACGAAGCGGGCGGCGAAAAGTAAAATTGACGTTGAACGTTTCAGGATAATCCCAGGCGACTGGGGAAAAGCCGGGTCAGGCTGGTTGACCCGACTCCTCTGAAACCGGAGCGCAAGTTCCGGCGAGGCAGAATTCACCAGTTCCTCTGGCGGTGTTCGCACACCGTCAAATGCGAATGAGGGACTTGGCAGCAAGCCGCAATTAGAAGCTGCGGCGAGTTGAGTCAAGTAGCTTGGAACGGTTTCGGTTCCAAGTGAATCGCAGTCACCCAGAGGGTGAATAGTTGCTACTGTGCATCAGCACGGTGCGGACGGCTCTGGCGGGGTTGAATAAAATCAAAACCGCCCAAAGAAAAACGCCGAAAGGCGGACAAAAGGAGCGGACGCATCGGGAAGAACACGGGAACTCGGCAGGTTCCGTGAAAAACTTCCGAGCGCCGGCGATGTTAAAAACGACACCGCTGGACTGTGAGATAAAAAGCAACTTGAGAGAGAAGAGGCGAGACCCGTGGTTCGGGGCGAACGCACCGCCAAAAGCGGTGGCTGACCCGGAACCAGTGGTCAAGACGCGAATGAAATTCGCAGGCGTGTCTTGACCTGGTTGGCAGGCCGGTGGCGCAACCACCAGCCGAAGCGAGCTGAAAAGCCTCACTCAAAATCCGCGCGCCGCAAGGCGTCGGACGGCCCTGCTACGAGGCCGATAACT
>Ga0302200_10003391_pt1 | contig 13450 bp, 14 predicted proteins | sample II_Bog_N3_1_FD_194585 | JGI IMG/M metagenome (GOLD analysis project Ga0302200, IMG submission 194585) | Peat permafrost microbial communities from Stordalen Mire near Abisko, Sweden - II_Bog_N3_1 | ecosystem: Environmental > Terrestrial > Soil > Wetlands > Peat | place: Sweden: Abisko... | reverse complement strand
ATAGGCCGCAGGTCGCGCGAGGGAAATATATTCTTGCCGACGTTTTATCGTTCCAAGTATGGGTAACACGCCTTGAATTATCGTCATGCACAAGGCAAGGATCAAACAAAAATGGCCAAATTCAGGGATCATGGTTTTTCTGCGCCTCTATTATTTTGTGCTTTATCTAAAGCGCTTTTTGCTTCGGGTGGCATGTAATTTTCATCGTGCTTAGCTAGCACTTCGCTGGCGACAAACTCGCCATTTTCTTGTAATTTACCTTGCACAACAGCCCCTTTTCCTTCTTTAAACAAGTCAGGCAAAATTCCTTTGTAAGAGACAGGAATTTCCTTGACCAAATCAGTGACGATAAAATGCACGACCAATTCATCCCGGTGCAAAGAGCCTGCTTTGACAAGGCCACCGATCCGAAATGCCTGCCCTGCCGGTGCTTTACCATTTGCTACCTCACTTGGTGTCACAAATAGCGCGATATTGCTGTTAAGCGCATTGAGAATCAAACCTGCTGCAACAGCAATAGCAATTAAGGCAAGCGCGATAATTAATGCGCGTTTATGGCGAGCTTTCACAACCCATCCCTTTCAAATTGATCAGCTTGCGCCTCACGCTTTAACTGATTGCGTATATTGGCATAGCGACCTTTGATCAGAATTGGTTCTATCGAAAGCAACACGACCGCCATACCAAAACTGCTCCAGACGTAAAATCCATAACCACCCATTGCAAAAAATTCTGCGCACGAATGCCAATTCATATTGCTACTCCTACTCTACTTTTCGCCCACTCGGTATGACTTTCCCGCTCCAGAATAATCACGCGAACCCGCATTAACGCCACCGCGATCGAATACATCCAAAAACATAAGGCCATCAACAACATCCCCCACAACATGGTATGCGCCATAGAAGGTGCTGTATTAACAGAAACAGAGGCACCTTGATGAAGCGTGTTCCACCACGTCACAGAAAAGTAAATAATCGGAATATTAACGACACCAACTAGCGCTAAAATCGCACCAGCCTTGTCTGCTCTGCGTGGATCATCGATCGATGCCTGCAAGGCAATAAATCCAAGATAGAGAAAAAATAAAATCAACTCGGAGGTCAATCGCGCATCCCAGATCCACCAGGTTCCCCACATAGGCTTACCCCAAAAGGCCCCAGTCCACAACGACAAAAACGCCATCAATGCACCAGTGGGCGCTAAAGCTTGCGCCATCATGCCAGACAAACGCGTGTTAAATATCAAGCCTAATCCAGCCCAACAAGCCATGACAATATAAATAAACATCGACATCCAGGAAGCTGGAACATGAATAAAAATAATTCGGTAGCCATCGCCTTGGACGGCATCCGTCGGTGCGACAAAAAAACTAACCCACAATCCTAAACCAGCAAAGATGGCGGTAAGTATCCAAAAAAGGGGAATCATTTTATCCAGCAGAGGATAAAAAGTCCCGGGACTGGCGTATTTAAACCAATTTAAAAGACGAAAATTCATTCTATTGCCACCCTTATCGCTGCTGTTGTCGCCAATGGAGAAAAAATACCCGACATGATCAACAATGCTCCTAACAATGAAAAATGTCCCGATACATCTAAACCTGAACTATAGGCATATACCGCGCCACTGCCAAAGATGAGTACCGGGATATATAAAGGTAAAACCAATAAACTCAGAAGTACACCGCCACCACGTACCCCTAAGGTCAGCGCCGCACCGATGGCACCGATCAAGGAGAGAATGGGCGTACCTAACAACAGTGCCAGCACCACAATCTTCAGAGCACCAACATCGACATCAAATTGAATTGCCATCAAAGGTGCCAGCAACACCAGCGGCAACCCGGAAACTATCCAATGGGAAATAATTTTACCGCTGATAAGGAGATAAAGGGGCGTTGGTGAGAGCACCATCTGCTCTAACGTGCCGTCTGTATGATCTGCCGCAAACATCCGCTGCAAACCCAACATCGAAGACAACAGCGCCGCTACCCAAATTGCCCCAGGTGCAATCTTACGTAACAAAACAGGATCTGCGCCAATGCCCAAAGGGAACAAACTCATCACAACAATGAAGAAAAAAAGTGCTGTGAGTGTCTCGCTCTTACGACGCATTACCAGCAGCAGGTCCCGTCGGATCATACCGAATAAAGGGTTCATAATTGTAAAATCCTGCCATTAGGAATGGGGATTGTCTGGTGACTGGTGAGAATTGCCATTCCTCCTGATTCTATATGCTGCGAAATAAGTGCCGAAAGCATGGCTACGGCCTTTACATCAAGGGAGGTGAATGGTTCGTCTAGAATCCATAACTTGGCTTTGCGTGTTTGAAGGCGCGCTAGTAACACCCGTCGTTTCTGACCAGCTGATAAGCAGTACACAGGCAAATCTTCACGACCTTTTAAGCCGAATCGCCAGAGCGCTTCTAAAGCAGCCGCTTCTGGCAGTACCCCGCCGTCTAATGCCGCTGCCAATTTTAAATTTTCTAAAGCACTCAACTCTTCTTTGATCGCCTCATGATGGCCTAAAAATAGTAAATTGCGATGGAAATCTTCTCTATTTTTTTGAATCGGAAGCTCTTCCCAGTATATGTCTCCTTCGACAGGCTTAACTAAGCCGGCCAGAATCCGAAGCAGACTGGTTTTTCCTGTGCCATTCTCGCCACAGACATGTAGCCATTGGCCTTCGTTCAAACTGAAATGGAGTCCAGAAAACAAGCTTCGCTTACCGCGTACGCATGTAAGATTTTTGGCACTCAGCATAGTTTTAGGGGGGGCAAATTGGCTCATTAACGATTTTTCATCCAGTGCTTACCAAAATTGTCGCAGCAAGCACAAATAAGCTTGCTACACCATGGAGGCAAAAACAATACCCCGGGTACGAGCAGAATTCTCAACATCGCCCGAATAATTTTGCGTACGTACTATAACCATAAAAAAATGGTCGGTATATACATACCGACCATCTGGATCATCCTCAATCTGTGCCAGATCAAAAAAACCGCTAGAAGTTACTCATCTGGATCCTGATATTCCTTAGGAAGATGATGGGCGATTCCTTTATGGCAATCGATACAGGTTTTTCCTTCTTCTTTCGCCTGCATATGTTTCTTGTATGGCGTTTGCTTCTGCAATTCAGGGCTCATGGCATCAAAGTTATGGCAATTGCGGCATTCTCTGGATCCACTTTCCTTCATGCGTTCCCATTCGTGTGTCGCCAATGTCATACGTTTGGCTTCAAACTTCTCTTTGGTGTCAATATCGCCAGTGATTTTACCCCACACTTCAAAACTCGCCTTAGATTTACGGATCATTTTATGGATCCAATCTTTGGGCACATGGCAATCAGAACAAATTGCTCTTACGCCGGTACGATTTTTATAATGTATCGTTTCTTTATATTCCTGATACACGTTGTCTCGCATTTCATGACAAGTGGTACAGAACTCTAAAGAATTGGTCGCTTCCATGGCGGTATTAAATCCGCCCCAAAAGACGATACCAGCAATAAAGGAAACCGAAGCGATCGCTAATAGCGAGTATTTTGCCGTAGGCTTATTAATAAAAGTCCATATTCGTCGTATGAAGCCAGGTTTATCATTTTCCATCGTTGACCCTCCCCGTTTGATATAAATTGTAAAGATTAACGATTAAAAATTATGGATGTACGTCAAGAAAACTGCATTTACATTGTAATTACCAACTTGTTGATTCGAAGGCATCACACCACTTGCATTAGAGGCCACCTGATAAGCGTTGTAGTAATAGTCAGCGGCATTCATACGTTGATAAATATACTTTAATGAAATTTGGGAGACTTTATCCACACGGTAGTTACCAGTTAATTTTAAGCGTGTAATTTTTGACGTCACATCAGGCAAACTACCGCAAGACATAATGGTCGGATCACTACACAGTAAACCACCTGTCGTTTTACCAATATAGTTCTGCACTGTCGTATATCCAGTTGTATCACTGGTATAGCTTACGTCACCAACAATTTGTAATTTATCGCCAAGCAATCCACCTTGCTTAAAACCGAAACCGATAGACGTGTCACTGTCTGTCAAACTATTAGTCCATGTAGCATAAGCAGGTACACTGATTTTTGTCGCACTTGCCACTGTAGCAGTTGCACCCGTTTGCTCATTGGTCATATCGCGTTGACGGTGTTGCTGGGTTGCGTAAGCAAATACAGACCCTTTTTCAGCATAAGTATAGGTAGCGTCTAAATTCAAACTCCATGAACTACCGTTTTGAACTCCGTATGTCGAATCCGTGTAGTCGTCCTTGGTGTATTTACCACTTGCGCTTAAAGAGAAATTCTCCAGTGCCTGCCAGTTCGCCGAAGCTTTGAGCATTTGCTCATTTCGTGAGGCATCAAATACTGGGTAAAAACCAATATAATCGCCACCATTTGCTCCTGGCGCACCACCAGTCGCTGCAAAAATTGCAGCAAGCGCATTCGGATTGGAATCAGTTTTACGATCAGAATAGCCATACACCAAGCGCAAATCTAAGCCTTCTGCTGCTTTGATTTTGTATGTCGCGTCGACCTTATCTTCTTTAGTAGTCCCAGCAACCACACAGTCAGTACCAGCTACATAATTACCTTGCCCAGCAACTGGCGTACCAACGGTAACGCCATAGTTTTGACACCAACGACTTGTATTATCGTGTTCATAAGCAAAGCGGATATGTTGATCACTCGTGATTTTGTAGTCACCAGACATATCAAATATTTCTTTTTTGTAGCTTAATGGCGTGTTTGGATAGACACCCTGTGACCCCCCCACTGACCAGAAGTTATAAATATATGACGGCGTATTATTTGCACGTTCGTCATATTTTAAGCCCGTAGCCAACGACCAATTTTTGAAGGATTGATCCGTTAATCTCAAATCTGCGTGGGACACATTGACAGAGCCATTTAATGAAGATTCTGGCATAACAAAGCCTGGGTTCATCAAACCGCCTTTGCCATACGTTCCCATATTTTCAAACGTTTGATCTTGCGTCATATGACCGTAAGAAAAATTACCGTTGAGCTTAGTCTTTTGGGTGAAATCATAGCCTCCACTCAAATTCAACTGATGAAACATTGAACTTGGTGGCGTTGTAATTTCTTGCGTGGCTTTACCATCAAATGTTTGGAAAAACAGCCCGGTATTTGCATCCGTGAAGATAGAACCAAAATATGACGCTGACAAATGTGCTTTATCTTGCCTCCAATTGAGTCCCAGTGTGAACGTATCTGTTTGGTAGTCGGTTGGCATAGGCAAGACTGCCGTACTTTGGCCTGTTACTGCGTTACTTGCATCTTTAGCTGAGGCAATGCCTTGCAGCTTTGCACCAGACTGATCTAAATGGTTGTAATCAAAACTCAGATTCCAGTTTGGGTTAAATATATACCCCGCCGTCACACTGGTGTTATATCTATTGTTGTAGATTTCTTCAGGATGTAAGGCAACCAATTGGGCTGGAGTCAGTGCCGTCACTGTCGGCAATCCAAATCCACTTGGCAACGTAAAATGATTGCCGCCAACCACACCCAAATAAGGTGTTTGGTAAGTATCAGTCGTATAGTGAGTCAACTGATCAAAATTAATACCAACGTTCCACACCCCTTGATTGGCAAGCGTAGCACCACCGTAGGCTGATGTCAGACCAATATCAGTTCCATACAATGACCAACGGTGTGTTGCGCCGTCTTCGTTGTTGGTATAGGCATCCCCACCGCGAACGTTGAAGTTACCAATAATACTGACCCCAGACTTATCCAAACCCGTATATTCACCGAATTTAGCAGCACTTTTTGAGACATCAACGATGCCCAGCTCAACACTATTTTCAGGTTTTTTTAATGCGGCAGCTTCATCATCATCCGCATACACTGACATCGAACACAGAGCTCCTGCAATCGCCATTGCGATCACACTTAATCTGAATTTTTCTTTGTGAATTCTCATGACATTTCTCCATTCCCATCAATTAGCGCTGTAAGAAACCGCCAGCTGGGCTATTGCTTCCGTGAATTTGGCTGTGACAATTCATACATGCACGACCCACGATGTTTTTGTTTGGATATTGCGCTGCACCACTTGCATTTTTGGCCGCTAATCCACCTTGGAACCCTGCAGCATTCGGACCTGCTGGTGTTGGGCTTGCGTGTGGGCCGTCATGGCATTCTTGACACAAGAACGGTGGACGAGATTTCAATAAAGGTGTGATATTTGAACCATGTGGCGTATGGCAATTGGTACAGTCTTCAACCACAGGTTGATGTTCAAACAGTACCGGACCGCGTTTTTCTGCATGGCATGTGAAACAAGTTTCATTCACAGTATTTTTCTTCAACAGTTTTGGCCCAGTTGAACCATGTTGATTATGGCAATCAGAGCAGACCACTTTTCCAGCTTCAATCGGGTGAGCCGAAATTTTATGACTATCTGCGCGTTGTTCTTTATGGCAAGTGAAGCAAACTTCAGTTTGTGTTTTGCGATTCAGAATTGGATCAGCTGGTTTATGGACTTTGTGGCAGTCATTACATGCAACATTATTATTTTGATGTTGACCACCGTCCCAATTGTTTCGTTTGCCGTCTTTGTGGCAAGTTAAACATTGGCCTGCACGCTCTTTATCATCATTAGGTTTATAGACACCTTTTTTAAAGACAAAATCAGGTGCTGCACGACCTTTACCATCGGTATCACCTTTCAAGTGATTAGCACTTTCACCATGACAATTTTGACAACTTGGTGTGCGAGAATCTCCGCGTACACCATGCTTGGTCTGATAAATAGAAAGTATCGGTGCCGTTTCGCTTTCGTCATGGCATCGGGTACAAACGGCATCCCGCTTTAATGCTTCTTTTGCTTGTGTTGCTTTTACTTCGTTAGGATTACCCGCAAGATCGGGTAAGTTGAGGTCGGCAGCGTGTGCTGTCGCCAAGCCACCTAAGAGCATGAAGGCGGCGAACAGTTTTCGAATAACTTTCATTATCAATCCTTTATTCCGATAGCTAATCAGATATTATTTTTATCGACTGCGGCAATTGCCAATTTCACAAGTACCGCTTTGATAATTGCTACTTTGCGATTTACTAAGACCTACTGAGACAAAATCCATTGCACTAAATTTTTAATTTGTTCCATATCTTTCGGTGGCGATGTTTTAATAATTTTGTGCTCTTCTTCATGACCATCTGGAAATTTGGCTTTTTCGCCGGAAGTAACGTGGTCAATCAAACGTTGCTCAGCGTTTGCTTTACCTTTGTATTTTTCAGCGACTTTTTTGTAAGCAGGACCGTCTTTGTCTTTTTCGACAGAATGGCATTTGAAGCAGTTATTTTGACGAGCCAACGCTTTAGCCGCTTCAGCATCAACCGCATAGCTCGGTGTAGCAGTAGCAGCAAAGAGCAAACCAATAGCGGCAGCACTGACGACAGATTGAATTAACTTTTTAGTAGCGATCATTTTTCTCTCCATTGAGTTATCCAGGTTGAGTCAAATAAAAACCACGCCTGGCAAGATATTGGAGCCATTCTAGTTTTTAGTGATGCTAAAAAATATAGGAGCAAAATGAAAATCACCATAGGATAAGTCCTATGTCTTATAGGAAAAGTAGACTACGTTATGGCACTGTTGATTTTGACCGGAGGCTCTAGGCCTTACAGACCCGCCATTTGCACAACGCTATTTAGAGATAATCAAGGCCATAAGTCGCGCAAGCGAAAACTGAGAAGGACTAAAAAAAACTGAACTTGGACAACATGCGTGTTGTTTTTTTCATCGATTTATTTTGAAATGTTGATTTAACTAAAGCGTTCATTCAAAAAAGGGATGTGTCCACAAAAACCTTGTTTTACCTCAGTACAAAACTCTCCAATAAGTCCACAGTAGACTTAAGAAGTAATTTAAGAGTGCCACTTGTGTTCATAAAAAAGCAAAAGAAAAAATAATTAACAAAAATTGATCGCAAAATTAACATTTAAGTTTTCATCAATTTTTAATCTGCAGAATGATGAATTCAAATTGCATTCTTGTTTTCTACAAAAAAATTCAACCAACTGTTCAAGGTAAGGCCATGACTTTTCGAAGACGCCCGGCATACCCCATCGGGTTCTTAGCGATGATCACTGTTATTGTGGTATCAACCGCAGTGTTGCTTTGGGATTTACGCAAACGAGAACTACATAACGCTGAATTTGAAACCATCAGTATTACCCGCATGTATATGGAACAAACAGAGCGCACTTTTAAAAGTGCCGACTTGGTGTTGAGAGGGGTACAAGATCGGCTACAAACAGCGTTTGGTAATCAGTTCACACTAGATAGTGTCCAAGTGCGCTTGCTGCTCGGGACACGAGTACTCGAGATGAAAGAGTTTGACGAACTCTACCTGATAGACACCAACGGCCAGATTGTTAATTCATCGTTGGATAAATCGACTGAAAATCACTCTCAAAGCAACAGCGACATCTATAAGTCATTGTCGAACACTGCTAGTAGCGAGATGTTTATCGACAAGCCAATACGCAACCCGGAAAAGAAAACCTGGATGCTTCGATTAGCGCGCAGAATTAATGGCCCCGATGGGAAATTTAGAGGGATCATCGTTGGCATGATGGCGATATCGCATTTTGAAAACATCTACCATGACTTGAGCTTCGAATATGCGCGCCCCGTATCTTTGTATCGCAAAGACGGGATACTGATTGCCAGCATGCCACATCGTGAAGATATGATCGGTGAAAAAGCAAACGAACTAGGAAAAAAATTTGTTGCCACAAAAGATCATGATGTGCATATTTTTAGCCACGCCAAAGACATCAATGAACGTGAATATTTTGTGCTGGGCAATATCCAACAATTTCCATTGATGGTGAGCGTGACCAATGACGATGAAGAGGCATTGGCTTCGTGGCGTGAAACAGCGGCACCGATTATTTTTGGCTCGACTTTCATCAGCATTTTTATATTATTTATTGCAGGACTTATGTTACGCGAAATGCGTAAGGAAGAAAAATTAGCGCAAGATTTAGGCGAAGCTAATGAGCGCTATCACCTGACTGTCGATTCAGTCATGGATGCCATCATCGCCATTGACATAGATCAAAACATAATCCTCTTTAATCCGGCCTCAGAATTGATGTTTGGCTATAGTACTAACGAGATAATAGGAAAATCCTTATCAATTTTGATACCCGAAAGTTCTAGGCATATACACCAACAGCATACGACAAATTTTATGAGTTCGTCGCTTAAAAGCAAAACAAAGTCTGTGCAATTAGGTGTCTTTGGTAAGAGAAAAAACGGTGAAGAATTTCCCATTGAGTCGACCATTTCGCAAACCTTAATTGGTGGAAAGCCTCAATACACGGCAGTATTAAGAGATATTACAGAACGAAGAAAAGCCGAAGATAATCTGCACGAAATGAATCGACAGTTACGTGGCTTATCTGCTTCAATACAAAACGTGCGGGAAAAAGAACGCAAACGAATTGCTCGCGAGTTGCATGACGACTTAGGGCAACAGCTCACCGGTCTAAAATTAGACCTGTCCTGGATTAGTAACCGGATCAAAGATGGACGAGTTCCCTCTTTTGAAAAAATTGATGACATCAGGCACCAACTAGACGCCGCTATTACTTCAGTAAGACGTATTTCCAGCGAACTAAGGCCCACCATATTAGATGATCTTGGATTTGGAGATGCTGTGAATTGGCAAGCTACTGAGTTTGCCAAAAAGGCTGGCCTCAATGTGACGCTCAAATTAGAAGCCAAGGATGTTGTACAGGGCGACAAAATTACTACCGCCCTTTTTCGTATAGTACAAGAATCACTGACAAATATTGTCCGGCATGCGAGTGCCAAAAATGTCGACATCAAATTATACCAATCGGAAAATCAATTAATAATGACCATCACAGATGACGGAATTGGCATGTCTGAAACCAGCCGCAAGGAAGGCTTTGGTCTAGTGGGAATGCGGGAACGGGTCGCCGAATTGGGTGGTAACTTCGCGATTTTAAATAGCGAAAATTCAGGTACAACCATACGTGTTGAACTGAGTATCTCTACAATAACAACATCGGGATTAGATATATGAAACTAGAAATCTTGGTCGCTGACGACCATGCCATTATCCGAGATGGGCTAAGAAAAATTCTTGCCGACACGGACGACTTAATAGTCGCTGGTGAAGCCTGCAATGGCCACATGGTCTTAGAGAAAATTCAAGAGCGAGAATGGAGCATGATCATGCTTGACTTGTCCATGCCAGGACGTCATGGGATCGAACTCATCAAGTTAATCAAAGAGAAATGTCCTAAATTACCTATTTTAATTTTCAGCATGCACCCTGAAGAACAATTTGCCGTGAGAGCAATCCGGGCTGGTGCTTCTGGTTATCTTTCAAAAGAAGAAGACAGCGACTTATTCATCCCAGCAATACGTCGTGTTGCCAGAGGCGGCATGTTTATCAGCCCCAAAGTAGCAGAGTTACTGGCAACAGATATTTCTCCCATTGAGAAATCACAGTCGCATACTATATTGTCAAATAGGGAATTTGAAATATTTATTAGAATTGTACGTGGTATGAATCTAACTGAAATAGCAGACGAATTTTCCCTTAGCATCAAGACAATCAGCACCCATAAAACACATATCCTCGACAAAATGGGGCTTAACAACCATGTCGATTTAGTTCGCTATGCGGTCGAAAACAATCTTCTGGATTTGTCTCCAAGATAAATATCATCATGAAAATGAACAACACACTCATATAGAACTCGCATAGTGATTCGATGCAATACGTTAGAACAATAGCTTTACCGCTGCAATACAAGTAAATAAAGCAATCCCAAAGAGTACGCAAAAGCTCCATCAATTTAATAATAACAAGGAGACGAAAATCTCTTTGACGTCAATTTTCCGCATCAATATTTCTGCTTTAAAATATGGATAAAAATACATAACACAGAAATTTAATCGGCACTAAAATCTCAATTTCATATTTCAATTCACTGATCATTATTTTTAAAAACGTAGCGTTCTTCTCCCGAAATAGTTGTATGAAGATAAGTTGAAAGCGGATGAAAATCGATCCATCCCATTGCAAGTTTCGTTGCCCACTCACAGGCGCGTAATGCCGATCGAAATTTATCTTCTGGATTGGGAAACATAATGCAATGACACTCATCTCCTACAATATCTCCAATTTTAATCTGAGCGCAGATACCATACTTTTCATTTCCAAGAGGTATGGCTTTTGAAACAATTACATACCCCTTGTAATACCTGCCGAATAAGTTCGACATTAAAATACTCCTTTTAAAGGATGTTGTATTGAGTAGAAATTTAGATTCACTATTTTTTCAATTTTCCATAGAAACTACTAGTTTATATTTCTCATAATGCTAATGAGAATGATCATTTTTTTGCATTTAAATACGCAATTCTATCGGTCATCAACGACTTACCATTTTCAACTTCTGGTCTTAAAATAAGCTCAAAATATTCTTGCTCTTCTTCTGTAAACTGCTGCGCTAAAATGGTACGCAAGGTTGGTGCTAAAGGATGTGGGGAACTATTAATAAATATTTCCCAAGAGGTTATTAAGGTTGGGAAAACATCAATATGCAATTCAAGATGAACGTCAGAAAATTTTGCATTTTGTGTCAAATGAATCAAATCCCTTTCATTGAAATTAGTTAATGGACTAGCAGAAATTTTTTCAAAGGTATCGGGAAACTGAGCCGATTTCCAACGATGAAATAATCGGATAAAACGATGTCCAGAATCATCCGGAAAAGAGTCAACTGCTTTTTTTATACCATTAACGATCAAAGCCTCATCACGCAATATGGGCTCCGAGAATGAGATGCGTCCACCTGGTTTTAAAATTCGATAAAATTCTCTGAGAGCGGCCTCTTTGTCAGAAACATATGCTAATACTGCTCTTGTCATCACTACATCAACAGAAGCATCTTCAATTTCTTGTAAGCTTTCTGCAGAACATTGCAAAAAGCGGCATTGATTTTTTACCTGTATCTTATCTGCCACTTTTTTAGCATGCTGCAATAATGGCGCAGATATATCAGTAAGAATTACTTGAATGTTTTTTCCAAAACGATCAATTGCTCGAAACGCGACCAATCCGTCACCTGTTCCGACGTCAACAATAGTCATTCCATCTTTAATGTTAGCGGCATCTAAGACCCTGTCCGCAATACCATTTATTATTGGCTGAATTTTCGAAGCATGTTCAAAATTATTCCCGTGCCGTACCTGCAAAAGCCATTGTGCCCAAACGTCGCCGTGAGATTTTACATTGCTATCTAACATCTTCAGCGAATCTCCAAAAGAGAAAAGGTATCAGCGTTAATTTCATAGTGCTCATCCCCACCATAGAGTTCAATCACTGATTTGACATCCGCCATTGCGCATACCGACATTACTTTGGCGACCTTCGTAAGAGATTCTTTAACCATCGTTTTCTCGACCTCTACCGTGCGTAGCAACCGATGATGTCCATCATAAAATTCTGTATGAAGAGATATTTTTCCCTCACTATCGATACAACTTACAATTTCACGCACAGGTAATTTCTGATTTTCTGTTTGCGATTTAATTGATGTGCATTCATGTGAGTCTACATATTTTTTTGATCCGATGATTTGTTTTGGCCATTGCCACCAAGGTTCAAAAAAATCCCACAATATCAAATCAGAACTAAATATTTTAACGAAAGGATCGCTTCTTATTTTTCTGTCTTCAGTTTTTCCATCGCTCTCTACAATTTTATATGTATCTGTACCGATTTGCTCAGCTACAACAAGATGATTAAAAATACTGATGGGAGAAATTCCTCGTATTAATAAACGTTTTCGGGTGGATAAAAATTCACCAATCACACTCACTTTAATCACGTCTACACGATCAGAATTAGTCGTTGAAATTTTTAGTCTGACTTCAAATCCTCTTGAATATGAAGCCGACTTCATTGCATCAATAATCACTAAATTGGCATCATTTTCCTGACCTGCTAATGCTAAGAACGGGCACAAAAGTAGCATCGCTAAAATCACATCCTTAACGCCTAACTTACTCATGCCGCATAGCATCTGAAGGCCTGAGTCGAGCTGCTGAAAACGCTGGATAAATACCCCCAAGTAAGCCAATAAAGACAGATAAAAAGACAACTTCAATCACAAATGATGCGGGAAAAATCGCCTCAATTTTGCCTCGCATTAATTCCATATTTTCAAGCCCAATCGTCAATCCCACGCCTAAAGCAATACCTATTAATCCGCCAAATAAGGTGAGAACAATTGATTCATAGCAGATCAGTCGCATAATGCTCGACTTCTCCCAACCGAGAGCGATCAAAACGCCGATGTCTTTTTTTCTTTCATTGATACTCATGAGCATGGTATTAAATACGACC
>Ga0302200_10003385_pt1 | contig 13472 bp, 4 predicted proteins | sample II_Bog_N3_1_FD_194585 | JGI IMG/M metagenome (GOLD analysis project Ga0302200, IMG submission 194585) | Peat permafrost microbial communities from Stordalen Mire near Abisko, Sweden - II_Bog_N3_1 | ecosystem: Environmental > Terrestrial > Soil > Wetlands > Peat | place: Sweden: Abisko, Stordalen... | reverse complement strand
GGGCGCTTATACTGGATACATTGCTTGATTTCAACCCAGAGCTGCAAAATCAGTTAAATATCATTATTTACGCAGAAGCAGATTACCTTTTTAAAGCACGCCGAAAAACGGGGATTGGCGGCTGGGCCTATTTCCCTGATCTGCGGGAATTGCCTCCCGATGCTGATGATCTTGCACAAGTAATGCAGGTGTTATTACGAGCAGGATATTCTAAAACTGCCATTCCATATTTTGAAGAAGCCTTAAACGTACTACTTAACGACCAGGCTAACACAGATAATGGTTGGGAATCGTGGATCATACCTAAAAACAATCAAACAGAAGAACAGCAGTTACAAACCATTTGGGTTAATAAAGCATGGGGAACCGGTTCTGATATTGAAGTAGTTGCTAATTTAGTATATGCACTTATCTTATTCGACAGTGAAAGATTTGCTGCTTTTGTTGAAAGAGGAATCAGTTTTTTACTCAATAGTCATAAAAACCATTATTGTTGGGAAAGTACCTGGTACTACGGTGAATATTATGGCACTTATGTAAGTCTGCGGGCTATTTGTGCGGCTAACGGCCCTGAAAGCACTATTGAAGGCGCGGTTGTTTTCCTTGAAAACAGCAGGCAACCCGATGGCAGCTGGGCCGAACAAGAGGAAAGCAGTCCATTACAAACCGCGCTTGCATTACTTGCATTAAGTATCGGCAAAAAATACCTCGGACTTACCATAGATGAACAATGGCTGAAAAGCAGTTTAAACTACCTGCAACAAACCTGCGATGAGAATGGCAACTGGCCAGCAAGTCCCTTCATCCGAATGCCAATGGGTAGGCCATCAGGCTTTGTGCATACTATACTTACCTATGAAAGTGCTACCATAACCAGTAATTATGTAGCAAAGACATGTCATCACCTATACCAAAACCATATCAATAAAATCTAAACTATCATGAGCAATTCCAATAGTAGTGACGGCATAAGTCAGCAATCGGTGCCCCAAATTACCACTTTCCAATTCAGCAATGATGCGGTGGGGCAGATAAAAGATAGCGTAAACCTTTTTACAGGCACAGCTAATATCCCCATCAATATTGCGTCGTTACCGGGGCGTAAGGATTTGGATATCAACATCGGTATTATGTACAATAGTGATGTGCAAAGCGATGTACAAAATTGGAATTTAAGCAACCCTACAGGCATTATTGGCCTGGGATGGGAAATGACCTTTGATAAAATCGTAGTAAATAAAAATGGCAGCGGTACCCCAACATCTAATGATTATTACCTGTTAAACAATGGTTCGGGTAATCAATTGATACAGGATGGCTTCACTCCTGCCAACCCGGCAAATATTCTGCTATTTCAACTCCGTAATTATGAGTTTTGGGATATTAAATATGATCCTTATGCTGAAAAATGGACGGTTATTAAAGAGGATGGAACAGTATTTATTTATGGCGATAAAAACAGTGGACGAAATACATTGCAATATGGCGTTGGATGGGGCAACTGGCTGGGCGATTCATCAACGGTTATTGGCCAGGAACAATATGTTATAGCATGGAACCTTTCAGAAATGCAGAATGTATGGGGCGAAAAGATCACCTATAGCTATGATAATGTACAGGTTAAAGTAGGTGATACTACAGGTTTGGAATACACGCAAGTCTCCTATCTTAAACAGATCATAGATAGCTTTAGCAGAACAATTACCTATAACTACGGCGAAAAATATGGGGCTAAGAATCCGGGCACAAAAAATATTGTTGAATACCAGGCTGCACATACACAAAAACCCGCACCAAATGCTTATCAGGATCAATATGAAACAAGATATTTGGATCATATCGATGTGCAAAATTCTATCGGAGATTTGCAATTCACCATATTGTTTGAGTATGATTTCATCAACCTTGGGGCCAGCAGCCAAACAACTGTATATCCGCTAATGTGGAAACGTGTGCTCACCAGTTTTTGGCAAGTACAGCCGGATGGCAGAACGCTGCCGGGCATGGAGTTTGAATATTATGATAAAAATGCAGATATAAACGCCGGTGCCTTAAAAACAATCACCTATCCGCAGGGAGCAAGGGCAACATATAACTACAAACAACAGGCGCTGAATACTTCGCGCAATATAAAACTGAATAGCCCTTTAACCGGTGCTACACCAAGGGTATGGTTTGGGTCCGACTATACGGTTATAACCTGGTATAATGCCTCAACCAAAACACTCAGAGGTACGGTATATTCATGGTGCGGTAACTGGATAACCTTTGATCTGAACAGCGACCAGCCCTCCAGCCATTATTTCGATAATGTAGATTTTGATATCGATACTCTTGGCGTAATTACCCGCCAGGATTTTATAGCGCTTTATTTTACCGAAAAGACCAAAAAACAGGTGCAGTTGTTCCTTTACAGGCGAAACCAAACCAATTTTGGTGTATTTAATTTATCGGTCGGGCCGCAATACCTGCCTGTAAAAACAGCTACTCCAAATGTAGGTGTTCAAGCGGGTAAAGACTTCGTTATTGCTTTTAGCAAGGATTTTACTACCAATGCCATCACTGCATATCAATGGAACTGGAAACAACAACGTTGGGATACCTCACCAACCAATAATCCGGGCACAGGTTATATACCAGTAATGCTGCCTTCGCCAGCTGATGTGGCTAAGGCAACTAATATCGTTATCTCAGCTAATGATAATTATTATATAGCAGCGCTGTATAACCAAACCAGTATGCTATTACAATTCCAATTGTTTTATCAAGATGGCAATAACGTGTGGAATAACAGTGTGTTATACAACACATCTAACGTAAAAATTTATCAGGATCCGAATAATACAACTGAGTTCCCCTTCAGTTTATCATTAAGCAACTCCTTTGCTGTGGCTACATATGTTACGGCTATCACCGCTACAGAGGCTGATTACAGTCTTCGCATATTGCAATGGGATAAAAGTTTTAACCTGCTAAATCCGGGTACTCCACTGGTTAACAATTATAAATCTCCGGTTAGCAGTGGACAATCGCAATTCAATGTGTTTAACACCATCCTTTCAGATTCATTAATTACCAGTAACCCTTACCTGAACCGGTATACCGGAGGGCCCGGCAATAGTAATAACCCGCAGAACTGGAAACAGGCAACATTTACTACCAAACCAACCGATAAGCCAAGCTTTATCACCGGGCAGGATATTTCCATAATGTCTATTCCGCAGGGAATTGTTGCTACAAATCAATACTATCAATTCAATCCTGATACAGGTCAATGGGGAATTGCACAGAACCTGGGATCTACAGGCACCAATCCAACTATAGGTGGCAATTATATTACCGCGGGTAAAGACATATTTTATCAAAACACTAACGGACAATGGATCAAACAACAGCAGCAATTAAATAGCCTGCAAGCACCCGAAACAGTTCAAAACCGTGGTGCTTCCTACATTGCTTATCAGGATAATACAACCATTAACGCGCAAACCTATTTTGCCAGTCCGCTTAATGGAATTCCGGGTAACCCGCAACCGTTACCTGTTATAGCAGGAGGAACCGGCCAAAAAATAATGGTACAACAGGATGTTGTTAAAGCAGGGACTTTATTGGCCGGTGCTGATACTTTTGTTACGTATCCTTCAAATCAGGATTTCACCACAGCATCCTCATTAGCACTTTACAGGGTTGTAGGTGGTAAGGCCTCAGATACCTTACAGGTAACACCGGTGGCTTATATTGAAATTGATAATGAATACGATCCTACTAATAATTATTATCAATCATATGACTACGCTAGTTCGGCACAATCGGTTATTACTTATAATGCGCAAAATAGCCTTGCCCAGTTCCCTAAAGTTACAGTAGTAACAAGTTCAAAGATACCTGATGCAGGCTCTGCTCCAGCAGGTATCTCTATTAGTTATTTCTCAAACGGGGTATCTGTTCAAAGTGAGATCCCTTATCCAAGCAATTGGATCTACAACTTTAACCAACTGCTTAACGGCGCTTTATTGCAAAAACTACAATATAATAAACAAGGCCAATTGGTTACCAGTGAAACCAACTACTGGCAGGTATTTCAAAACAACATCGTAAAGAAAAACTATTTTTTCGGGGCATTTTACAGACTTAGCAAAAGCGTTGTTATGCAGGATGGGGTAACCCAAACTACTGATATAACTTACTTTCAGGATTTGGGCTTACAACAGTCGAGCACAACATCATATTACGATTCCAACGGTGAAAGAAAGACTGTACTCGCTGAAAAAGCCTATGCCATACAAGTGGATGCCTATAATATTGCGATGACAAGCAAACATCTGTTGAATGCCGTAGCCCAGGATACCGTATCTGTTACCGGAAAGGATGGCGTAAAAAGATATACATCATCAAAAGCTGTTACCTGGAAAAACTGGGCAAATGATGGTTCATGGAAATGGGCGGCTTATCAAAATTACCAATGGCTCGGCCCTGCCGATGTAAACCCTTTATTTGATTTTACAGCTGGCGCTCAACGATCAGGCTGGCTTAAAAAACAAGAGGTGATCAGTCGCAGGTTACCTTATAGTGTGATCACCGAGATGGCCAATGTAGATGGCGTAGTATCGTCATATATTTACGATACACAGGGACGTTTCGAGGTAGCCGAATTTCCCGCTGCAAGCAAAGCTGGTGATGAAGCATCTTATTACAGTTTTGAACCATATGAAACAACGGACGGATGGCAACTCAGTGCAGGCTCATCTATTATACCAAATACAAATGATACTACCATCGATGCTCAAATGGGCATCAGCTCGCTCAGGATCGGTACAGGTACAGGAATACAACGGCAATTCACTCCCAAAAATCAACAACAGGATTATGTATTTTCCAGCTATGTAAAGCTGCCCGATGGTTTTGATCCCGGCAACGGTAACGCAAACTGGCTGGTATCCTTTAGCCAAAACTCGGCACCGGTAGGCAATGATATTATATTGCCATTTGGTAGTATCGCAGGTAATTGGCAATATGTTTATTGTATTATCAGCCTGCAGGGCATTAATAGCGGAGTAAATACCCCTATTACTATAAATATCAAGGCCCAAAATGATAATACAGCGTCTACAGTACTAATTGATTGCCTTCGCTTCTCCCCTTTGCAAAGTTTGTTTGCCGCCATATCCATGAATATGGATAGCAATATGGTTGATGCTGCATTAGGCGCTAATGGCGAGATAAGGCGTAAATTCTTTGATAGCTTTCAGCAGTTAGTTGCCACAACAGGTTTTTCAGGCGAAACAACTTCTATCGCCACTAATTACTTTTCGCGCATCGGTAACAATAATCAATTTTCAATAAGCGACCCAAATAGTAAAATAAAAGTATTGTCGGCTGGTGGCGGCCCTGCGCTCTCGTTTACAAAAAGTAGTGAATGGAAGCAGTATTGGGCTGCAGGCAGTGGCTCCGTATGGAATACGGATGGCGGTACGCTTAAACTCAGTTCTTTCCAAACCACAGGTACATTAAGCTATAGTGGTAATATGACCAACAATTATGGTGTACTAACCAATGTATTACCTAATGAGGCCGTTACACAACCACTGGGTATAAAAATAGGCAATATGTTTACACTGCAATGGCAGCCTGCAACCGGGCAATGGGAATTGCTTGATACTGCAGGCGTGGTATTGCAGCAAAAAAAGGTATACCAGTTCACCATCAATACACCATTGAGCGATATAGGAGCGCTGGTGCCATTTATACAGCCAATTTTATTAAGGCATGGAGTAAGTATGAGCAATGAACAGGCAAGCTTAATAAAAACTGATAGTGGCATCTACGACGCTCACCATCAACAATATTTCGCGCTGCAAAACAATGGTGCTATTACTGAAGTAAGTGGCATTGGTACACAATGGTCGTTACTGGTGAATGAAAATAGCTTGCTATTTTTTGTTGATGGAGAACTGGTTTTTAATTACGTAAGTAGTGCTATAATTAGTGGCACAGCTACCCTATTCGCAGGCAATAAGATCGCATTAGATTATCTGCTTACCTCATTTAATAACCAGATAACATTTACCAGCATTAATGAGGCCGGTAACGATTTGCAATCACAATTATTAGATAATATCAAGCTAACGATTATTGAAAATATTTATGACAATCTTGGGCGAATAATCGCCAACACCAAGCCGGCTTTTGTTACAGCAGATCAGGCACCCCTATTTCAATACATAGCTAATTTTGCTACGTATAATTCAAGCACTGGTGTTATGACGGGCCTTGTCGCGAATTATTATCCCGCTGATAATGGTTACCCCTATTTCGGTACCCGTTATGAAACATCTCCGTTAGGCCGTCAAGTTGAACAATCGATGCCCGGTACCGATTACAAAATGGGCACTAATACAGAAACCACCGTGTACGGCACTAATAACAGCTCGCTCGGCTTACCTGCAGGTGAATATTTCAAAACAAACATTACCGATCAGAATGGTAACATGTCATACTCCCTTGCTGATAAAAGAGGACTGGAAGTACGTAAGTTGAGCCAAAAAAGCGTTAGCGAGCAGATCATTTCGTCGGTTTATTATGATGATGCGGGTAATGCCATCGAATTGCGGTCACCTAATTACCAGGAAAATGATCCGGATAATGCTAACTGGATAACTTATTATGGGTATAATTTTATCGGTCAGTTAATCAGCAGCACTTCCAACACCAGCGGAACGGTAAACATGATTTATGATCAGGCCAATCGATTACGGTTCAGGCAGGATGCTGAGGCAGTTGTACAGGGTAATTACCAGTATTTTAAGTACGATGTCCCGGGCCGGATAATTGAAACAGGTTATTTAACCGGCATTTGGAACGGCGATCAATTACAACAACAGGCAAATAATAATCCTGCTTATCCTGCTACTCCTGCCACCTGGAGAACACAAACGTTTTATGATAATAATGGCACATCACAGCCATTCCAGATCGGACGAGTAATTAAAACTATTAATAATCAATCTGACAATGGTTCTCCGGATGTGGAGGAAAATTTTGTATATGATGTTTTTGGTAATGTAACTATTCGCAGTCAGCAGGTATTTGCTTTTGACAGTAATAAGTATATCACCGCGTTTAGCTACAATAACTTGGGCGGCATTACACAAATTGATTATCCCACCCAAAATGTAGGCTCACCATTAAGTATACTCTACCAGTATAACAGCATTGGACAGCTTATAGGTGTTGGCAAGCAGACTAACCAGCCTGATGGCCTTGCAGCATACACTTATAATGCAGCAGGCAAACCCGTTCAGGAAATACTTAACCAATATGGTAATGAGCCCATAAAAAGGGCCTACAGCTATAATTCGCCTGTATGGTTAAAAGAACTACAGGATAACAACAGCCAAAACGATGAGCTATTTGATGAGACATTAAAAACAGCTGCAGCCAATGGCCCATCATATTATAATGGGCAATCGGCAGAGATCGCGTATCGGTATCCGCAAGGCATTCAATCCGGCTCTGTTTATACCAATTATTATAATGGCATTAATGCGTTAACGCAGGTTGATGAAACAAGTGCTTTCGCACCAGCAATAAGCAGGCAATATGATTTTGATAATAACGGAAACTTCAATAATGTAAATATTGGGTCCGGCAATTATCAATATAATGGGCAATCCGGCAAAGGAAACCAATTGCAGAACATTACCGATAAGAATAATAGCCAATCGTTGTTTAGTTTTATATATAACCAAAATGGAGCTATCAGCAGCTACATAGCTTCTGGTGGAGATGGTTTGCCAGCTCAAAACCTTGGTTTTACCTATGACTCCGGCAACCGGATGACGACTGTTGTTGATGATAATCTCAATTCAAAAACCTATAAATTTTATTACAGCAGCTCAAACGACAGGGTGCTAAAACAGGAGCTTACGGGCACTACTGTTAATTCATCAACCATGTATGTAAGCAGTTTGGCTGGCAATACGCTTGTTCAATTGGATGCGCAGGACAGCACAACGCAACTCACTTGCATTATTTATGGGCGTATCGGGATCATTGGCTTTATTAAGGATGATAAGCAATACAATACCCTCAAAGATCACCTGGGTTCGATAAGGGTTATTCTTGATGATACCGCGACCGTTGTTGCAGCTTACGATTACGATCTATATGGCAATCTTAATATTTTACTACAGCCGGAAGTCAACTTTTTCCCTTACCTGTATAGTAGTCAGGAATTTGATTTTGAATTAGGGATCTATAACTACAAAGCCCGCTTCTACTTCAGCAGGGTCGGCCGCTTTGGTGTGGTTGATAATTATAACCAGTTTTATAGCCCATATATATTTGCGGGTAACAGTCCGCTAATTTATGTCGATCCATCGGGCAATTTCTCTATCGGTAATTTCTTCTCAGCCATAGGCGGGGCAATTATTGGTGCATTTGAAATATTAATAGGTGTTGCTGTAGATGCCATCGCGGGTATACTCGAGGTTATTACCGGGGGATTATCAACCCCTGCAAGTATCGGGCTGGCGAGCCTTGGCGGTGCCTTTTTAGGTGCAGGTATCAGCGCGGTATCTTACTCAGCTGTTGGCTTAATTACAAATGATTTCAGCTGGAAGGATTATGGTGTAAATACCGCCATTGGTTTTGTTGCGGGTGCAATTACTGCCGGTTTCGGCGCTGCCGGATCAATAGCCGCCGAGGCTGCTACAGGTGTTAAAGCAGCTGAAGTAGCCGGGCAAGCGGTAAGCAGTTTGGCCAAAGCCGCAAATTCAGGCATCAAAGCCGGTTTCACTATCGCTGGCGGTGAAGCTGCTGCAGCCACATCGACATTAATTGACAACTCTGCTAATGGCCGTAGCCTTAGCACCGGTTTGGGTGATGCACTGCTTAGCGGGGTACTCAGTTCGTCATTATCATACGCATTACCTAGCCTTGATTATAAAGCCGGATGGGGAAACCTGTTTAGCCGAATGGCAACCAATATCGCAAAATCCGAAGCGATTGGTCTTACGGTACAAATAGGCACTAATGCCGTACAGGGTGACAGTTTGAGCAAAGGGTTATTAAATACCGTTGTTGGCGGACTTGTAGATGGTAGTATCGGCAATTTAGGAATAAGGGAATATGCCAGTGAACGGACTAAAAACGAATTAAACTTTATGGGTATTAAAAATTCACCGAATGCAGCACCTTCTGATGGGATCATCAGGCTTTAAAAAATAAATGGTATGAGTTTTATTATTGAAGATTTTCGTCAATCCTCTATTGATAACTGGTACTGGTTCCAGGAGGCGTTAAGCCCCACTGAAATAGAGCTACTGGAAAAATTGCAGGCAAATATTTCCTTTAAGCAAGCAGTAATAAATGGGAGCGCGCATGACTTAGAAGAGTATCGCAAAAGTGAGATCAAATGGTTACCACAGCATCAGGACGAATGCCGATGGCTTTATGAAAAGTTTGTAAACATGGTCACAGAAGCCAATCGCTCGTTGTGGAATTTTGAGCTTACGGGCATTTTTGATGATCTGCAATACACTGTTTACCATCAAGGTGGCGGGCATTATGATTGGCATATGGATATAGGTAGTGGTATTTTTTCAAGGCGAAAGGTAAGTATTACAGTCCAGCTCTCTGACCCTGATGAGTATGAAGGCGGTGATTTTGAGTTCTTGCTGGGCAAGGATGTTACCAAGCTTCCGCGAAAAAAGGGATGCGCCATTATATTTCCGTCATTCTTTTTACATCGTGTAGCACCCGTTACAAAGGGCGTTCGCAAGTCATTGGTACTATGGATCGCCGGTCAGCCCTATCGTTAACCGGCATCAACTTAGCAATTACAATTTTTAACCTAAACAGCTAAAATATTATGGATGCTATCCAAAGAATTGAATGCAAGAACAAAGCAGCTTTTGTTATGTCATTTGTGATCACTGACGGGAAGTTCACCACCCCATCATCAGGCGATTACCCGGTTTTACAATCACGTACCATTGATCTTGCACCGACCAAATTACCCGAGGGCGATGTGGTTTGGGCTGTTGTCTCAGCTTACTGGGGCTCAACCAAAGCCGCAAATGAGAAATTCATTTTTGCTATGAATGGTAAAATTGCTGTTTATGAAGTGGAGGGGGTTCTTTGGGACTATTCCATAAATTTTAAGGGCATTGAAGATGATCCCGCAAGCCGCCCCCCTGGCTTCCCAATATTTATCCCTATTAAACAGGAAGAGTTCCTGAACTGGGCTCATACTATTGATGTTCCCGGAGTTTGGACATGCGCGCCCCGCAGTGCAGATGATGTTGTTGCAGCCTGCAACTGGGCAGCACAAAACGGATACACCGTAAGGCCAAGAGGTATTATGCATAACTGGTCGCCCCTATCAGTAACACCGGGTTTGCCTGATTATAACAAATTACTGCTTATAGATACCACCGTGTCGTTGAATGATATTACGTTTATTCCAGCGCACGATTCTATTGGGCCGTCGGTAAAAGTTGGTACTGGTGCTACGATGTCTGCGCTGATGCAATTTTTAGAAACCCAACAAGGCGGAAGCGGGGCTGCACCGGGTTATAGCTTTCCGCATATCCCAGCCCCTGACAATTTAACTGTTGGTGGTGTAATGGCTATTAATGCACACGGCACCGCGGTACCAACGCCTCCAAATGATGATTTCGCTACTACCTATGGCTCAATGAGTAACAGGGTATTATCATTAACAGCTGTTGTAACAGATCCGCAAGGGATCGATCCAACCAAAACCTACCAGTTAAAAACATTTGAGCGGGGCGATCATGAAACTACAGCATTTATGACCCAGCTTGGCCGGGCATTCGTAACCGAAGTTACCATACAGGTGATTGATAATTATAACCTGCGCTGTCTCAGCATAACAGATATTGATAGTGCCACTTTATTTAAAGAACCTGCCGGAGGCCCGCCATCACCAAACAGCTGTGGCAATTTTCTTAACCAAAGCGGGCGTATTGAAGTGATCTGGTTCCCGTTCACTTCCTACCCATGGTTAAAGGTGTGGACCGTTGATGCTGCCAAACCAGCAACATCAAGACAAGTGGATGGACCCAATAATTATACATTTTCTGATAATCTGCCCGATTTTGTGACTAATCTTATAGATATCATCCTCAACAGCGACCCAAGTTTAACTGTAAAATTTGGCCAGATGATGCTGGATATGACTAATAGCGGCCTTGATGGATTGATTTTGGGTTACCCTGTGCTGCCACAATGCAGGGATATTTGGGGTGTATCAAAAAATACATTATTTTATGTAAAGGATACTACATTGCGTATAACAGCCAATGGGTATGCTGTACTGATGAATAAAGCTGGTGTGCAACAGGCAATAGCCGATTTCACTACCCAATTTGAAACTATGCTGACCGCTTATCAGGCTCAAAATAAATTTCCAATCAATTCACCTCTTGAAATACGCGTAACAGGTTTGGATAGTGGCGATTGTATGCCTTCAGTTACAGGTGGCCCGGCAGGCCGGCCGGCAATATCGAGTTTGGCAACAGATGAAGAAACTATAAAGAATAATTGGGATGTAGCGGTATGGTTTGATGTGCTCACCATTCCGGGTACAAAGTATGCAATGGATTTTTACACCGAACTGGAGGAGTGGTTTACGCAACATTTTACAGCGCCCGCAGCCAAAGTTGTACCCGAGTGGTCAAAAGGCTGGGCATATACTATAAATGGCGCATGGACTAATCAAGCTTTTATAGACGGGATAAAACAAAGTTTTACAGCAAACCGTGCTGCCGATGATAATTGGGCATGGGAACAAGCTATACTGGCTAAATACGATGCTTATAATATATACCAAAGTCAGCTTACGCAGACCTTGTTTTCATGATTTGTTTTTAAAGAGAGCAAATGCCTTGTCATAAACAAATTAAAAGCGTGTTAATTTCTCTAAAATATTGCCATTTTTAATTAAAAGGTAATATTTATTCATTTTTTGTTCATTAAAACCAAGATTTTTCGGGATACGTACATATTAATGTCATTAAATTAAAAAAAACAGGTTTGTAATTTTGATGTTATAACTTTATAACGTGCAAATATGAACGGTATTTTTTAATTCTACGACCTGATTAACTTATATCAATTGAACAAATCTTCTAAAACAAATTTAGGATCTCCGAAAAAGCAAGCATTTTTTGTTGATCACCTTAACAGGATCTATTGCGCAAAATCACATTTGGCAGAACGCCTGCCCGAAATTTATGAAGAAGCCGGGTTTTCTGATCTGAAACAAGCGATAAAAGAAACTATTCAGACTATTGAGCATCAAATAGCACGAATGGATGAGATATTTGAACTGCTAAATCTGCAATATTCATTTGAAAATTGTAATTCACTTATCCTTTTTTTAGAAAAAACGTTCTCAGATCTACAACAGCAATTTAGTGATCATGAATTACGCGATCTATTAATCGTAACGTACCTATATCAACAGGAAAGTATTGAAATGGCTTCTTTCCGGATATTACAAATTGCAGCAGCAGGACTTCCTGAACCTAAGATAACGCAACTATTAAAAGAAAATTATGAAGAAGCTAAATCTGACAGGGCTTTGTTAATGGCACTTACAGATAAGTATATAAAAAGCTACTAATCAATCCTATATACTTGTAATTGCTTCCAGTTTTTACACAGTAAACCTTATTCATTTTATCCATTTTCTTTATTTAACAACTATTGGGAATACAGCCCGGAATCTTAACTGTATTTAACATTACCTTTAATTATTGATTAATTACACTGCAAAATTTTCACAAGAGGAAATGTGAGTGAAATTTTGAATTTTAAACCACCTAAGCTATTACCCTATGATTAGCCACTTATCGAACCATAATCTTGAACTTTTGAAAAGTAAAGTTCAATATACATCAGGTCTGGAAAGTGTATCACCTGCAGATTGCAAAATAATATCGTGCCTGATATTGAAAAAAACGAAATGCAATATAAGCGAAACAACTATAAAACGCATTTATGGTTTTGCTGTGAGCCGGTTTAATCCCTCTCTTTTTACATTAGATACGCTTAGTATATATTGTAATTATAGCGGATGGGAAGATTTTTGTGAAAGCCAGGCATCGTCAAAAAATGCTGACCATGATGCAGCAGATTGGTTTAACTTGCAACGCAATGCGGCTAAAATCACACAATTTACGATAGATGCTATAAAAAACAGATCAGGCATTCCCTATAACAGAACCGTTAGCCGGTCGTTTATAGAAGATCATTTTAATAACTTCAGAGAATCTGATTACACAGGCGCGGTTGTTGCAGCGCCAGCAGGTTATGGAAAGAGTATTTCACTTTGCCAATGGGTTGAGCATCAGGTTGAATTAAATGAATCACAAACTACCAATGATGTTGTATTATTTTTTAGTTCTATAGCTTTGGTGAGTTTTCTGCTTTCGGGCAGGGAT
>Ga0302200_10003376_pt1 | contig 13488 bp, 12 predicted proteins | sample II_Bog_N3_1_FD_194585 | JGI IMG/M metagenome (GOLD analysis project Ga0302200, IMG submission 194585) | Peat permafrost microbial communities from Stordalen Mire near Abisko, Sweden - II_Bog_N3_1 | ecosystem: Environmental > Terrestrial > Soil > Wetlands > Peat | place: Sweden: Abisko... | reverse complement strand
GAATCGGCGGAAACATAATAATAAATTCCAAGAAAAGGGTCAATAGTTGCATCAGCTAACAATTCGTTATCCGGATAGGCATGAGATATATTGGTAACTATGCCTGTGGAAGGGTTAATTTTTGCCAAATAAATAGTTTCAGGCGAACCGGATGTTCTCGCAAACCCATAGGTAGAATCAACTTGGGCTTGAGAGATAGCAGCAATAACCGAGATTAAAATAATTAATAGCTTTCTTTTCATCTCTCTTTAAATCTTCTACAAATATAATTTATTTGTTCAATTACCCTCATTCGACTTGCAAAGTAACAACATGAAAAGGTATTTTACAGACAAGTCATTGACTTTTTTCAAAACCACTATTTAGTTATTGACCTTTGTATAAAATCTAAAAAAATACATATAGTCAGAGAGTCATTTTTACTTTACAAATCATTTTACTAGCCTGTTAAATCCCTTTCGCTGGAAGCTAAGGGAGCGCTTCAGGAGGCTATTTACGAATACCAGGTATCGGGTGTGGAACCACCGACTCACATACGTTCAGGAACGTCTATTCCCAGCAACCAAAATGCCTTTTTAATAACCTGTCCCGTTTGTTGGGATAGTGCAATACGGAAACTACGTATATCCGTATTCTCTTCTTTCAATACCTGGTAATCGTGGTAAAAGCCATTGTATTCTTTTACTAAATCGTAGGTATAGTTGGCAACCAATGCCGGGTTGTATGTGTTGGCAGATTCTTTTACTATAGATGTAAATTCATAAATCTTCCGAATCAGGTTCTTTTCTTTTTCTGCGATGTCAGTCACATTGGTTGCCGGAGCGTAACCCAAGTCCTTTGCTTTATTTAGGAGAGAACAAATACGTGCATGGGTGTATTGTATAAAGGGACCTGTGTTGCCTTCAAAATCTACTGACTCGCGGGGATTGAAAAGCATCTTTTTCTTAGGATCTACTTTCAGAATAAAATATTTGAGCGCACCCATACCAATAGTTTTATAAAGCATCTCGGCTTCTGTTGATTCAAAGTTTTCAATCTTGCCTAATTCTTTGGTAATATCTCTTGCAGTGTCGACCATTTCCTTCATCAGGTCATCGGCATCGACTACGGTTCCTTCCCTCGATTTCATTTTACCTTCAGGCAATTCCACCATCCCATAAGACAGGTGAAAACAGCCATCGGCCCATTTGTAACCCAGCTTTTTCAAAATCAGAAACAGCACCTTAAAGTGATATTCTTGTTCATTGGCAACTACGTAAACCAATTTATCGAACGTAAAATCCTTAGACCTTAAGTAAGCGGTTCCCAAATCTTGTGTTATATAAACAGAAGTGCCGTCGGAGCGCAACACCAGCTTTTCATCCAGTCCGTCGTGGGTTAAATCTACCCAAACGGAATGGTCGGTGCGACGGTAAAAAATTTCTTTCATCAAGCCATCGTCCACTATTTCCTTACCCATTAAATAGGTCTCCGATTCATAATATACTTTGTCAAAATCCACGCCCATAGCATTGTATGTCTGTCCGAATCCCTCATAAACCCAACCATTCATTATCTTCCATAAATGGATGGTATCAGCATCGCCCTGCTCCCATAAAAGCAGCATCTGGCGGGCTTCTCCCATTAAAGCAGATTTCTTATCGGCTTCTTCTTCCGATAAGCCTTTAGCCAGCAATTCTTTCAATTCCTCTTTATATTTCTTGTCAAACAGAACATAGTATTTGCCTACAAAAAAATCTCCCTTCAGCCCTGTTGAATGCGGTGTTTCTCCCATACCCCATTTTTTCCAAGCCAACATAGACTTACATATATGTATACCGCGGTCATTTATCAAATTTACTTTTATAACATTATTCCCGGCGGCTTTCAATATCCTTGAAATCGAAAATCCTATCAGGTTATTCCGGATATGGCCTAAGTGCAATGGCTTATTGGAATTGGGACAGGAATATTCCACCATAATGGTTGGGGAATCCTTTTGAGGTTCTGAAAATCCAAATTCTTTATTCGCTGAAACAGCTTTTAGAAAATCTATCCAATAGGATTTGGCTACGCTCAGGTTCAGAAAACCCTTGATAACATTAAATGCTTCTATCTCCTTCAAATCATTTTTTACAAACTCACCAATTTCTTTTGCTGTGTCTTCCGGTTTCTTTTTGGAATATGAAACAAAAGGAAATACCACAATGGTAAAATCTCCTTCAAACTCCTCGCGGGTAGGCTGTATGGCGATATTGAGGTTTTCTATTGATGCGTTATAGAGCGAGGCAATAGCCTTTTTCAGTGATTCAGTAATAAGGTTGTGGATACTTTTCATAATTCTATATAACGCGTGTTATTTGGTTAGCGGCTTTTTGCAATATTTCAAAGGCATTTTCAGCCATCAGGTTTTCTTTATCCAGAGTTGGGTTTATTTCTGCAATTTCAAAAGAAGCTATTTTTTTACTATAAAGCAAGCGCGAAATAAAATTACCGGCTTCCCTTTCGGTGATTCCGTTTTTGGTTGGTGTTCCGGTTCCCCGTGAAATGGAAGGATCCATACAATCTACATCGAATGAAATATGAATAATATCGCATTTGTCGAGGTAGTTCAATACTTCCACCGCAGCCCGCTCCACACCTTTTGCCCGCATTTCCGAAACAGTATAGTTACGGATGTTCAACTTTTTTATAATGGCGCTTTCCTGCATTTCCATATCCCTCATGCCGACATATATCAAGTCGGACGGAAGAATCTTTGGACGTATCCCTCCCAATGATTTAAGTTTTTCCCAATATTCAATCGCCTCATCATCGGGGTCATTAATCCGGTTTGATAGATTATCCTCATCCAGCATAGCTGCAACAGGCATTCCGTGCATATTGCCTGAAGGGGTGGTATAGGGTGAATGAATATCGGCATGGGCGTCTATCCATATTACACCGAGCCTTTTTTCAGGAAAGGCCATTTTAACTCCCGCCACCGTCCCCATGGAGGAACTATGGTCGCCTAACAATACAATAGGGAATGTATTGGGCGCTTCAACCGCCTTTTGAACTTCTTTCGCTAATTTTTCAACCACTGTATAAATACCCGCAATTCGCTTGGCATATTCATTTTTTATGGGTTCCAGCAAAAGCCTGTTTTCAACAGGTATCCTTACAGACTTATTCCTTTTAAAGAAGTAACTCCCGAAATCGAGCGCCGCAACTTTAACGGCATCAATAGCCATGCTCGATCCTCGGGTGCCTGCCCCAATCTCCGATTTCACTTCTATCAGCTTTATCTGTTTCATATATTAGTTGTCAGTAATCAGTTTTGAGAGACTTTATTAATCCGGTAATTATCATTGAAGCTTCAATCGCTTTATTAATTAGTAAATCCCGCTTTGCCTTTTGCCATGCCATAATATCTTCAAACTTCTTTATTTTCATTTACTATTTTATCAAACTTCACTGACTACTGATAACTTGCCCTTAAATGTAACTCGTTTACTTTACACTATTTATTTCAAAGTAGATTACTTACATTTGCGTCCTCAATCAAACTTAACTCACCCGAAATGGAAAACACGTACATGGATCTCATTCAGCAAACCTTCAATTTTCCGCAAGAAGGTTTCCGCGTGGAAGACAACGAACTCTACTTCCATGATATCAATTTGATGTCCATTATCAAGCAATATAAAACACCTCTCAAACTTACTTACCTGCCACAAATAAGTTCTCAAATCCAAAAAGCGAAGAAACTATTTAATGTGGCAATGGCCAAAGCCGACTACAAAGGTAAGTATAGATATTGTTACTGCACTAAAAGCTCTCACTTTTCTTTTATATTGAATGAAGTGCTCTCGAATGAGGATGTTCATCTTGAAACCTCCTCTGCCTTTGACATCCCTATTATTAAGGACTTATACAAGGAGGGAAAAATAACGAAAGAGAACTATATTATTTGCAACGGGTTTAAGCGCCCGGTTTACAAACAATACGTTTGTGAGCTTATTAATAACGGGTTTACCAATGTAATTCCCATCCTCGATAACAAGGAGGAACTGGAATATTACAACCGCTCAGCCAAAAAGAAATTCAACATTGGTATACGTATTGCAGCCGAAGAAGAACCTACATTTCCTTTTTATACATCACGACTCGGAATCCGCTACAGGGATATAGTGGATTTTTATAAAGAAAAAATACAGAAAAACCCCAAGGTGCAATTGAAGATGCTGCACTTTTTTATTAATACCGGTATTAAGGATGCTATCTATTATTGGACGGAATTAGCCAAGTGCCTTAAAGTATATCACCAGTTAAAAAAGATTTGCCCCAGTCTCGACTCCCTGAATATTGGCGGGGGACTTCCCATCCGCAACTCACTGGGATTTGAATTTGATTACGAATACCTTATTGAAGAAATTATTTTACAGATAAAAAACTTCTGCGACCAAAACGATATTCCCGAACCCAACATATTTACGGAGTTCGGCTCTTTTACGGTTGGGGAAAGCGGTGCGGCAATCTACTCTGTGTTGGATAAAAAATGGCAAAATGACCGTGAGCTTTGGTATATGATTGACAGCTCCTTTATAACAACCTTACCCGATACCTGGGGAATTAATCAGCGTTTTATTATGCTCGGTATTAACCACTGGGACCACGAATACCAGAAAGTCAACTTGGGAGGGCTTACCTGCGACAGTCTTGATTATTACAATTCAGAATTGCATACCAACGAAGTGTACCTTCCTAAGTTTAACAATAAAGACGATGAACCACTGTATGTAGGATTCTTTCATACCGGAGCTTATCAGGAAGCTTTGGGCGGATACGGTGGTACACAGCATTGCCTTATTCCTGCTCCCAAACATGTTATTATTGACCGGAACGATGATGGTGAAATCACTACCAAACTCTTTGCTAAAGAACAAAGCTACAAGAGTATGTTGAAGGTATTGGGGTATTAGGCTAAGAGTAAAAATAAAATTTACTTATCTTTGTGTTATGAATATTCAAGCTAAAAAACTCAGCCTTATTGAATGGATGGTTTCGTTGCAAGATGAAACAGTTATTAATAAGATGTATCACTTTCGTGAGAAATTAGCGCATAGTCCAACTAAGCGGATTACCATTGATGCGTTAATATCTGAGTTAGAGTTATCTGAGAAAGCCCGCAAAACTGGCAAAGTTACCTCCATAGAAGATATAGAAAAGGAATTTGCAAATTAGTAAAGTAAGGGCTTTTGTCATTCCAAGCGGAGAGAAGAATCTTTTTATCTTTAGAATAGTATTTATAATACAACCCGAATGAATAAGATTGCAAATCTTTGCTTTTTTGCTTGGCTTTTAATAACTTCAAGCTGTAATGTACAATCACAAAATTATTCAGTTACCATACAAGATACTGTTCAGACGAAGTTTAGAGGATTCGCACCTGATAAAAGTAAGCTTATAGTTTTTCTTGGACCTGGCTTTGATAAGGATAGTATAGCTGTGTATATAAATGACAAGTTATTTGAAAAGAGGTTAATAGAAATCAATTATTCAGTTGCTGTTGATGAAGTAAATATTAGTAACACGAATGATATTCATATGATGGGAATATCTGTCAATAATGGTAATATTATAAATATCAAACCTAAACCACAAATTTATGTGATGCGGATTGATTTGGATAAAGAACAAAGGATCCTTAAAGTAGTATATATGGACAAAATCCCATTTTACGATTAAGAATTAACGAGATTCTTCGCTCCGTTCAGAATAACAAAACACTCCTACATCTTACCTTTATGCCAACCCCTCTATCGTCCTCTTAATAATACCCGCAGCCTCCAATACCTGCTCGTTGGTAATAATGAGTGGTGGTGCAAAACGTATAATATGGTCATGGGTAGGCTTGGCTAGCAGTCCATTATCCTTTAAATGCATGCAAACATCCCAGGCAGTTATGCCGTTCATAGGTTTAATTACAATGGCATTCAGCAAGCCTTTGCCACGTATCACTTCTATTCTATCCGATATAATTTTATTCAATTCGCTTCTAAAAAGTTCGCCCATATCAGCTGCATTATCTGACAGCTTTTCATCTCTTACTACCTCCAATGCGGCTATGGCAACTCGTGCCGCTATAGGGTTTCCGCCAAAGGTGGAACCATGCTCTCCCGGCTTTATACAGAGCATTATTTTATCATCGGCCAATACGGCCGATATAGGGTAAACCCCACCTGAAAGAGCCTTGCCCAATATCAAAATATCCGGTCTCACATTTTCATGTTCACAAGCTAAAAGCTTACCTGTACGGCCAATTCCGGTTTGTACTTCATCGGCCATAAAAAGCACATTTTTTTCCTTGCAAAGTTTTGCTGCAACATTTAAATACCCTTCATCAGGCACCACAACTCCTGCTTCGCCTTGTATAGGTTCAACAAGAAATCCTGCCACGTTTGGATCTTCCAATGCTTTGCGTAATGATTCTATATTGTTATAAGGAATTAATTCTATTCCGGGAGTATACGGGCCATAGTCTTTGCGGGCATCCGGATCGCTGCTCATAGATACAATGCTAATGGTTCTTCCATGAAAATTTCCTTCGCACGCAATGATCTTCGCTTTATTTTCAGGGAGTTTTTTAACCAGGTATGCCCATTTGCGGCAGAGCTTCAAAGCAGTTTCCACAGCTTCAGCTCCGGTATTCATTGGCAACACCTTATCATATCCGAAAAAGGAGGTTATAAATTCTTCATACTCGCCAAGCGAATCATTATAAAAAGCCCTTGAGGTTAATGTCAGCTTCTTAGCCTGATTAATTAAAGCCTCTATAATTTTAGGATGACAATGCCCCTGGTTAACGGCCGAATACGCTGAAAGGAAATCAAAATATTGTTTGCCTTCTACATCCCAAACATGAACTCCCTCGCCCCTTTCGACCACTACAGGCAACGGATGATAGTTATGGGCTCCAAACTGCTGCTCCATTTCTATCAGTCTTCCGGCCCGGTTCTTTTTAACGGCTAATGTGACCATGATTGAATTTTTTTTTAGTAATCTCAACAAAGTTAAGAATAATAATGCATCTTTGGAATGATTTTAATCATAAAAATGCCACACGAAATAGCGGAAAACGCAGAAGCCATAGATACGGGAGAAGACGGCAACGCCGTAGTTCGCCATAATGAAAGAGTAATTTTTGTAAAAGGTCTTGTTCCGGGAGATATAGCCGATATAAAAATAGTAAAGAAGAAGAAAAAGTATGCTATGGGCAGGGTTATCCAAATTAAAACCCTTTCGCCCCTGCGTGTTAAACCTGCCTGCAAACATTTCGGAACCTGCGGAGGATGCAGTTGGCAGAACCTGGACTATGAAAAGCAAATAGCCTTTAAACAAAAGCATGTAGAAGATGCCTTTGAGCGTATTGGACACATAACTGTGGAAGAAAAATTCCCTATTATCCGTTCAGAAAATATCTTTCATTACCGGAATAAATTAGAATTTACCTTTTCTGCTAAGCGTTGGCTGACGCATGAAGAAATGGGCGATACAGCTAATTTTAACCAACCGGGATTAGGGTTTCACATACCCGGATTTTTTGACAAGGTTTTGGATATTCAGGAATGCCATTTGCAGCCGGAGCCCTCCAACTCCATTCGGAATGAAGTGCGCGCATTTACGGTTGAAGTAAATATGCCCTACTTTGATTTAAACGCTCAGGAAGGCTTTTTGAGGAATATTATGGTGCGCAATACCACCACGGGAGAAGTGATGGTAGTTGTTGTATTTTTTAAAGATGATGCAAAAATGCGCGACAAGCTGATGAAACACATCTCCGAAAAATTTCCGCAGATAACCTCACTGCAATATATTATCAACCCGAAGAAGAATGACAGTTTTAGTGATTTAGCCGCTACAACTTATTCAGGCAAGGAATATATTACAGAGCAGTTAATAAAGAAAAACGGAGAAGTATTAAAATTCCGTATTTCACCCCAATCATTCTTCCAGACCAACACAACCCAGGCGAATTCTCTTTATCAGAAAGTAAGCGAATATGCCAATTTAAAAGGCAACGAAATAGTATATGATTTATATACAGGCTGCGGAACAATTGCCTCGTTCTTATCTTCAGAGGCCAAGTCTGTTGTGGGAATTGAGTATGTAGAACAAGCAGTGACAGATGCCAACGTAAACGCCGAATTAAACAAGATAAAGAACGTAGAGTTCTTTGCAGGTGACATGCAAAAAATGCTGACCGAAGAATTTTGCCGCCACCACGGAATACCGAACGTAATTGTTACCGATCCGCCCCGCATAGGCATGCACCCCGATGTGGTGGCAGCCATACTGAAAATGGCTCCGGAGAAGATTGTCTATGTAAGCTGCAACCCCTCTACCCAAGCCAGAGATATTGCCTTAATGAAGGATAAATATAAGGTTACCAAAATGCAGCCATTCGATATGTTTCCGCATACCTCGCATGTGGAGAATATTGCTTTGTTGGTTCGCATTTAGCCAAGCTAAACTCGTCATTGCGAGTGAAGCATGGCAATCTCATTAAATTCGGAAATAATCACTGTGATTGGATAAGATTGCTTCACTCTGCTCGCAATGAGGAATACCACTCTTAGTTCTTAACTATTAGCGTATGCTTCCTCCGGTAATAAACTTCGTAATAATGTGCTGGGTTTTCCCGCAAGGATAACCCGCCGGGTTTTGGATAATCCTGCAATCACCCGGTTACATCATTACGATTTTTCAACTGCCCTGAATGTGTAATCAGATAGATTAACCTCGGTATTCTCACCTTCCTGACCTATTTCAGACTGGACAACAAATAAATCTTTTGCTTCTTCAATGGCATTTTCTTCCGACTTCGCTTCCATGTCTATATACTCAAGTTTATCATTAATGTAGACATCGTATTTCTTTTTTTCTGCCATAATAAAGTAATTAAGTAGAATACAAATATATAAAAACCCTGTAAGCAAAGATTCCGCAAAAAACGGCTGGAGTGATTTATATGTTGTGTTGTGTCCCTGCTTTTATGCGGTCTTCCCTCCTGTAATAAACTTCGTAATAATATGCTGGGTTTTCTCGCAAGGATAACCCGGCGGGTTTTGGGTGATGGTAATAGTCACTTGCTGAGCGTTTACCTGGTAACTGGCTTTAGCCATAGTAATACCAAACATTTTAACATAGATTAAATCCGGCTCTATAGTCAGCGCAAAGCCCTGCTCCTTGGCGGCTTCCTGCATTTTGTTTAATAGGTCTTCGGCTGTGCCTGTAAAATCAACGGAAAAAGGTGCGCAATCCATAGTTTAGAGTTTGGTCAAAGGTAAAGAAATTAAATACAACCGTCATTGCGAGGCTTTGCGAAGCAATCTTACCCAATTGGGTAATTTATTTTACGAATTTTTATGAGATTGCTTCGCAAAGCCTCGCAAAGACGAACGTATAATTTATAGTACCAGCTTCTTATGCCTGAATGGCTTATTGGCATCTTCGCCCAGGCGTTTCTTTTTATTCTCTTCATATTCTGTATAGCCGCCTTCAAAGAAATATACATTTCCTTCTCCTTCAAAAGCGAGTATGTGCGTACAAACCCTGTCGAGAAACCAACGGTCGTGAGAGATGATTACACAACATCCTGCAAAATCTTCAATTGCTTCTTCCAAAGCGCGAAGGGTATTCACGTCAATATCATTCGTAGGTTCATCCAATAATAATACATTGGCTTCGGAGAGTAGGGTGAGGGCAAGGTGTAACCGGTTTCGTTCACCTCCTGAGAGGACTCCGCATTTTTTTCCCTGGTCCTGTCCGCTAAAGTTGAAACGTGCTACATAAGCGCGAGAGTTGAGCAAACGTCCGCCCAGCATAATGTTTTCATTGCCTCCGGAGATAACTTCCCAAATAGATTTGTTGGGATCCACATTGGCGTGTTCCTGATCTACGTATCCAATCTTAACAGTCGAACCGATTGTAAAATCACCTGCATCGGGTTTTTCCTGGTTCATGATCATACGGAAGAGGGTAGTTTTACCCGCACCGTTAGGGCCAATAATACCAATGATTCCCGCAGGTGGCAGTCTAAAGTTCAAATCATCAAAAAGGACATGGTTGCCAAATGCTTTCTTAACATGAGTGGCATCAATAACTTCATTCCCCAAACGAGGTCCGTTCGGAATAAATATTTCCAGTTTTTCTTCTTTTTCTTTTACGTCTTCGCCCATCATTTTGTCGTAGTTGGCTAGGCGTGCTTTGCTCTTTACATTGCGGCCTTTCACACCTGCGCGCACCCATTCCAACTCTTTCGCTAATGTCTTCTGGCGTTTCGATTCCGATTTTTCTTCCTGTGCCAGGCGTTTGCCTTTTTGTTCCAACCAGGCGGAGTAGTTTCCCTTCCAGGGGATACCTTCACCACGGTCCAATTCCAAAATCCATCCGGCTGCATTATCTAAGAAATACCGATCGTGTGTTACGGCTATTACGGTTCCTTCATATTCCTGCAAATGCTGTTCCAGCCAATCAACCGATTCGGCATCCAGGTGGTTGGTTGGCTCATCCAAAAGCAAAATATCGGGCTTTTGTAAGAGTAATCTGCAAAGTGCAACTCTTCTCTTTTCTCCACCCGAAAGGTTTTTAATAGGGGCATCAGCCGCTGGACAGCGCAGCGCATCCATAGCAATTTGAAGTCGGTTATCTAAATTCCAAGCATCATGTTGTTCCAGCAAATCGTTTAAGCGCGATTGTCTGTCAACCAGCTTATTCATTTCATTATCCGACATAGGTTCGGAAAATTTATTGTTCACATCTTCATATTCTTTCAAAAGCGCCATTGTTTCTGCAGCCCCTTCGCGAACAACTTCAATTACAGTTTTTGTTGCATCTAATTTAGGTTCTTGTTCCAGGTAGCCAACTTTATAACCGGGTGATACGTGAATTTTCCCGTCATAGGATTGTTCAATTCCGGCAATAATTTTCATCAGGGTTGATTTGCCCGAGCCATTTAACCCGATGACCCCGATTTTGGCACCGTAATAAAAGGAGAGATAAATATTTTTTAAAATTTGTTTTCCGCTTGGTAATATCTTGCTGATATTGACCATTGAAAATATAATTTGCCTGTCTTCTGCCATGGGGTCTTAAGTTTGAGGGTGATTAAAAGAGTGTGCAAATATCGCAAAAAACAAATCTTTTTTGAAGAAAATAATTGCTTTTCAAAAAAAATGCTGCCTTTTCAGGAATCCTGCCTGCAGACTTGCAATAATGTGCGGGCTAATTGCTGGCATTGAACTCTAAGTTCCGGCACGGCAATAGTTTCCCATAATAATCCTTTCAGGTTAGTACCCAAGGTATAAAAAACGGGAGATTTTTTACCATCCGGTGTAAGAATGTTATACGTTGAAACATCCGTATTAATGCCAAGTTCAAGAGGATCGGATGAAATGATTTTTTTTTCAGCAAGTTTACGCAGCAATGGATTGGGCGTTTTGTAAATACTTGTTTCGGGCCCGGTGCAGTTTATCACTCTTTGTACGGTAAGTGTTTCATTGCATCTCTTTTTCGCATTATAAAATGTTACAACAGCATCATTCCCTTTCGCTGAAATGTCAACCAGTTTTCCCCGGTATATTTCCAGCTGTCCTTTAATTCTTAATTTTTCAATGATATCGTAAATAAAAACAGGTAGCCGGTGACGGGCAACACCCCACATATGCCTGAATTTTGACAGGAATTGCTTTTTTTCTTCCAGCGTGAAAGCTTGCCATATTTTATGGCTGTATGGGCGAAGTGAATCGATTACCGGTCCTGCGCTTATTCCCAGTTTCCGTACTTTTTTAATATGCTTGTTAACGAGGCTGACCAATTTTCTTAGTTCAAATTGTGCTTGAAGTTCTTTCACTAATCCATTATAGGTTACACCAAAATTTCGATGAGGAAGTATTCCGAACCCGTTAGTGGAAACGGAGTAGATTTTGTTTTTAAACCCATGTTCCATTAAGCCGATTACAGTATCTACCATAGTTAGCCCGTTACCAATAATTAGTATGTCTCCAACGGATTTTAAATTGCTTACAGAGTTAATATTCCACGGGTTTTGAAAATAACCCGGGCTTGAATAATAGTCCATATTGGCAATAGGAGGGTTGCGTGGCAATGAGTTTCCTGTAGCCATTACTATATAATTGGCAATTAAAGGCGGCCCTTTTTTAAGGATTATTTTTACTGTCGAATCGTCTGTTAACGCTGCATCAATTACATAATCATCGATAACGGTAAGCTCTATATCATCTTTTTTTTCTGCAAGTAAAGTATTCCAAATGCTACATAAATATTCTCCATAAAGATTTCTGGGCATAAATGTTTTTGCCAATAAATCTTTTTGATATGAACTGTATTCGGTTTTACTTTGGAGCCAATTGGTAAAATGCTCCATATCGTCGGGGAATGCACTCATATTTCCCGATGGCACATTTAATAAGTGAGCAGATGAATATGTGTTATATGCAATTCCGCGCACTAAAGGCCCCCCGGAGTTTATCAGCGTTATTTTTAAGGGGACTTTGGCTTCTTTCAGTAAGTTCACAGCCGTCATAATGCCACAAAATCCTCCTCCTATAATTGCTATATGTTTACTATCGGGCATACTTACTTTTACTTTTGGATTTTAAATTATTATTTCGACACCGGCTACAAGTGCAAAATAAGGAGGTTTTATAAATTATTACGTGAGAAATATCTCAAAACATTTCGAAGGCTGCTTTTAAATAAACAAGCGCATCACTTGGAACATTATCATTTACCGGGCCACGCTTTTTGCCAAGCCGCACCACTACCATGTTTTTATCGGGAATTACGAATATATACTGTCCAAGTATTCCACGGCAATAGGGAACATAATGCCCATCGCAGTTTAATATCCACCAGTTGTAACCGTAGTGTTCAGATAAGGCCGGTTTGGTAGATGCCAATACATAATTTTGAGGCACCAATTGTTTGCCACACCATCTACCGGAGTCGAGGTAAAGCTGTCCAATCCTTGCAAAATCACGGGCGTTGGAATTGAAGCAGCAATACGCTTTTTCCATTCCTCCGGCATTATCAAGGCTCCAATAGGCAGGGTGTTCAGCTCCTAAAGGCTGCCATAATTTTTCAGAAGCATAGTCGCTCAGTTTTTCACCGGTTGCAATGGTTACCATATATCCCAGAAGCGCAGAGTTGCCGCTTTGATAAATAAATTTCTTTCCCGGTTCAGTTTCTACCTTATATTTAAGGGTGTTAGCAATAATATCATCTCCGTAATAGGCTTCGGCGGGATAGTCAAAAGGACTGGTGTAGCTTTCCACATAACTCATGCCTGAGCTCATGGTAAGCAAATTTTTAATAGTGAGAAGGCTATCCATGCCATTTTTGAAAGCCGGGATAAAGTCGTAAACATGTTCGTCTATGCTTTTTATTTTTCCTTCCAGTATGGCAATGCCGGTTAAAATGCTTACTATGCTTTTGGCCATAGAA
>Ga0302200_10003374_pt1 | contig 13492 bp, 12 predicted proteins | sample II_Bog_N3_1_FD_194585 | JGI IMG/M metagenome (GOLD analysis project Ga0302200, IMG submission 194585) | Peat permafrost microbial communities from Stordalen Mire near Abisko, Sweden - II_Bog_N3_1 | ecosystem: Environmental > Terrestrial > Soil > Wetlands > Peat | place: Sweden: Abisko... | reverse complement strand
GCGAAGTGGTCCGCGAAGCCCTGCGCCTTCTCGAAGAGCACGATCGCGCACGTAACGCGCAGCTTGCCGCCTTCAACCATGAAGTTGGTACCCGGCTGGCGTCGTTGGATCGCGGCGAATACGTGGCTCCGGCCGTTGTGCAGCAGCGCCTTGAGCAGAAATCCCGTGAGCGAAGAAAGCTGAGGGTGTGAGCAAGTATGTCCTCGGCATCCCGGCCGAACAGGACCTTGATGAAATCTGGGAATATATCGCGGAGGACAATATTGAATCCGCGGATCGCTGGGTCGGAAGGCTGTTTGATGCTTTCGAAGCGATTGCCAGGAGCCCGGGAATCGGGCACACTCGGCAGGATCTGACGCGCAATCGATCCTATTCTGGCCGGTAGGCGCGTACCTGGTGCTGTACCGCGCCCGCAAAGAAAAAGTCGAGACCATTGCGGTGACCCAGGGCTCGCGGGATATTCCTTCGTTTCTCAAGCAGCGAAATCCATAACAGACATCTCGGCTCAATCCGCAGTTTCATGCTTCCTGGCGATTCTCAAGAATTTGAGGGAGGATTTTGCTTCAGCGTCAGTGCGGCCACCGGGCAGAGGACGGGAAAAGCCTCTAAGATTGAAGAGCGGGACTGAGTCATCTTTGTTCATGGAATGAACGACTTTATCAGGGATACGAAAGGGAACGAATAAATGGAGAACGATAAAGCTCTGCGGGAACACCTGGTCAAGCTGATAAAGGGCGGCGACGCACATGCGGATTTTGACCGCGCCATCAAGAATTTCCCGAGGGAATTGCGATCGAGAACGCGGCGGGGGGTGGACCACTCGGCATGGCAACTGCTTGAGCATATGCGAATTGCGCAGTGGGACATTTTGGAGTTTTCGCGAAATCCGTCGCACAAATCGCCGGATTGGCCGCGGGAGTATTGGCCGGATTCCGACGCACCGCCTACTTTCAAGGCGTGGGACCAGAGCGTGAAGGCGTTTTTGGACGATCGCGAAGCGATGTGCGCGCTGGTCGCGGACGAGAAGACGGATTTGTTTGCGAAGCTGCTGAATGGGGACGGGCAGACGCTGCTGCGCGAGGCCATGCTGGTGGCCGATCACAATTCGTACCATCTGGGGCAGTTGGTAATGCTGCGGAAGATGCTGGATTTGTGGAAGTGAAAGAAGATTACAGGTGACAGGTTACAGATGACAGAATGCCGGTTCCGAGAGACCGCGGCGGTTTAGGCGCTGCGCTTGATTGGGATGGCTCTTATGCCTGATTTTGGGCGTAGGGTGATTTTGGGCTGGAGTTCGATGGTCTGGTTGGGGACAAGCTGGAGGCGCCATCGCTGGGCGATGGTGGCGAGAGCCAGCGTGGCTTCCATCAATGCGAAGGACTCGCCGATGCACTGGCGGCCGCCGCCACCGAAGGGGAAGTAGGCGAAACGTGGACGCTTGGCCTTGGCCTCCGCGGTGTGGCGCTCGGGGCGGAATATCTCGGGCTCGGGGAACCAGCGGGGGTCGCGCTGGACAATGTACTGGCTGAAGAAGACCATGGTGCCTTTTTGCAGTAAGTAGGGGCCGATGGCGACATCTTCCAGCACTTCACGGCCCATGGCCCACGCTGGCGGGTAGAGGCGCATGGATTCGGCCAGAACCATGGCGGTGTACTCGAGACGCGGCATGTCTTCCAAGGTGGGCAGGCGGCCGGCGAGGACCTGATCGAGTTCGGCGTGGAGACGGGCTTCGGATTCGGGATTCTGGCCTAGCAATAGCCAGGTCCAGGCGAGTGCGTTGGCGACGGTTTCGTATCCGGCGAGGAACAGGGTCAGGACCTGGTCGCGAAGCTGGTCGGTGGTGAGGGTGAGTCCGTCGCCTTCCGCCTGATCGTCGCGGGCAGCTAGAAGCATGCTGAGCAGATCGCCGTGTTTTTCTAGATTGCCGGCGGATTCTATGCGGCGGGATTCAATCATTCCATCCACAACCTGATCGAGACGCGCCTTGGCTTCGCGAAAGCGCTTCATGCCGGGGAGAGGCGTGTTGAGTAGTAATTCGGCGCGGGGCATGGCGACCAGGTAGTTGTAGAGGGCCATGACGATGTTGACCTGATCGTTGATGACATGGATTTCCGGAGTGACTTCGGTGTCGAAAAGGGTGCGGGCCGTGATCTGGAGAGCCAGGCGCATCATCTCGGCGTTGACGTCGAGGGGTTGCCCGCTCTGCTCGGCCTGTCCGCCCTGCCACTGGGCGCTGACCTGTGCGGCCAGGTCGACGATTTGGCCGGCATAGCGCTGGATGCGCTGGCGGTGGAAGGCGGGTGCGGCGATGCGGCGGGCGCGGTTGTGGGTTTCGCCGTCGGAAGTGATGAGGCCTTCTCCGAGAAGGATCTTCATGCGCTTCTGAGTGCGGTCCTTGCCGAAGGAGGCGGCCTTGTCGATGAGAACTTCGCGGATGTCGGATGGCTCGTGGAGCAGGATCACGTGGTGGGAGAGGATTTTATAGTGGGCAGCGCGGCCGTAGCGGCGCATGTGCTCAAAGAGGCGGATGGGATTGCCGGGCTCGAAGAATTTGTGGAAGAGGTAGAAGGGGAGATCGAAGCGCAGGCCGGGCGGGTAGAGATAGCGGCCGTGGCGGACGAGGACAGGCGGTGCGGTGGCGGCCGACGGATTGAAGGGAATCTCCTGAGTAGCCACGGTTCGAGTTTAGACGATGGTTTGGTTCGCTGGTTTCAGATTCGAGGCTTAGCGACTGGCGAATTGATGGACGGCGCAATTTGGGGCATCTTTTTGCGCGGTGCGGAATCTTGTTTGGGACGGGCCGCTCCGGATTCTCTCGCGGAAAATCGAAGGCTCGGATAGGACGGTCTGCATGTCACATGATTCCGAGCTGCGCACTCACCTGGTGAAGCTCTTGAAGGGCGGCGACGCTCACGCAACGTTCGAGGCCGCGGTCAAGAATATGCCTGCGGAACTGCGGGGCAAGCGGCCGGCGGGCGCGGAACATTCTCCGTGGGAAGTGCTGGAGCACCTGCGGATTGCGCAGTGGGACATTCTGGATTTCTCACGCAATCCCGAATACAAGGAGCGTGAATGGCCTACGGAGTATTGGCCTGAAACGCAGGCGCCGCCGGATGCGAAGGCGTGGGCTGAAAGCGTGAAGCAGTTTGAAAGTGACCTGCAGGAAATGTGCGATCTGGTTGCGGATGAGAAGACGGATTTGTACGCGAAGATTCCGCATGGGGATGGGCAGACGATTCTGCGCGAGGCGCTGGTGGTTGCGGACCACAATGGGTATCACCTGGGGGAGTTGGTGCTGTTGAGAAGGTTGCTGGGGGCGTGGGCACCTGCGGTGCGGCAGTAGCTTGCGGAAGACGGGTACGGAGTTTCCTGCGGCGCTGCTGGAACTTCCCGGAGGCTGGGAGGTCGAACATTGAACGGACGGACCGGTCACGCAACTGACATCGGTGGGGTTACGGTTCGGTGTGCATCGAGACGTTGAGAATATTTGGCGATCCTTTTCCAGAAAACGATCCATAATATAAAGCCAGCTATTGATATGAGACGACCCAATGTCGGAATAAAAATACAACAGTTACAAACACACATTGCCAGCCCGGCTGTCCGTCCCAGGGATGGTTCGGGACGAGGGATTTCCAATCGAGCAAACTCGTTTCCCAATGACGCTGTCACGTTCAGTACGACGATGAATTGCCAAATCAAGCCGAAAGCGGGAATGAGAATGAGCCAAACCATCCCTGGTTTCATTGTTCTTGACACCGGGCCGCATTTCTTCAGCGCATCCCGCAGCGTGAGCGCGTAAAGAACAAGGGCGATAAAAGTAAGAAAAAGTATGAAGATTACGGCTAAGTTGGGCAGCGTGGGACTCCGCATTTTTCCTCCCAAGAGCATTCAATGATAGAAAGCATCCGGATTTTATCGGAGCACGCTTGATGTGCTTCAGGGATGGAGACCGGTGCCTTCTAACATTTTCAGGAATTGGCGCTGGGTACGCTGGTCGATGGCTTCGGCTACAAGTTTGCCATCGCGATTGATGACGAAGGTTCTGGGGATGCCTTCGATGTGAAAGAGCTTGTGCACGTTGTTGTCGGCGTCGATGAGCACCGGCGGATGATAGTTGTTCGGTGCAACAAAGGAATTGGCTTTGAAGGGGTCCTCATCGGTGATGGAGAGGACGACGAGTCCCTGAGACTGGAAGCGGGTGTAGATGGCATCGAGCACAGGCATCTCCGCGCGGCAGGGCGGGCACCAGGTAGCCCAAAAGTTGATCATTACGATTTTGCCGCGCAGATCGGACAGCGTGACTTTCTTTCCGTGCAGATCTTTGAGGGTGAAGTCGGCCTTTTCGACATCGGCGTCATTGGCTGCGAGCAGGTCGCTGGCTTTGAGGTAGAGCGGGTCAGAGAGGTTGGTGGTGACGTGCTCGTATCGCACCAGGTTGGCGAGGTCGGTGTACGGCATGGGAGGCTTGTCATCTTTTGCCTTAGCCGGAACGGGTGTCTCGGTGAGCGATTGCGTGAGCGTGTCCGCCACGGCCTGGAGCGTGTCCGCGCCCTGATCGCCCTCGGTGACGAGGTGGGCGAGCGCATCGGCGAGGTGAAGCTTGGGAATGCCGGGGGAAGCGCCTGAATCTCGGTCGCTATCTTGCTGGTGAGGACAGGGCGCTGGGTGACGGAAAGTCCGCGAAGACTCTTGATCTGATTGGTGATGGTGGACTCATCCGCCTGGGCATGGAGGAGCGGCGCGGCTAGCAGGAAGCATGCGACTATGAGGGCCTTTTGAATGGTGGTCATCGGGTTCCGCCTAAAAAGAAACAGAATGGGAATTGTTCGGTGGTTGGCGTTCGGCGACTCCCACTCATCGAGCAAAAAGCGCTCGATGAATGGGGCACAGTTTCATCTCCTGCGGGTCGGCTTTGCCGGTGGAGACTGTTACGTGGATTGAGTCCATTGCCCGTTCGCCGAATTATAGTCGTCACCGCGGAGGACGGCTGAAACTGCTGTCCGGCGGTTCATCCGACAGCGCTTGCGGTTTGCAGGCGGGAGGATACGGCAGCGACGATTTGCTCGTGGACTTCATCGATGGAGTCGTCGCCTTCAATGAGGACTACGCGATGCTGCTCCCGCAATGCGATTTCGCGGTATTTTTCCCAGACGCGGGCGTAGAAGGCATCCTGCTCCGACTCGAAGCGATTTTCATCCTGGCCGTTTTGCGCCTGGACACGCTGATTGCGGCGGCGGGCGCGGACGAGAGACGACTCGAGGCTAGGTAGAAGGAGAATAGTCAGGTCGGGTTGGAGATTGCCGCAGAGGAGCCGGTGCAGTTCAAGGACTGGCTCAGAGCCAAGCTCACGGCCGCCGCCCTGGTAGGCTTCCGTAGAGTCAGTAAAGCGGTCGCAGAGGACGATTCTTCCTTGTTCGAGCGCCGGCTGGATCACCTCGGCGATGGCCTGGGCGCGGTCGGCGAACATGAGCGCCATCTCCGTCATGGGCGCAAGGCCGGTGGAACGGGAGTCGAGGACTAAAGAACGGATGCGGTCGCCCGTAATTGTGCCGCCGGGTTGACGGGTGACGACGGGGTCCAGTGCCGGTTCGGACTCTTTAAGCCATGCGGCCAAACGTTTGATTTGGGTAGTCTTGCCGGAACCGTCGAGACCCTCGAGAGTGATGAAGAGACCGCGCGGCATGGGAGGAGTTTATCACCGGTACGCCGGGTGGGAGACGGCTCTATGACGGTTGTGTTACAACAGGATGGCTTTTGATCGTGACCGGAGGCAGGCGCGCAGCGGCGGGCACCTCCCATGGAGTAGAAGTACCGTGAAATCGAGCAACCTCTCCCAACTCTTCGTATGCGGCCTTTTTGCGGCTGCGCTGCTGGCCGCGGGCCGGACAAACGCACAAAACCTGACGCTGGAAGGCCAGACCGGTGGGTTCATTACGCCGACTGCTTACGTGGTGGAGTCATCGAAGGGACATTTCTTTTCTCCTCCGGCAGTGGGCTTCCACTTTATCGGGGCGGCTGCCGTGATCGGCAACATTGAGACCTTCAGCATTACAGAGGGATTTGGGAACCGGGCTGAGGCGGGGTATACGCGCAGCGTTCACCAGGACGGCAATATGCCCGCGGGAACCTCGACAAATGAAGCGAGCAGCAGCCTGTGGAACTATAACGGCATGAACGTGTTCCACGGCAAGGTGGTGGGGATCAGGGACGGCCAGTTCGGACCGCTGACGCCTGGCATTGCTGTGGGCGGCGTGGTGAGGACGGACGACAAATTTGTGACGGGCGCGGCGGGCCCGGCGGGCGTGGAGCTTTACGACCAGTACTGCATTCAGACCGAGTTGTGCACGCCCGTGCCGGTTCCGGCTGCGAAGGCCTACACGAATGGCGATGTCTACATATCCGTGACCAAGACCTGGGCGAAGAAGCCGGTGCCGTTCCTGGCCAATGTGGGTTGGAAGGCGACAAACGCGGCGATCTACGGAATTGGCGGACAGGCGACACGCTTCGGCGGGCGGCTGTTCGGCGGGCTGGGGATTCCTCTGCCGCTTTTTGCCGGGCTGGTTGCGGTGCCTTCGGCGGGATTCACGCAGGAGCCTCCAACGGCCAAGGGGCTCGGTCCAGCGCCGCCGAGCGGCATTCCGTTTGTGGGCGGCAAGGCGGACTTGCCGACTACGCTCGACTATGCGGTGCGCTTTACGCAGCGGGAACATCCGCACTTCTCATTCGATATTGGGGTGGGCCAGGTTGCTGGGAATATCGGGTCGATTCCGACCGGATTGCCTGCGCCGTATCCCGCATCGATTCCAGTGAATCTGGAAGCGCGGCATGTGGTGGGTGTGGGGCTGAGCATTCGTCCATGATTTTTTCGGGCGAGGGTGGCGTGTCGGGGACTGCACGATGGTATGGCGGGATGTTCATGTCGGCTTTGAAGGCGACAGCCTAAAAATCGGGGGAGTGGAGGTTTGGAGGCACAAGTGGCGTTCAACGGGCGAGCCTCACCTCAACCTCCCGCATCCATCCTATCCAAATCAGAACCATCGATATGACATTTACGAGATTGAGGATGCCGGACATTCAGTTCGCTTTGCGACGGGCGAACTGTCTAATGGGGTCTGGGGATTTTACGTTCCTGAATAGGTTCAGGGAATCAGGTATATATAGGTCCCAAAAGAAAAGGGTGCGAGCTGTTTTGATCAGAATGCGCGTGGGGCGGGGGCTAGGCTCACCGGGTAGCTACCAAGTTCTGCGACGGATCAGAGTGACAATTCCATTACTCAGCTGAGCAGGCTTGGAGGAACCTGGAGGTTCTTCTCATGCGATTTTTGCGGCCTGTATTTCTGGTCTTGCTTGCCCTGCTTGTACCGATAAGTGCGACAACTTTGCACGCGCAGTTCGGGATCAGCATTAACGTTGGTTTTGCCCCGCCGGAGTTGCCGGTTTACGAACAGCCACCCTGCCCGGATGTGAACCTGATGTGGACGCCGGGCTACTGGAGCTATTCCAACGATGATGGCGACTACTTCTGGGTTCCTGGCGCGTGGGTGCCTGCTCCTTACAGCGGCGCCTTGTGGACTCCGCCGTATTGGGGCTGGAACAACGGGCAGTATGGATTTCACGACGGATACTGGGGCCAGACTGTGGGCTACTACGGCGGCGTGAATTACGGATTCGGATTTGGCGGCGTGGGCTTTGCGGGCGGCGAGTGGCGTGGCGGAAGTTTTGCCTATAACACCGCGGTGACGCACGTGAATGTGACCATCATTCATACCACCTATGTGAATACGACGATTGTGCAGGCGGGAGTTGTCGCGAATCCTCACCACGTTTCATTCAACGGCGGGACGGGCGGCATTCAACACGCGCCCACGGCTCAGGAGCAGGTGGCTTCGAAGCAGCCGCATACGGCGCCTACAAGTTTCCAGACGCAGCACGCGGCGACGGCCAAGGCGGACAAGACATCGTTTGCGAAGGCGAACGGCGGCAAACCGAAGACACTGGCTGTGACCAAGCCGCTGGCGGAAGAAAAAGCGACTCCTCCGGCTGGGATGAAGGCTGCACCGATGGCAGCGGCAAAGGCTCAGCCGAAGACGGCTGCACCTGCGGCCCAGGCACCTAAGGCTGCCGTAAAACCGGCGGCAGCCAATTCGGCAAAACCTGCAGCCATGGCACCGAAGGCTGCTGCGCCAAAAGAGGCAGCACCAATGGCAGAGCCCAAGTCGGAGGCAAAGCCAGTAGCCAAGGCGGCTCCGAGGCCGGCTCCCGCGCCGAAGGCCGCGCCTGAGTCCAAGCCAGAGGCTGCTCCGCACGCTGCGCCGGCTCCCAAGGCTGCTCCTGCGGCCAAGCCCGCCCCTGCGCCAAGGGCTGCACCCGCTCCGAAAGCTGAGCCAAAGCCGGAAGAGAAACCAAAATAAGGACTGGCGGCGAAAAGACGAATGAACTGCGAAGGCCCATGGGAAACCGCGGGCCTTTGTTTGTTCGCCACAGAGTAGAGACTTTTCGAGCGATGAAAAAACAGGGTGTGAGAGTGGTCTGAATTGCACGAGCGGACCAGGGAGAAAATCCCGCCAAGACAACTGGCTTGGGTCAAGGGGACTCCAACAACTCGTGCATTGAGGCGTGAAGAGCGTCTCGAGGTTTTGAAAACAACGAGAGGAGTATCAATTTTATGCGGGGATTTCGCATTTTCCACTTGCTTCTGCTTGCTCTGCTTGTACCGGTCAGCGCGGGGATTTTGCACGCGCAAATCGGCATAGGTATCAGCGTCAATTTCGCACCGCCTGTTCTGCCGGTGTATGAGCAGCCGCTGTGTCCCGAACCGAACCTGATGTGGACGCCGGGTTACTGGGGCTATTCCAACGATGGCGGGGACTATTACTGGGTACCCGGCGCATGGGTGCCTGCTCCCTATACAGGTGCGTTGTGGACGCCTCCCTACTGGGGATGGAATAACGGTTCCTACGGATTTCACGATGGCTATTGGGGAGATGAAGTTGGCTTCTATGGCGGCGTGAACTATGGATTCGGTTACGGCGGGATTGGTTTTGCCGGCGGCGAATGGCGAGACGGTGGATTTGCCTATAACACCGCTGTGATGCGGGTGAATGAAACGGTTATCCATAACACCTATGTGAACCGGACGATCGTGGAGAACAACACCGTCCTGAACCCGAACCACGTTGCTTATAACGGCGGTCCGAACGGGATTCATCACGATCCGACGCCCAGCGAACAGCGGGTGGCAAGCATGCACCATGTAGCGCCGACTAGATATCAGACACAACATGTGGCAGCTGCACGCGCTGATAAGACATCGTATGCCAAGGCGAACGGTGGCAAGCCGAGGACGCTGGTTGCGGCACGACCTCTGGCTGCGGCAAAGGTAGCACCACCGGCGGGATCGAAGGCGTCGACAAAGGCTGCGGCTCCTTCTTCCCGCGAAGGCGCTACGTCGGGGACAGAGTCGAAGACTGCGGCTCGGACGGAGACTACGCGGAAGACTGAGACAACGACTCCCGAACGCTCAACCAGACCCACTGCAGCGCGTACGGAGACGGAAAAACGGAGTGAGACGGCGCCGAAGACTGAATCCAAGACGGCAGGGTCCAGGACAACGGCGCGAACAGCTACAAAGCCCGAGTCGCGTACGGAGTCTGAATCCAAGGCCGAGACAAAGACACCGGCGCGATCGACGAGCCACACTACTGCGCGGACCGAGACCGGAACGCGGAGTGAGACTGCGCCGAAGACGGAATCCAAGACAGCAGAGTCCAGGTCAGCAGAATCCAGGACAACGGCGCGCACGGCCACAAAGCCTGCTTCGCGCACGGAGACCGAATCGAAGACCGAAAAGGCTCCTGTTCGCGAAGAGCCCAAGCCAGCTACGCATGCGGAGTCGAAACCGAAGACGGAGACCCCTGCGATGCGTGAAGAGGCACGGTCTGCTGCACGTACGGAGGCTGCACCGAAAACTGAGAAGGCTCCAGCGCGAGAGGAAGCTCGGCCTGCCACGCACGCGGCGACGGAACCGAGAGTGGAGCCCAAGGCCCCGCCTGCACCCAAGGCTGAATCGCACCCAGCGCCGAAGATTACTGAGCCTAAGCCTGCACCGGAGCCAAAGGCCGAATCGCATCCTGCACCGAAGGCCGAACCTGCGCCCCGGGCTGAGTCGCATCCTGCTCCCAGGGCCGAGTCGCCAAAGCCTGCGCCGGAGCCGAAGGTAGCTTCTGCAAGACCCGCACCGAAGCCTGAGTCAAAACCAGCACCGAAACCTGAGGAGAAAAAAGAGAAGTAGTTGCATGTACAGAGTTCACAGTTCTTAGTTCGTAGATCTGAGTTTCTTGTTTGCAGTGGTTTTATTGCGCCAGAGCCCGCGGTTTGCCGTGGGCTTTGGTGCGTTTGGAGAGACGGGGACGGGTCGCGGTGTTGACAATTCCAATGCAGATATTGCAACTTCTTGTGGCGGGGTGGGTTCCCAGTAACGTAGACTGGCCGCTGAAAATGTTGACGGCCGCATCTGCCACGAAAATCTCAGGAGGTACTTTTCCCATGCGACTTGCCCGAACTGCGCGCTGGTTTCTGCTGGCGCTTCTTCTCTCTGTTGTACCCGCGACTTCGTTCGCCGGGGTGTTTATCAGCGTTGGCTTTGCGCCGCCGGTGCTGCCGGTGTATGTGCAGCCAGTTTGCCCCGAGCCGGGGATGATGTGGACTCCCGGTTACTGGGCGTATGGCGCGGATGGATACTACTGGGTTCCGGGCGCATGGGTGCCTTCGCCTTACGTGGGCGCGTTGTGGACTCCTGGCTACTGGGGTTTTGAAGGCGGACACTACCTGTTCCATGACGGGTACTGGGGTCCGCACATTGGATACTACGGCGGCGTGAACTACGGCTTTGGCTACGGCGGCATTGGATTTGCCGGCGGCATGTGGCGCGGCGGCTTCTTCTCCTATAACACCGCGGTGATGCACGTAGGCGTGGGCGGCGGATGGGGCGGCCATGTCTATGAGGATCGCGTGGTTGTGGAGCGTGGCTATGTGGCCCGTGACAGCCATGTGGCGTATGCCGGTGGACCGGGCGGAATTCATCACGACCCGAGTCCTGAAGAGCGCGTTGCCGAGCACGACCAGCATCGCCCGCCGAGCGAGATTCAGCAGCATCACGTGGAAGCTGCGCGGCTGGATAAGACTAACTATGTGAAGAACAATGGCGGGCATCCGACGAATGCGGCGGTATCGCGGCCTCTGACTCCGACATCGCACGCAGGGGCGACGCACACTCCCGAGACGAGTCACACGAGCACGCCGTCGCACACCTCCACGATGGCTTCGACGCATACGAATACGGCTGGCGCAACGCACACGAACACCACGACTCCGCATGCCATGACAACACGGCCTGCGGCGTCGGCTTCGCATTCGATGTCTACGGCGCGTCCGGTGGCGGCGCCGCGCGCTCCGACAGCGCCCAAGGTTCCGGCGGCGCCCAAGGGCGGCGCGGGATCGGCTCCTCAACCGCATTCGAACCCGGGTGGACATCATAAGTAGAGTCAAGCGTCCAGGGATCGAGTAGAAAGTACGAGGGCCCACGGGAAACCCTGGGCCTTGGCGCGTTCATGGGGCGGAGAGTTCGATTCCGGCGATTTCGACTTCGAGGCCACCGAACTCCGGGTGATCATTTTCGCGGATGCGGTAGGCGATGTCTATGAGAGAGCCCTGATTGAGGGCCAGTTCGGAGGCGCGGGCGGCGAGACTCCATCCAACAGCGCGGATTGCTGCGCAGGAGCTGGGTACCGATTGGTCGGTGACTGCGCTGATTGCGGGAGTTTGCGCGAGGGTCTGGACTAGTTCCAGGCGAATGTGGCGTTCCTTCATGACACGGGGACGGGCGAGAAGCCGGACGCGGCGGGCGAGGAAAACGGGCTCGGAGTTTCCGTGGCCGAGGGGCTCAAGACGGCGCAGCCATCCAGCAAGGACGGACGTGATGCGGTCAAGCGGTAGTTCGGCGTGGATTTTGAGAACATGCTCGGGCTGACGCGCGGCGAGGTGTTGCCCCGCGTAAAGGCAGAGGCGGCGGCGGAGTTCCGGTAGCGCAGCGGCAGGCATGGTGAAGCCGACGGCAAAGGCATGGCCGCCGAAGCGCGTGAATAGGTCCGCGCAGGACTCGAGTGCGTTGAGGAGCTGGAAGCCGTCGACGGAGCGGCCGGAGCCGTGGGCGATTTCGTCTTCTACGCTGACGACGATGGATGGCTTGGCGGTGCGCTCGACGACGCGCGAGGCGAGAATGCCGATGACGCCGCGGTGCCATCCTTCACCATCGATAACGAGCAGCGGACTGTCGGCGAGCTCGGAGGAAGTGGCGAGGCGAATTTCGATGGCGGCGAGCGCGGCGGCTTCGGCATCGCGGCGTTCGCGGTTGAGGCGTTCGAGCTTGGAGGCGAGGACGGTGGCGCGGGCGGAGTCGCGGGTGCAGAAGAGCTCGATGACTTCAGAGGCAATGTCCATGCGGCCGGCGGCGTTGATGCGCGGCGCGATGCGGAAGGCGATATCGAAGCCGGAGATCGGTTTGGCAGAGGGGTCGAGTGCGGCGACGGCGAAGAGGGCGCGGAGGCCGGCACCGACGGGGGAACGTAGTTCGCGAAGGCCGAGGGCAGCGATGACACGATTTTCGCCCTTGAGGGGAACAGCGTCCGCGATGGTGGCGATGGCGGCCATTTTGAGGAAGCTGGGAAGGATTTTTTCGCGCAGGCGAACGGGATCGCGACGGGATAGGATGGCCTGGGCGAGCTTGAGTGCGATGGCAGCGCCGCAGAGGGATTTTTCAGGATAGGGACAGTTGGGCTGGTTGGGATTGAGGATGGCGAGGGCGTCAGGGATTGAGTCGTCGGCTGAACAGAGATGGTGGTCGGTGATGACGAGGTCGAGCCCGATGCGGCGGCAGGTCTCTGCTTCAGCGAATGCGCGCATGCCGGTATCGACTGTGATGACGAGGCGGACGCCTTCAGCGTAGGCGGTTTCAAGAACGCTGGACTGCAGGCCGTAGCCCTCGCGGAGGCGATGGGGGACGTGGAAGCGGGCTTCTCCACCTAGCATCTCAATTGCGGTTTTGAGTAGGACCACGGCGGTGGTTCCGTCTACGTCGTAGTCGCCATAGAGCAGGATGGGCTGGTGGTTGGCGATGGCGGCTTCAAGGCGGTCGACGGCGGTGGACATGCCGAGCATGAGGAAGGGATCGTTCAGTTGGCTGGAGTCAGGATTGAGGAAAGCGTTGGCCTCGGCGGCGGTGGAGATGCCTCGGGCGAGGAGAAGCTCAGCAAGGACTTGCGGGAGGTTCGCCGCCTTGGCGAGAGCTGCGGCTTCTTCAGCGTGTGGCTCGGCTAAGAGCCAGCGCTGCTTGGGGCGTCTGGGCTGCTGAGGTGGAAGGGCGATGGGCAGAGGAAGTGAGGCTGATGCAGCTGGCAGGTGTAGCAGGTCGCCTGCCTGGGTGGATGGACTG
>Ga0302200_10003366_pt1 | contig 13513 bp, 7 predicted proteins | sample II_Bog_N3_1_FD_194585 | JGI IMG/M metagenome (GOLD analysis project Ga0302200, IMG submission 194585) | Peat permafrost microbial communities from Stordalen Mire near Abisko, Sweden - II_Bog_N3_1 | ecosystem: Environmental > Terrestrial > Soil > Wetlands > Peat | place: Sweden: Abisko, Stordalen... | reverse complement strand
AATCTGACGCAACATGATCACGATCAGCCCCGGCGTTCACTTATTGACTCGCCTGGATTCAAGAGTCCCCTCGATTTGCCGGGCTTTTCAAGGTCTAGTGGGATGTAGCTGATTGAGAAATTCATTTTGCTATTCTTCACGAAGTGAGCGCGGAGCTCGGGAGTCTTAGCCTCTTGCCAGCGGAGATTGGCCTGGAGCATCGGGCCAGCAATTGCCTCGGGGAGCACAAGGTAATCAGGAATCTTGACCAACAGGCTGTGGAACTGCCCGGCTGTTGCATCAATTAGGCACCCCGCCACAACGACAACGGAGTGTTCAATCATATGGACTACTCCATTCTCGTCAATCGCAGGGACAATGGCCTCCCCATGTCCCGTGAGAACCGCACAGCGAATGACCACTGCGTCCGCGAATCCTCGATGCCGCAGTTCTTCTACAAGCTGTGCCGAGACGTTATGACAATCTCGCATATCGGGGTACGTGGATTTAACCGAAACAGCAAACCGGGCGGCCAATGTTTTGAGCATACGGAAGTCCCGTTTCGTTGGCATTGTTTCCTCTTGCAACAAGAGTCTGTTCTATTGGGGGCTGACCGGATGGTACTGATGGGCAGTTGAAGTTGATCGTGACTCCCGTCACGAAGCGGCATATATGCGAATGTTGGTTGAGCTGATGTTGCGAGTCGCAGTTGCTTGGGCTAGAACAACACGTCCTAAACGCTCTTCACTTCCCAAGCTCTTAGCCCGTCATAGCTGAAGCCGAGAAAGAACTCCACGGCCCTATTCTCGTCCCTGCCACGCAGGTGACCCGACTTTCCGGGGACGAAGAATGCTTTGACTCCTCTGGCAACCTCGATTTGGCCCGACTCGGGGCCTGACATCGTCGCAATGGTTCCTTTCACACGGACTAGTTTGCCAGTATTGCTCCAGAAGTCATGGTCTGCGTCCCATCCTTCGAGTTCGGAATAGTGAACCAGCTTGGCAATTCCTTCGCCCTTTCCAAGCCATTCAAACGATCCGGTTCGGACTCGGATCAAGCGGCTCCTTTTCCTGCATTCATCCAAGTTCTCTTCCATGGCGTCGACAGACAGGGAAAATCCTTGCATGGCTTTCAGTGAGTGGAGCACGTAGAGATAATAGACGGCATCAATTTCCGAACTATTCGATTTCCAATACGACACACGTTCGATCACTTGGTCAATAGGTCGCGCAGGTTCGATTCTCCGCACCGCTTGCATCCAAAGGCGTAGATTTCTCCGATCATTCGGTTCCTCGGTTAAATTCTGCTCAAGGAGCTCGACAACCCGATTAACCTCGCCACTTGCCAGTCTGTCCCACCGCCTTTCACGTCTGGCTACATAGGCATAGACCAACTGCCTACGAATCGTTGGTCGATACACATCGGACCTGGACAGCAAATTGGTCCATCCCTGTAACACTGAATTGAAATCGCCATACAAAGAGTCAAGTTGTACGCGGCATTTTTCAACATGCGGACTCTGCCGCTCACCTTCGCGGAGCTTTCTGGCCTGTTCGAGCAAGTCTTCCGCTAAGTCGATGCTCTCGCGAATCGATATTCCGATGTAGGGACTGATTAAGACATCCTGGTTAGAGGCGGCCTTCAAAACGACCCTCGCGAACTCCACCAGACGAAAAATCATTTGAATGTGACTGACGTAGCCGTGCTCATCGTTTGGCTGTTTTGATCGAGCAACATCGAACTGTTCAGCTGCCTTGGCAGCCGTCAATAAGCACTGTTCCAGATCAGCCTTTGTCGGGGTTGCGGATGCGTTCTGCATGAGCTCAAAGACCTGACCTCGGAGCGCCATCCCTTTCATGTGATAGAGCACGTGGTCCTCGGGATCAAGTTCCAGTGCCTTATCGAGCGCCTGAATTGCGCTGGTGAAATCCTTCATCTCGATGGCAAGAAAGCGACCCAGATGGCCCCAGAAATGCGACTCCATCGGAAAGATTTCCGTTAGCGTAACGAGAGTGGTTAACCGGCCCTGAACGGATGGAATGTCCTGAAGCAAGTGCGAAAAATTGCCACCACTCGACTGCTCTGGCGATTCTTTTCCTAGGGGATCTCGATTATCGCGAAATAAGAAGCACCTCGAAAGCAGAGCAACCAAATCCGAACTCGGAATCGGGTCGTCGCCTCTGCAAAACTCGATGAATGAACCCGCCCACATGGACAGGTTTTGCTTCCAGACCCGATCGTCCGAGGCCCTGGGCGCCAGGATTTGCCTGATTATCTGCATTGCAATCAGATCGTGGGCGGGTCTCCAATGACCGCCCGATGAACTACGCAGCAGTTGCCTCATGTAATCTGGTAAAACCTTGGTAAGGTCAACAGGTAATGACGCGGGCAGACTCAGAATCGAGGAGAATGCTCCGGGGGCAATACTCTGCTGCCCGTAATGGTATGCAATCGCAAGATACAGAAGCACCTTCTGCTGCTCGTTCGTCGCATCTTCCAGCCTTGCGCTCACGTATCTCCCGAGTCCCTGAAATTCTGCTTCGAACGCCTCGAGTGCAAAATAAAAAGCTGATCGCTCCTCTCTCGTTCCCTGCGCAGCGATATCAATGAGCCGGGCTTTGCGGCTGGGTTTAGCTTCGGCGAGGCGATGTGCAAATCGCGTGGACTCTACGGTCGAGAGCTCAGACTCCAGGAAGAAGGAACGCTCCCTTTCTTGGGGCTTTGTGAAGCGTCTTAAGACTTGAAGGAACGCTGCGGGCACTTGGCGAGCGCGGACGATGGAATACAAGTCGTCAGCCATCGCCTCCTGAATCTCCGCTCCCTCGATCAGCACGAGAACCGGCAAACCTGTCATTTTGTATATAAATTCAATCCGTTGCGCGGTCTCTTCCGGGAGAGTTTGGCGCAGCTTCACTGCTGGAAAATCAAGATGCAAGTTCCACAATATCCTTCGCGCAACAGTTGAACCGCCTGCGCCCGGTGAATGGAAAATATTGATGCGGGTGGTGCCCCGACTACGTCTGTCAGCCCCTCCGCCAAGATCCTGACGAACAACTTTTTGAATTCGATCCGAGCTTTCGCGGTCGACATCGCAATGCAATCCTAATTCGAACCAAGTTATTTCTTTCCCCTTATAAAAGGAAAGACAAACTTCCCGTTCTTCGTCCGCGAGCGTGCCCGCATTGATTCCTACAATGTCTAGCTCTTCTTTGAGGTACTTCTCATCCTCGACACTCAACGTTGAGCGCACGCCACTCTTAGTTGGAAACAGGGTTCCGTCCAACGGCAATGAGGCTCCATCGCCATATGCGGCTGCTAACCCTTCGGCGATGTGGTTTGGCTCGATGTCAATGAGTGCCGCACCATACTTTTCTCCTAGCCTTATTGCCTTGCTTGCGGAGGGACTTGCGATAACAAAATCGATTGCAGAACCAAATGCATTCAGTGCCGCTGAAAACACCGCATCGACATAATCCTCTTCATCCCAAATACTCACGACTGTGACCGGACAGGACTCACGTCCTGCCGCAAGTCTCGTCAACTGATCTTGAAGATCAAGCCCGTATTTCCGCTTCCATTCCACCCATGATGGGCCAACCAATGTGCTTGCGCGCCTGGTCATACCTCTGGCGTAATACCAATAACTTGAGGTGGAAGGCCGTATCGGGGGCCTGTCACCAAGCGCCACTTCATGCATCGAGTATTGCTTCCGGATCAGGGGCTGCAAGACATGCCCGAGGCCCATTTCTGCCCCGTTTGGATCGAAATCGAGGATTAGGGTCCAATGGAGAGCAGAAAGTCCCACTGATCGCCTCGCCTCGCCGTGAAGCGAAGGGCCAGCAACGAGCATGTAGATGCGGTTTGAATCAAACGCATTCGTCGAGGCTACCAGGCGCTCCCAGGGACTTGATGGATTTTCAGGAAGCTCAATAGCCGTCTTAACCAAGGAGCCGCCAGATGCCCACAGCCGGATAAGCTCTTGTTCATCCAATCTAGCCTCGTCATTCGTAGTGCCACGTCGCCAATAGACAACGTATCGGCGAACTTTCTTCCCTACATCCATCGTGGCCTGAAACGGGCCACGCCGCTCCCTTGCAATCTGTATTACGCCGTAAGTTCTTCCTCCATGTTGAATTGGCACGTAAACGAATCGCGGACAAGGGTGCACCTTTGGTGAAACGGCGTTTTGATATTCGTTGTCATCCAATGAAGCGCTAATTCCGTTGAGGTCTTTCTTGCCATCTGCATGCGCTTTCACACCCAGAACTATATAAGCATCGCCTTCGACGGGTGTATTGGCCATTGATAAAACATCTTTGATGAAATCTGCTCGCCCCTCTTCTTCTTGAAGCTTGTATGGGTCTCGCTTAAAATCGATGGTCGGCCCCTCTGGCTGTGCGAGCAACCATGTGAACATTTCGTCCGAAATCATTGGGCTCTCCTCCGTCATTGCGAGACTTCATTCTGGCAATTCGCGTCACATCCCTGACCCGTCACATCCCTGACCGAGGACGCGTTGGTTGCCGGGGCGGAAATCAATCAGCTTTTCCCGTTGAATACACTCCAACGGGTTGCGTCTTCCCACGACGCCTAAGAAAACCGGTTACCGCCCGATTGACGATTGCTAAGGAGTTTACTATAAGCGCCTCCGCCGCAGTGGGCGCCGTCCTTGACGCAATCGTCATGCAGATCCATGCAAGCCAGCGGATTTCGCGGATGGATGCCCCAAGCGCAGCCAGACCGGGCACCACCAAGTAACATGGGCCAAACAGACCTGCGAACTTAATTGAGATTTGGAATCTCTCAATCAAAATCTGAGCTTAACCTCGCAATCCTGCCAAGCGATCTCATAATTGCAAGGCTGATGCCTGCGTTGAATAGCGGACTTTACTATTAAAGTGAATGAGTATATGTTTTAATAGTATTCGAGCTAATGAAAGCATGCCCAAAGTTCACAATACCGCCCCGCTCAGCCGCTATGTGACTTCAACTCTCTCCGGTGAGAGGGTCCGAGCCTTCGTTCCGCCGGCCCTGCCCCCAAACCCGCGGGCATTCGATCTGGCATCGCTTCAAGCCATCCTTGCCGAAGCGAACCAAGCCATCGGCCGGCTGGATGGCACGACCTCCTCACTGCCTGACCTCAAGCTCTTCCTCTACTCCTACGTTCGGAAGGAGGCTGTCCTCTCGTCTCAGATCGAGGGGACGCAATCTTCGCTGTCCGACCTGTTGCTTTACGAGAACGCAGAGACGCCTGGCGTACCGCTGGACGATGTGCAAGAAGTCTCCAATTACGTGGCGGCCCTGAATCATGGTCTGAAGCGCATGAGGGACGGATTTCCTCTCTCTCTGCGCCTCATCCGGGAGATCCATGAAGTTCTCCTGGCGAAGGGGCGCGGCAGTCACGCACAACCGGGGCAGTTCAGAAAAAGCCAGAACTGGATCGGCGGCAGTCGGCCCGGTAACGCGGCCTATGTTCCCCCTCCCCCCGAATATGTGTCCGACTGCATGGGGCAACTGGAAACTTTCATCCACCAAGAGGGTACAACATTGCCTCTGCTAATAAAGGCCGGCCTTGTCCATGCGCAGTTCGAATCGATCCATCCTTTCCTCGACGGCAACGGCAGGGTCGGAAGGCTACTCATTACCTTCATGCTTTGTGCTGAGGAGGTTCTGCGCGAACCCGTTCTCTATCTCAGCCTCTTCTTCAAAAAGCATCGGCGCCTGTACTACGACCGGCTCAATGAAACCCGAGAAAGCGAAGGCTGGACGGCGTGGCTGGATTTCTTCTTGCAAGGTGTGCGGGACACCGCAAATCAGGCGGCCCGGACTGCGGGCAACATCGACAGACTCTTCAACGTAGATAAGGAAAAGATTGAGCGCTTCGGTCGCGGTGCGGCTTCTGCGCTCCTGGTCTACAAGTACGCTCAGGCCAATCCACTCTTCTCGATCAAGAACGCAGCACGCCAGATGAAGGTGAGCTTTCCAACCGCGTCCGCCGCGGTGGATCGCATGGTCGAAGCTGGCATCCTGCGGGAGTCGAGCGGTAAACGGAGAGACCGTCTGTTCCTCTACGAAAGCTATCTCGACATTCTCAATCGGGAGTCCTGATTTTGTTCGACAGGATCGAATCATAGTCGAGTGCCGCAAAGCTAAGTTGACTTTGGCGGAGCAGGGAGTCTTATCGTTGTGGCAATGTTTCCGGGCTCGACCATCGCACGCCAGTCGTGGATCAGCTTCGCCTTATCCTCATCGAGACCTAGCAAGTATCGCCAAAGCCGTCTGGCCAACTTCTCGGCTGCTACCGTGACGTTCATCTTCTTCGTGGTCGAATTCCACAATACGCCGCTCCAGGGAGATTCACTGACGTCGGAAAACCTAGAAACCACAGTCTTGATATGCTTGATGGTAAGTGACGGGAGATCGTCGGCGACGGCGCCGACAAAAGCGGTGATTCCAATCGGTCTTACAAGAATGTGACCGCCGGCCCTGATTCGGTACTTCTTAACTGTCGCGTCAGGTTTCAGTAACTCTCTCCATGGATCAACTGCTTTGATCAGCTTATCCCACGATTCAGAAATCTGGATGTAGGCTTCTTCAAGGCTCTCGAAACTTGGGATCTGTTGCTGTTTCCGAAATTCACCCACGAGATGTTCAGGAATTAATTCCGCATTACATTTACGAAAACTCTCTATAGCCATGAGGTAGAAGCTGTCGGCAGGCGACATTGCATTCCCCGTGGCAAGCAGATGTTTGCCCTTCTTCACGACCATGACTTTGATTCGACTCCTGAAAAGTTCATGTTCCCGAATGAGGCGCCGTGTCACAAGCGCTACGCCATCGTCTTCACTCATTGCCGTATGGGTGGCTGGCGACGTTTTCTTTGCGTACCTATTCACGGTTGTGAAGAGCCTCCGTGCCCGTGCTAAGCCCTTTTGATCGCTATCGTGACATATCACGATGGCTGAAACTTGGTCCTCTTTGTATCGTTCCGGATCGCGCTTCAGCTCTATTTGAAATGCGGCCAGCCTGTGTTGACCGTCGAGCGCATAGTATTGTTCACTGCCGTCGAACTGGAGCACACCCATGCGGCCGCCGTCATCCAGAATGGGGTCGCCTAAGGTAACAGGCCGAAAGCGAGGCTTGCCATCTAAGGCTGCAATAATGAGCGAGCCAAAGAAGCGCTGGTCGTTTGAAGCAAGATACTGTGCGATCTCTCTTGCACGCGTAGTGAGTTCCCGCTGAAGCATGCTGTCAAGATCTTTGTTGGGCGAGAGCTCCTCGGCGAACCGGACATACTGGACGAGATCGTTAACCGCCATGACGGTCGTATAGTAGGTCCAGTCACCCATAGTTCCCCGAACACACGGGAAGTATGTAGTCTTCATTCTGCGAGTCTCCCTCTGAGTTCGAGTTGCGTGTTGCCGTAAGGGGTGAGATTGTCTTTCAACAGGGATTCCGCCGACGTCAACTCTTCTTTGGGAACCAACGTGTAGTGGAATTGAAGATAGCCGTCAAAATGATTGAGGAATAAGACGACACGCTCTCGTGGATTCGATCCACCGCCGGCCTTTTCGATAAGGTATTCGGGATACCGCCTTTTCAAGCTTGTCGCTTTGCCTACATAGAAAATGTAGGAATGATCTGTGAGGCCACCGCAATAGGGTCCCGCGACGAACATGTAAATGCCGGGCTCATCAGGCAAGACGGGCGGAGGATCTGTGAATTTCACCACCTCCCATTTGCGGCCTTTGTAGTAATCTGCCAATTCCTTCGTGCCCCACAGTCGGGGATAAAGCCTGAATGGAAATTCTCCTTCCTTCCTCGCAAGGAAGTCTGCCAGGACCGGGTTGTCGAGGGGGGCTTCTCCGTAGCGAGGCATTTAAGAAGTCTCCAATCCTCGGACGGCCTGTTTCCCCTCGACTGCCATGATTTCGCTAAAGACCCGCAGGAAGGCCTCGACTTCTTCCAATGTTGACTCCACTGAAAAGCTGATGCGAATGCAACTCTTCGCATCGTCGTAGTTCAAACCGTGCGCAAGAGCAACGTAGGAAGGTTTTCGCGCCCCGTAGGAGCAAGCGGAACCCGCCGAAATTGCTATTTCTGCCACAGCCATTCGATCGACCAAGTCTTCCGCGTCCATGCCAGGAAGGCAGATGTTCACGGTATTAGGAAGCCTCTCCGCTAAAGCGCCAAGCACGAAGGCCCCGTCATACATGCGGATCATGCGAGATTCAATTTCATTTCTCAGCGTCACTAGATCAGCCAGACGCGACGCCTTATCGACAACATCGGTCAATGCCGCAACCATCCCCACGACAGAAGCCGGGTTCTCGGTTCCGGCGCGCAGTCCTTGTTGCTGCCCTCCTCCGTACAGCAAGGGCGCCAGTAAATCAGGATCACGAACGAACAGCGCGCCGGTGCTCTTGGGACCATGAAATTTGTGTGCCGACAGCGAGAGCAAATCAATATCGCGGTAATTGGATGATAGGTCGATGGCGATCTTCCCGACCGCTTGTGTAGCGTCGGTATGCACCAGGATGGCCGGATCATGTTTCTTCACGGCTTCCGCTAAAGTCTGCACTGGCTGGATAACACCCGTTTCGTTGTTCGCAAGCATGACCGACACAAGGAGGGTGTCAGGAGAAAGAGCGCTTAGTAGCGATCTGATTTCGATCACGCCTCGTCGGTCTACTGGCACGCGAGTTATTCGGCAACCATCGGCACTGAGTTGTTCGCACGTTTCTAGCACGGAAGGATGCTCAATATTGGAAACGACTAATTGCCGCCTTCCGCGACTTGCTCGCACCGTCCCTGTTAGGGCCAGATTATTGCTTTCCGTCGCACCTGATGTGATTATGAACTGCTGTCCGCTATCGCCGCCCAAAATCCTTGCAAGGCGACCCTTATCGGTCTCAAGCCTCCGTGCGATGCCGTTCATATGGGCTAACGCTGAAGAAGGATTCGCAAACTGTTGCGTCAGGAACGGCAGCATTGCCTCCACTGTGCTCTCGAAAACGCGAGTTGTCGAATTGTTGTCAAAGTAGATCATTGCGACACTTCCACTGGTCGTCCGTGAGCCGCACGTATCAGCCTAACAAGCTGAGGCACGGTACGCTCGATATCAATGTATGGCACCTGGGCAAAAACAGCCTCCGTAGTGTCCCCTGTTTTTGCGAGCATGTGTCCTCGTCCGAGCAGGCGTTCTGCCCCAGAATTTTTAGCGCCCATAGCAATCTCGGCTGTCGCGGCATTGTCCACTTTGAGAATCAGCCTGTTGCCCAGCTGCGAACGCAACTGCATCGGCATAACGTCCTTATCGGGCCGCTGTGCAGCAAATAGAAGGAAGATGCCTGCTGCGCGCGCCTTCATGCCGATGCGATTCACAATCCTCGGAACTGCATCACGGTAGTCATCCGTTTGCATCCAGTCGGCAAATTCATCGTGTACGATCCAGAGAATCGGCAATTGGTCCCCGGTGATCCGGCGGTACGCGTGAATATTGGGAACCTTTGCGGCCTTGAACAGCTCATACCGCCTGTTCATCTCATCCACTAGGCCATCCAGAATGTGGACTGCTGCATGCGGGTCATCAATGATGCCCCCCGAACCGACCTCCACATGAGGCAGTTCATCCAAGGGACGGTAGTCAACGCCGAATTTAGGGTCGATGAGGTAAATGTGCGCTTCAGCAGGAGTGCGGGTCGCAGCTATGCTGAGAATGAGATTCTGCATGAGGACGGATTTGCCACTCCCAGTAATCCCAGCCACAAGCGTGTGAGGCTGACTAAGGGGATCGAGCAAGAGAGGTTGGCCGCTTTCCTCGCGGATGCCGATGCATAGCTTCTCGCCAAGCTGGCCTTGACGGAAGTCGCGAATGTAGGAGAGGAGGACCGGCTCCGTATGCAAGACCTGTCGATGCGGACGTTCTACCGCAATCGATACACGACCGGACTCAGGAGTGGCGCGAATTATCTTTATTCCCTCTGACGTGAAAATCTCGTCTGCACGAGACTCTACTGCCTGTACCGTCAAATCCTTCGAGCCCTGAAGCTTGATGATTCCGGAATTAGGTGTGAGGGTAGGAGGCATCCCTTCCACAAGCCGCGCCGGCAATGCACGGCTTATGAGCGCTTGCCGCAATTGATTCGTGATTGTTGCCAGCCACTCCTCCCCAGTGTCGTGGGAGCCTTGATGACGGGCGGACTGCTCTTCAAGGAACGCTTCAACCGGCGACCGACCATCTGCCGATTCTGGCTGAGCATTATCGATTTCGGAAATCCCGCCTGTGAGTGTCTCCGTAAGCGCGATGTCGTGATGAATCGGCTCGACTGGAACTGAGGTGCTCCCTGTCGGAGCAGCGGTTGCTTTCAATTCCGCCTTGCCTGTCAAGCTATAGAGCCTTGATTTTCCGAATGGGGGATGTCCGTTGCGCAAACGCAAATCGGCAGTTGAGGAGAAGGCCATATCGAAATAGTGATTGATGAGTTCTCGGACATGACCAGGCCCGAAAATCTCCTGTATGGCGTCAAGACTGGCTGTGCCCTTTGTATTAACGATGCCTTTCACGGTTGACACCTGCACAGACAGGTCCTGGGGCTCGTTCACGAAGATGTGCGAGTATCCCCAGATGCTGACGGAGCACTGCCGTTGCCTGATAGCGCGCCTCCACGCAACTGTGTCCAATTGCGGCCTGCCTGGGGCGACGCTTGTCTGAGACGCCACGAGATCTGAAAATCTTGCCAGCCAAATGTCCTGGTCGATGGTCTTCGTTTCACCGTCCATCGCTTCTGTCATTTGCGAGAGCGTATCGATGAGCTGCTTAGCAGAAGAACTCACTGCTCCGCCCATCGCATCATGAGTGACGAATTTCGCTTCGGTGACGATAATATCCAGGTGCATTTTCCCGTCTCGAACGGTAGGCGCCAGTACGAGAAGGTCCGCAATGTTGGCCCCCTCTTTCTTACCAAGCCACTCGCTGTAGTCATCCAGGAAACACCATGCAATCGGACGCTCCAAGCCAATCTCGGACTGCACAAGGTAGCGCGAGAGGACCATGCCCAACAGTTCATTTGTATTGTTCGCACGGCGGGCAGCTTTAAGGACCAAACCACCGGAAATCTTGTTCGCATCTTGTATAAAGCGCTGCCATAGTGTCTCGATTACAAGATCCGGCGTATCCGAAGATAGCAAAGAACGAAGCTTTTCCTTCAGAGTGTTAATCAGAAGCGTCTCACGTGCGGACGACGAGATAATCAGGTTTCGACCGTGAGTCGCAGACTGGACATAACGGATGACCTTTACCTGCCGTGCTTCAAGCAGTTTTCGGTCGAGAAGCTCGTCCTGATTGACCACCCAAGTTGCGAGCTCATGCGTCTCTCGGAATATTCGGTCAACGGTTTCATCGTCAAAATCCAGGCTACGCATCAACACAGGGCATTTACCGATATTCCACGCATCATCTGCCCCGTGCGCGCAGAGTGCTGCTACGGAATAAAGATAGGCCCAGCCTGTCTCGGTTTGGGCCGGGCATGTCAGTTGAAGGCGGACTTTGCGGTCTCCCTCGTTAACAGGAATTCGCCTGCTCCATTGGTGCGGCTGCAGCCGGGACGCCTCATCGGTTTCTCGAGGTAACCATTCCCATGCCGGCTTCGATTCACGCGAAATCAGATCCCTGCAGTAAGCGATATCCACCGGTTGCGACCGTCCTTCCTTGCGAAGACGGTTCGGCGCCGTGATATTCACACGCACTTTTGCTAGGAAATCACCGGAACCTTCGGTCGGATCGGCTTCGGCATCTATTCCTCGTGCGACCAAGTCGCGATAGATCTGGCGCAGATGGATTTCATCCCGATGCATCAAAAGCACCTGGCAAGTGATGCGGTTGTCCTCCCGCTTGGCATTGATGCGATTAATGCTTTCGACTACCGCAGTCGGCAAATCAGGTGAATCGCAGTTATAGAGAAGAATTGACAAGTTATCGCGCTCGTGTGGCTGAAGGCGGAGGTACTCTACCATTTCATGTTCGATCGTGGCAGCCGCGGGCTTAGATTCATCATCAAGCGAGAGCATTGCTGCATCGTTAGTGGGTTCGGGTGGCTGATGAAGCGTGTAACCGGCAAACGCCTGTGTCACGATGCGCGGCATCGCCTGGGTTCCTTCCCAGGCTAGAGCCATTTCTGGGTATGCCGGATGACTAAGCAGTTGTTCTACCTCGCGAAAGAACAGGGAACCGCTTGTGCCGTCAGAAAACGGAGGACGGCCTTTGCCAAGCAATTGCTCCACCATTCCTAGAACCTGCTCCTGTCGAGCGGCAAGAGCTTCCATTCGAAGCGGATGCCAGGGGCAAACCACGGCCATAGCCGGCCGACGGCCTGAGCGAGGGACCTGTGCAACGCCTACGCGCATTACGATCCGCAGAAACTGCCTGCGCGCATCTTCGTGTTTTATGCGGTTAATGGGCAAAATCAGCGCCCGGTATGCGGTTGCGATGCGAGCGGCTTCCTCTGACGCAAATGTCGACTTACGTAGCGCGACGACAGCAATGTTGTAAGCCGATTCGAACTCAGCGAATGTTTCCGAAAGCTCTGCCAACTCCGACGGTGGAAGCCACTGCAGGGTACGGGCATGTGCGATCGCCTGTTGCCAGAGAGCCGCTAGTGATTCAATACGGTCTTGGGCTGGAACGAAAGCTCCGCGTCCCCCGCCACGGGCGACATCGGCAAACCCTTCGACGTTTTGGAGGGAAAGCGATACCGGTGTACCTTTACGTCCTACGACTTCGTATTCAGCAACGCATCCCACAAGCGCCGTGCCGCGATGGGCATGATAACGCGTTATCGCGTCGAAGTCAGCGGTTTCCTGGGAAAGCACCGAAGCCACGGGAAAGCGCCACGTGAGGGAGAGCGTTGCGACCTTGCGTTCGCTGCCTCCCCGCTGCTTCTGGAATATCGAAACCAAGAATTTGAGTGCTGTCGCGCGCCCTGTCTTACTCGATCCCTTGAACTTTGGCTTGTCCTTTATCTTCGGGAGGACGGCTTGCGAGTAGTTGCAGACAAGTGTCTTCTTGAATTGAATCTTTTTCTTAGTGCGCGCCTCAAGCGAACCATAGGCACGTTCGAAATACTCGCAGGCTCGCTGATTTATCTCGACAAAGCTGTTGGGCTTTGACTGTTGATTGCCTTCCAATACTAAGTAGGCTGGTTCTTGAGGCGCCAGTCCTCGCATAGAACGGTGCAAGCAATCGAAGATACCTTGAAACAGATCTATGCATTCGATCCGTCTTCCATGGACAAACTCCTCCCACTCCAGGAACAGACTGACATCAGTTTCCAACTGTTCCCGCCGCCTCTCGAAGAACTCGCGGAATTCATCGTCAGCAGAACCGGCCTTGCGCGCCACTTTGGAAAGTGCCTGGATGACCAGAAAATCGTCGTCTGATGGCACAATACCCTCATTCTCCAGCGCGCTTCGTGTGCGTTCAGCAAAGTCTTTGGAGGTTGTTTTCTTGGCCCGTTCGAAGCAATGGATGACGTCC
>Ga0302200_10003364_pt1 | contig 13521 bp, 25 predicted proteins | sample II_Bog_N3_1_FD_194585 | JGI IMG/M metagenome (GOLD analysis project Ga0302200, IMG submission 194585) | Peat permafrost microbial communities from Stordalen Mire near Abisko, Sweden - II_Bog_N3_1 | ecosystem: Environmental > Terrestrial > Soil > Wetlands > Peat | place: Sweden: Abisko... | reverse complement strand
GTTATTGTTCTTAAAACGTTGGTCGTTTTAGCTAGTGCTGGCGACTCAAGCGCAATCTCAAAATTAATCGCTAAAATTAAATAATAAAACCTGTAAAACTACTAGCCCTCGTCTTAATTGGCGGGGGCTTTTTTGTTTGTCTATTTTTAGTTGTCAATAAGTAAAAAATAATTAAAAAAACTATTGTATTTTAATTAAATAAGTGATATTATATAAATATACCAAGGAAGTGAGCAAATGAAACTAGGAAGAATTACTTTTGACATGGAAGTATAAAACAGTTTCTAAAAAAATGTCACCTGGTGCATGTATATGGTTGACAAAAAATCTTAAAAAGGCAGCTGCGGAATATTCTCAATCATTGAACGATGACGAGATTTTAAATGAATCAATAAAATAAAGGGGCGTTTAAAAATGGCAACAGGATATAAAGCATTAACAAAAGAGTTAAAAGGTACTCAACGGAATTTTCAATATGAACTTGGCAAAACATATGAGGAAGAAAAAGCGGATCTCTGTTATGCAGGGTTTCATTATTGCGAAAACCCACTTGATGCTTTAGATTTTGGAGATTTAACCAAAGATGATTTTTACAAAGTTGAAGCCGATGAAGTTGAAACAGACGGCAAAAAATCAGTTTCAACAAAAATTAAAATTGAAGCTAAGTTAGAATTACCGGATTTTATCAAAGCGGCGTTCAGTTTTATTTGGGAACGGACAAAGGTTGAAGATACTGAAACTGATGACAATGACGGCAGCAAACTAGCCACATCGGGAGACGGCAGCAAACTAGCCACATCGGGAAACGACAGCCAACTAGCCACATCGGGATACGGCAGCCAACTAGCCACATCGGGATACGGCAGCCAACTGGCCACATCGGGAGACTGCAGCAAACTAGCCACATCGGGAGACTACAGCCAACTAGCCACATCGGGAGACGGCAGCAAACTAGCCACATCGGGATACGGCAGCCAACTAGCCACATCGGGATACTACAGCAAACTAGCCACATCGGGAGACGGCAGCAAACTAGCCACATCGGGATACGGCAGCCAACTGGCCACATCGGGAAACGGCAGCCAACTGGCCACATCGGGAAACGACAGCCAACTAGCCACATCGGGATACGGCAGCCAACTGGCCACATCGGGAAACGACAGCCAACTAGAAATTTCTGGCAAGGGTTCGGTTGGCGCAAGTATTGGATACAACGGAAAAATAAAAGGAATTATTGGAACATGGATCACGCTTGCTGAATATAATGACGAAGGGAAAGTAATCGTTGTGAAGTCAGCACAAATTGACGGGGATAAATTGAAAGCTGATATCTGGTACAAATTAGAAAATAAGAAATTTGTTGAGGCTGAGTAAGAATGCGTAATAGATTCGGAGGTTATTGCTGCTTTTGTGGAAATTATATAAACCCAATGAAAGGCGAGATTGCTTTTAAAAATAGAAAAACAAAAAAGTGGGAAATATGCCACAAACACGGTAGATGCCCACTAAGGAAGGTGATTAAATGAAACTAGGAAGAATTACTTTTGACATGGAAGAAAAGTTAAAACAAGATTTTAAAAAAATGTGCAAAAGCGAAAACATACCAATGGGGCAAGCATTGCGATTTATGATGATTAAGCAAGTCAAGAAAGGAACAATATTAAAGGAGGTTACAAAATGAGTTTGGTAGAAATTAAAAACAATCAAGTGATTGTATCAAGCCGCCAAGTAGCTGAAAGCTTTGAAAAAGAACATAAAGATGTTCTTGCAAATATTAGAGATATTCTCGCAGCGGAAGATTCCGCCACCAATTTTTTTAACGAATCAGAATTTGAAAACAGAGGTAAATCTTATCCAATGTATCTTATGAACCGTGACGGATTTTCACTCTTAGTAATGGGATTCACGGGAAAAGATGCATTAGTATGGAAAATAAAATACATTCAAGCATTTAATGAAATGGAAAATAAACTTAGTTTTGAAATACCACAAACGTTTTCGCAAGCATTATTATTAGCGGCAAAACAAGCTGAACAAATTGAATCACAATCAAAACAACTTGTCGAAGCAAAACCAAAAGTAGAGTTTTTTGACGCAGTAGCCGAAAGCAAAGATGCTATTGAAATCGGAAGCGTTGCCAAAGTTTTAGGAATTAAAAATATGGGAAGAAACAATTTATTTGAATTTCTTCGTGATAATAAAATACTTATGAATAACAATCAGCCTTATCAAAAATATGTAGATCGTGGCTATTTCAGAATTGTTGAACAGAAATACGAAAAGCCAACTGGTGAAACTTGCATTAATATCAAGACACTTGTCTATCAAATAGGCGTTGATTTTATCCACAAAATTATCAACAGGGGTGAATAACTTATGGAAAAATTCAAAGTGTACAAAGTTGTTATTACCATTAATCACAACAAAAGTTCAAAATATGTATTTAAGCAAATGCAATTTGTTTATCCATCCATAGATACAATACTGGAATTAACAGAAAAGGCGTTAACCGCAGACAGCCCGTACAGGGCAGTAGCATCAACAATTACCGACATTCATACTCAAATAATCGAACACGAATTTGAATTTGAATTTACAGACGGGAGTGAATTATAATGACATTACGCGAACGGTACGACCAGTCACACAGTGGCAACATTGAAAGCGGAATAATCGCAGCAGTATTAATTTTGCTGGCGGTGATCGGATCATGATTAATAAAGCCAAGTTAAGCAATTGTCCTTTCTGCGGTAAAACGGTAAGTATTGCTAAAATGGATACAGATGGATTTGATTATTATGGAGTTCATGGCGGTCGTGGTAAAAACGAATGTCATTGTCGAGTATTTATGGAAAGCAATTTATTCTCAAAAGACGATCAAGGGGAAAAAGAATATTACGGATTAGTTGAAAAATGGAATAGGAGGATTAATTCATGAAGTACTTAACGCCACACGGAATTAACGTTTTACTTGTCATCGCATTAGTATTCGCTATAATATTTACGGTTTGGAGTTGGTAGCGATGAAAACTCTCAAACAATTAAGAATTGAAGCAGGTTTCCCAACAATAAATTCAATATCTAGTTATCTGCACATAAGCCGGTCATCGTGGTACAATCTTGAAACAGGGCTTGCATATTTCAAACACCTACAAGATGATTTGCAGGAACGTATAGCAATCGTTTTAAGCGTAGATAAGTCGGAATTGATACACGAAGCCAAACCAACTAAATGCGTCGAATACAAAGCAACCAGCGAGCAATTGGAAGCATTTCTAAAGCCGTTTGGTGAAAGATTACAGCCGATTACCGAACCACTCAAGAATCGCAAGAAAGCAATCGGGCTGGCAAGCCTTTCATATTTTGAAAGAAAAGTAATACCAGAAAAAGAAATTCAAGATTAGGATGGTGTAAAATGTTAGTTGTAAAAGAACCATACAAATTAGAAAAGTACGGATTTAAGATGGGCGGACTCAATGGTATATATGAAAAAGTAATTTATACTGACAAGGATGATCGCGGAACAATTAGCCTGTTAATAAACAATCAAACTGATTTATCTCATAATGAAATTACTTTATACGTAGATTTGACAATTCAAGAAAAAGACGGAATTTGTTATTTTGATGAATTGGCATCGCTGGAATTAGTTTACGATTTAATCAAAGACGGAATTATTGAAAAAGCTTAAAAGGATATGATATTTTGAATAAAAATACAAATAATTTGTATGAAATGACTACACGGTTTAATAATATAATGGATCTTGTCTTAGATGACAGCATGGATTTAGTTGTATTAAAAAAAGCATTGCAAGAAGTTGAATCAGATATAACTGTCAAATGTTCAGATGGGATCGGTCTTATAAAAAGTCTTGAGCTGTATCGCGACGGTATGAAAGCAGAATCGGATAGGCTTAAAAATAACAGCAAATCAATCGACAATAAAATTAAATCAATTAAAAACTGGTACATGGAAAACATGACATCACTCAAAAAAGAAAAAGTCCAAACAAATCGTGGCACAATGTCAATACAGCCAAATCCGGCAGCTTTAGAAATCGTAAACGAAACGCTTATTCCTGCAAAATATCTAACAATAGTACCCGAACATACCGAAATAAATACTGCAAAGATAAAAGAAGACTTAAAAGCTGGCATAAAGATTGCCGGAGCAACGCTTATAACTGGTAAATCATTAAGAATAAGATAGGAGATCGTAATTATGGGATTATTCTCAAAAGCTACACGTAAAAAATCAAAACTCAGATTGGCATTATGTGGAACCAGCGGCAGTGGCAAAACATACAGCTCACTTTTAATTGCTAAAGGAATTGGCGGCAAGATAGCATTAATTGACACGGAAAATAAAAGTGCTTCACTTTACGAAGGAATTGCAGATTTTGATGTAGCGGAAATATCACCACCATTCACAGTTGAAAAATACATTTCAGCTATAAAAGAAGCAGAATTAGCAGGTTACGACACATTAATTATTGATTCACTTACTCATGCGTGGGCTGGACAAGGTGGTTTGCTTGAAGAAGTTGATAAAAGAAATAGCAGTGGCAAGGGTAATTCATTTACAGCATGGCGAGAAGTAACGCCAATGCAAAACAAATTAATTGATTCAATTCTTCAAAGCAGTATGCATGTCATTGTAACAATGCGCACAAAGACCGCGTATGAACTTGAAAAGAATGATAAAGGGAAAGTAATACCTGTTAAAAAAGGCATGGCACCAATTCAACGTGAAGGCCTTGAATATGAGTTTACAGCTGAGTTTGATATGGATAATGAAAAGCATGTAGCTATCGCAGGCAAAGATCGTACCGGATTATTTGATGGTAAAATATTTATTCCAGACGAAGAAACAGGCAAAACGTTAGCTCAATGGCTTGATAGTGGGGTTGATGCCCCAGCTACAAAGCAGCAAAAAATGGATATGTTTCACAAATCACAAAAAATAAGTCTTTCAGTGGACGATATGAAAGAAATAATGCAGTTAAAATACAATATCAAAACCTCTGATGAATTAACAATGTTACAGGCTACCGACATGACAAACAATTTAGAAAAATACTGGGAAAATGTAATAAAAAGTAAATCGACTCAAAATGATGATGAGATTTTAGATGCTTCCATTAACAAAAAGTCTTAAAACTGTGGGGCTGCATCTTTGGGTGTAGCTCTCATAAAATTAGGAGGTATAATATGAGTAGATTACGTATAAATATACAGGTTACACGTAACGAACGCCTTGACCTAATGCGACTATTTATCATGATGGCGTGTGTACCTAAAACCGATTATTCTGATATTAATTTATCTGAAATGAGAAAAGCGTATCAAGCGTTAAATTATAGACTGGTGGTGGCTCCATGATTGTCTATTTAAGCCACCCATACACTGGCGACGAAGTGAAAAATATCGAACATGCATCAAGCATAGCGTTGCAACTTTCATATCAATACACGGTATTTTCGCCACTCAACAATTTTACATTCATCAATAGCGATTTTACTTATGGTCAGGTCATGAAAATGTGTTTGGACATGCTAGAGAAATGCGACAAGTTAATTTATTACGGTCACAGCAATGGCGTTGATACTGAAATAGCGTTTGCCAGGAAGATAGGAATACCAGTAGAGGAGTGGACGGAATGATTAATTGCTTAACTTGTCAAAATTACAACGACCGCAAATGTAAAACTGCCATGCATTCAGTGTGTAGCAAATACGTACTTGATCCAAACGGCGAAACTGAATTAAAGACATCATCATTTTTATTCGAAGTTGGCGAACCGCTGCCACCATTTGGCGAATGGTCCAAAAATCTATTTGCAATTAACGGGCAGCTAAAACGGATATTCGTTGACATTATGACACCTATGCAATGGGTAGGTGGTCACAAACTTGAGTGCATTGCCACTTATCGGTATTACGTGGACGAAGACGTGGAGATTAAAATTAAGGGCGGCAGATCGAACGTAGTACCGTTTAGAAAGAGTGGTACGGATTGATAGTAACAATGTGGTGCGGGGTAAAATCTGCACCATTATTTTTTTTTGCAAATTTATTTCAAAAGGTATTGACTTGCATATCATACGGTGATATTATATAAACATGAAAGGAAGTGATATTGGATGGACAGAATTAGATCAGAAAGATCCATGAAGCACTGGAAGCAATCAGAATTAGGGATGAAACTTGGAGTAACAGGTCAAACAGTTTACCGATGGGAAAACAACACTGTGGTTCCTGGAATTGAAATGCTTGGCAAGATGGCAGACCTGTTTGAATGTACAACAGATTATTTACTGGGAAGATCAGAGAATAGGAAGTGATAATGTGTCCGACTTAATAAACAAAATAATTTGTGGTGATTGTTTAGATGTTATGAAAAAAATTCCAGACAATTTTATTGATTTAACATTAACTAGTCCACCATATGATAATCTAAGAAAATATACTGGATATTCATTTAATTTTGAGCCTATAGCTTCTCAGCTTTTTAGAATAATAAAAAATGGCGGTGTTTTAATCTGGGTCGTCGGAGATCAAACTATTAATGGAAGTGAGTCCGGTACATCGTTTAGACAAGCTTTGTATTTTAAAGAAATTGGTTTTAATTTGCACGATACCATGATATACCAAAAAAGAAATTACGTGCCATTAACACATCGAAGATATGAACAAAGCTTTGAATATATGTTTATTCTTAGCAAGGGCAAACCAAACACATTTAATCCAGTAATGATTGACTGTAAAAATAGTGGAAAGATTGAATTGTATGGAAAAGGAAGAAGAAGTTTGCTTGATGATTCTCAGGCAATGAGATCGCCAGATAAAAGTTACAGTATGGTTACAAAAAACAAAAAAATACATTCAAATATATTTTCATACCCGTGCGGAACTAATAAGAATGGACATCCAGCACCATTTCCTGAGCAATTAGCAGAAGACCACATTTTAACATGGAGTAATGAGAATGATATTGTATTTGATCCGTTTATTGGCGGAGGAACAACTGCAAAAATGGCTTTGATTAGTAACAGAAGATTTATAGGTTGTGATTCTTCTATAGAATATTGCGAAATGGCAAATGATATAATTTTAAAAACAGGTAAGAAATTATGAGCGAAAACAGGGATTTTAAAGGGATATGGATACCAAAAGACATATGGATAGACGAAAATCTTACATGGACAGAAAAATTAATGTTAGTTGAGATTGATAGTCTTGAAAAATTAGGTCAATGTTTTGCTACAAACGAACATTTTGCATTATTTTTTAAATTATCAAAAGATAGAATTTCTAAGATCATATCATTGTTAACAAAGAAAGGATATATTGAGTCAAAATTGATATATAGGGAGGGAACAAAGCAAGTAGAAAAAAGAGTTATGACAACTATAGGGTATAGGCGAAAACAACTAGAGGCTCTAGTTAAAAACAACTACACCCCTATAGGTGAAAACGACGAGGATAGTAATACAGTTCTTATTAGTACAATTAATAATAAAGATACTTTGTCTTGTACGCAAGACGATGTGAATAAAATTATTAATTACTTGAACGATAAGATTGGTTCTAACTTTAAAAGTACTACGAACAAAACTGTTTCATCGATAAGATCAAGATTTAAAGAGGGATTTGTCATTGATGATTTTTATGCTGTTATTGATAAGAAAAGTCAAGAATGGATAAACGATGATAAAATGAGTATATTTCTTAGACCGTTAACTTTATTTGGTACTAAATTTGAATCGTATTTAAATCAAAAAGATATTAATGGTGCGTGTCAGTCAAACGAAGAATATATTCTAAAAAAATACGGACAACATACTTAAGGGGGAATACTAGTGGCAGCAGGATTCGACATAGATTGTGAAAGAGAGTTAATAGCCGCCATGCTTCAAAAGGAGAAATACCTTCTCGAGATAATTTCAGAAGTAACGCCAGATGATTTTACGCAGGATAGCCTTAGACAGTTATTTTTAATCATAACCGATATGTACAACGCCAATAGAAAGGTTACCGTACAGTCTGTGTTGACTGAGAACCGCGAAGAAGTTAAGAAGATAGACTTTGGTATGTCTTATATTATACTTGTAACACAGCTAATCTCAGGCGGTATTAAATCGCGAATAGATCGGTTGCATGAAACGACAAAAATACGCAAGCTTCTCAGAATATCGGATAACATCCGAGAGCTGGCAAATGATGACGCCAAAAGTGAACAGATATTGCAAAGCACTGAAACCTCGTTATCTGAATTGGATTCTACTGGAATTGAAAGAGTTTATACCTCACCAATGCAGTTAGCAGACAATTGTTTAAACGTTGCGACTGATATGAGAAATGAAGAAAAGCGCAACAAACAGATGCTTTATACCTCGTTTAAAAAGCTTAATGAAATAAGTGGTGGCTTTAGTAAGGGTGATCTAATCATATTGTCGGCACAAACTGGTGTTGGTAAGTCAGCGTTTGCAATGAACATAGCTAAAGAAATAGGCATAGTTCAGAAAAGGCCGGTATTTTATCTTAACTCAGAAATGGGTGCTTCTCAAATGGCTTTACGGTGGGACTCATATATGGCAAAAGTAAGCCATAAGAAGTTGAGGAACGGAACCGCAACGGATGAAGAAATGCAACAGATAAATGACATTCTCAGCCAAATATCATCCGGTCAAGTGCACACTCTTACAATTCCAGATTTACAAATTTCAAATGTTACAGCTGAAGTAAGACGGGCTAAGTCGCAATATGGAATAGAGGTTTGCATTGTCGATTATATTGGGCGTATGGATTGTTCGAATGCTGCTAAAAAAGACGATTGGAAGATTCTTAAATCGGCAGCCATGAAGCTAAAGACAATGGCTCAATCGCTTAATATGGTGGTAATTATGTTGGCACAGCTTACTGATGGAGAAACACTGGCGCAGTCCTCCCAAATGAAACAGGAGGCTGACTTGTGGCTGAATCTTAAAGAGATTGAAAAAGACGACCAACCCGCTTTTGCACCGTGGAATATTTTAGCCGAGATTAGAAAGGCTCGTAATGCGGACAAGTCACATGCTATTTCAATGCGGTTTAACGGTGACATATTGACGTTTACGGATGATAAAACAATTGCCTTAAAGTGGTATTCTGACGAGCAAGGCGAACCTGCGGCACAGTTTGGGGCTATTGTATCGCAGCCAGGACAGTCCGAACCGAAGAAGAAAAGTAATTATAAGAGAAAGTAGGTGGACTAATTGACGAATCTTGAATATTATTCATGGGTTTTGCGGTGGAAAAAGATTAGAGAAAAAGCACTGATAATGTTTTTAAACGATAAAATTAGTAAGCCGATGGCTCAAAGGTCCGTGGCGTTAGCTAATTGTCAAATTGAAATTTTATATAATTGGCGAATGAGAAAGAAGGCTATCATGGATGGAACAGAATAACGACGAGTGGCGCAGACAAAATAACCAATGCACATCCTGCTACTATCTCAAAGAAATAGGATATTTACCACGCGGTGGAAAAACTTGCTTATCGACACGCTGCAAATTAAAAGGAGTTACCAGTATTAAAACTTCAGGCTGTGATGAATTTCAGCTATTCACGCGAATGGTTTGCCACGAAACGGAACCAATCGAAATATGTGAGGATATGCTGCAATGGTGTGATCCGATAAGATTTAAAATATAAAATAAAAGGGGATAATAACAATGGAAAATGAAAAAACAATAACACCAATTGAGTATTTTAATAATATTAAAGGTAAAAAGGAAATTATGACTGATGACAGACTTCTTGCGGTATACGATAATTGTTTGCAACTGTTCGAAAAGTACAAAAAAACAAACCAAATTAATGCAATGAAAAAACTGATGTTTCAGGTCGAAATGATTGAAAAGGAACGCCAAATTATAAAAGTCGGCATTGATTCTTTTGTTTATCGCGACGATGTTGAAGACTTTATCGAAAATATATCTGATAAAGCCGTTAAAATTATTGAAATGTCGCGGTATGAAAGAGAAATTCCTGATGAAATCGTTGAAACCGTTCAAAAAGTTAAAGATTTATTTGATGAATTTTACATTGTATTTACCGATTATACTGGCAGTATGGAAAAACAAGTTGCACAAGAACGAAAAGAAAAAGATCCTATTTTATTTGGTGCTTTTCAGAACAAAGATGATAAGAAAACAAGCATCATGGACCGGTTTTATTATATTGGAGATTGGGAAGATGAATACTGCGATTTAACGCTAGAAAAAATGGTATCAGCAATGGCTAAGCAGGATAAAGATATTGTCAGAAACATTTCAACACCTGTTAGTTTGGATGAATTAAAATTGCAACTTAAACAATTGGAGCCTAAAAAAGCTGATAATTCTTTTAAAATTAACAATTCAAAACCAAAAGGATTTTTAAACAGGGTTAAAACATTTATCAAAAGGGGCTGATACTGGTGGAAGGAAGAATTGATTTAACGGATAATAGGGATTTTAGACATAATAAAAAATCTCCATATACTCAAAGAAGTATTTTTCATAGCAAACAGCATATGGTTCTATTTAATCAAACAACCGCAGCTTTATCAACAAATACTTTTGTTGACGATTATGGATATATGACTGGCAGCATTACATCTTTTTATCAAGATCCGTTTAGTGGTATTAATTCAGTATCGGTTTATGATAGTCAAGAACATAAAGATTATGAAAATAGTCTTGGCAGAACATGTGACTGCTGTGGTGCAGACACAACAAGGAATCCATTTTATGGTAACTTGTGTAAGAATTGCTATAATAACCTTAACAACGATCAGAAAAGAATACCATGGGAAGTTGGTGCTTAATGTGACTGATTTAGAAATTCGCAACAACTGGATTAAGTCGGCTAGAGACCGCACCGAATTAGGACACCCAACCGTTGTACTGGCTGTTCCAAATGGAGGCTATCAGACAATGCCTAAGGAAATGGCAGAAAAGAAGTACGCTGACATGATAATTTATCCGGTAGCAGTTGAAAAGATTGAGGTGCTAGAGGTTACGCTGCAAGAATACGGTGGACAAATTGTAAATCGGAGATGGCTAAATGAAAAGGCATATAGCGAGTAGAAAGCTTGTTAGAAAATGTGATTACTGTGGTGTTGAATTTAGCAAAGGCGATGTTTATCATACAGAAAGATACGTTATAAAAGAATGGAGTAAGGTTATGGCTTGGACGTCGTATACATGTCCAAAATGTGAATATAAAAATGAACAACATGATAAAAGGTTTAAACGATTTCAAGGGATATGTAATCATCCAAATAATTTTATTGAAACTGTTTGGAGCTATATTCCTGGCGAATGTATAAAGGAACCTGACTACGATAAATGCACGTTGTGCGGTGCGACACTTTTATAAAATATGGGGGGCGAACTAACATGGAAAATGTTTTAACTGCTGAAGATATTGAGTTTCTTAAAAACTTGGCTCATGAATTAAAAACTCAAGATACGGCATGCACCAGAAAGCCGGTTTACTATTCAATCTGTCAACAAGATAAAGAATATTGTATTGATCAAGATTATGCGGATGGAATGTGCGTTGGCGGTGATGAAGGCGAAATATTTACGGATAGTGGCGAACTGATTGAATGGATTATGGAAAATTACTCAGAAGAAATAGATGATTCAATCGAGGAACAATTAAGAGAAAAGCCTGATTTAGAAGAAATTTGTGAATACTGCAACGAAATAGATTTATGCAAGTTAACATACATGGGATACAGAAACACGGAAAAGCACGACGGAATGTTTCTTACCAGAAAAGCTTTAAAAGAGCATGTTGCTCAAAATTATTATCACTACAAAGCTAACCCTGTATCTTACGCCCACCACGCGTGGAGAAATCCAGAGTTTGAACGGCTACTTGAAATTGTTGAAAAGTTTAGCGATGAAAAGGGGGCGAATTGATATGGAAGGTACACCAAAAATAACAGCAACGGGGAAAAGTTATTTAAGATTTGATCGCCACAAACGCGAACACCGCGAGAAGAAGCAGCGAAAACAAGCTGGTGCTGCGTTTAAAAATGTGCTTGATGGCGCGATGGGGGTGGACGTGAGTGGATGATATGACCTGCAAAACATGCACATACCACGACAATTTTACTGGCGCGTGCTGCAATGGCGACAGTGAAAATTGCGCTGATTTTACGAGTAGCGATGATAAATGTGAAAATTGGGAGGGCGGTAAAAATGGGAAAACTAAACCTTTGTAGCTGTGGCAATAAACCGCGTTTAACACATGTATACGAACCAACTGGTGACGTTTTAACACCTTATAGTGTCGTTATATGCGATAAATGCAATAATGTTACCAAAAAATCATACGACAGTGATGAAGAAGCGATAGACGCGTGGAATCGAGTCGTAAAACCTTGCAATGATTCAGCAAAAAATGATGTATGTAAAAATAATGGTAATAGCGAAATGACCACAATTGAAAAGTTGCAGTATATCCACGACGTTATTATAGTTGAAACTGGATTATTTGATGGACACGGATTTGAAGAAGCGATTTTGGCGGCAATCAAAGCCATAGAAGCTCAGCCAAAATACGAAGCAACATTAAAAATGATGGCAAATGAAAATATACCAGATAATTCTTATCAATTTTGCAATGCATGCATAAATGAAGACACAAGCCGAAGCAGATACGCAGGGAGAGTGTGCCAACGTTATGAAGGTGAAAAAGGCGTAATATACACAAATGAGTGCGGACGTGCGGCTATAGTTTATTACAAAAATAAAGTTGGATTGGATGGTGGGAAAAATGGCGTTTGGTAAAATAAATACATTAATTGTATACGGACCAAATAGAGTTGAATCGTTTGGTGTTGGCAATAAATTAAAAGAACATACAATTTTTGAAATAAAAGATATAGGGATTGAGTATGAAGATAGTATTTTTAGTGGGTATGATTTGATTGATGAAAATGGAAACACTTTGGCGCGGTTTGAAAGTGGGGTATACGCAACGTACTTTGATGATCCAAAAGGCGGTGGCACAAATGTATAGCCTAACACAACTCATAGTAGCGATTGTGGCTAGTTTATTGGCTGGCGGCTTTATTGGATTAACAGCGACCGCATTATGTGTGGCGGCGAAAGGGGATAAAAAAGATGATAACTGATGAAAGATTACAGCTAGAAATTGAAAGTATAAACAAGTGGGAATGGAATAAGCTAACACCACAAAGACAAACCTTAAAAATTGTTATGCAAGAATTGCAAGACCGACGCCAATCAGATTTACGGGTTGCGACGAAGTTTTTGACAAATAGCTATTACAGACAAATTGAACATATTGAAAGCGAATTTGATGAAACCCGTGAGGCGGTTACTGATTTAATGGAAATCATGGTGTTGGATAATAAACCCGACTATGCTGACAAATTAAGCCACGCCGCCGAGGAGATAGTCGACCTCCAGTCCACTTGCGAGACCATGCTTGCCATCCTAGGGTTTGATAAACAG
>Ga0302200_10003361_pt1 | contig 13527 bp, 8 predicted proteins | sample II_Bog_N3_1_FD_194585 | JGI IMG/M metagenome (GOLD analysis project Ga0302200, IMG submission 194585) | Peat permafrost microbial communities from Stordalen Mire near Abisko, Sweden - II_Bog_N3_1 | ecosystem: Environmental > Terrestrial > Soil > Wetlands > Peat | place: Sweden: Abisko, Stordalen... | reverse complement strand
ATTAACTAACTCTCACCCATTGGCAACTCAAATGATAAGCCAGCAGGAAAGAGGTACCTATGCCAACGACCGTAAAACAGTGTACCACACAGCGGTTACCCCAAAAAGCACCGACTTTTTGCTTCCAATCCCGATTGGTGAAACCACAAGTGATCCTAAATTATTACAACCACCTGTAGCATATACATTCAAATAATTACAGCTATGAAAAATTTAAAACCGATATTTTTTTACTGCATATTTTCATTGTTTGTGATATGCAGCATAAGCGCCTGTAAAAAGGATGGCGATCATGCCGCTCCTACAATTACAAGGATACGCACCGTATTCCAAAGCACCCAAACATCACAAACAGTTACGGCTTTTGATTCAACAACAACCGATGGTAAAATAGGTACCTTATATGCCATAATAGGCAACAACCTAAGTACCGCAAAAGCTGTGTATCTTAATGGTGTACCTGTTTATTTTAATGTGGCTTACGTTTCAAATACAACTTTGCAGTTTTCGGTGCCCTCCACTGTGCCTTACAGCAGCAGCAGCACAAATAATTTGCTTACAGTTGTCACCGACTATGGTAAAGTAAGTACGCCTTTTGTAATTGAACAACCTGTACCGGGTATAACTTCAGTTGATCAGTTAGCAGGCAACCCGGGCGATATTATCACTATTACCGGTACAACGTTCAATGGCCTTACAGGAGTTTCTTTCGGTACCGTGCCTGGTAAGGTGCTTACAAACACACCTACCGTGATAACTGTTGAGGTTCCTACAGGAGTTACCTATGGCCCGATTTTAGTAACTACGGCTGCAACAAAAGGTGGTGGTGTTGGAACAGGGCCTTTACTTACTTCCGGAACAAGTGAGTTAACAACCGGAACCGCAGTGCACCAGGCAAATGGTATTTTTGGCTTCAAGACAGCGATTTTTGAAGATGCAGCTGAAAATAGCTGGGATATTCAAGGTGGTTGGGACGGAACTCCTTATACTATAGATACAAAAACGGTAAGAAGGGGTACCGCATCCATAAGTTATACTTTTAGCGGCGGTTACAATGGTTTTGTAATAAATGCGGGCACCGGAAATAGTGTTGATGCAAACACCGCTATTAAGTTTTCCATATATGGCGGAAAGGGAACCAACGGTAAAAATATACGTCTTAACCTGAACTATAATTCTAATGTGACAGTCCAGCTTACACTTTCTGAAGGTAAATGGGTTGATTATATTATTCCTGTTCAGAATTTTGTTGATTCTGCCAACCCTTTGCCTTCAAGTATCAATAATTTGGTTTTCCAGGAATTCAGTGGGAATCCTTCACAGTTTAACCTGGATGACGTTGGATTAGTTGAGCTTAAATAATAAAGATAGTTAATGGGTAAATATGGCCACCATCGCGGGTTTCGGTGGTGGCTTTTTTTTTAAAAAGAACAAAATATACGCAGATGACGATGAGGATAATTAGTGCGGCAATGTTTATTGTGTTGATGACGACAATAGCATGCAAAAAGAGCAATAATACAGGGACAACAACAACTACTACCACAACAACCGATCAGGGCAATGGCGGGGCAACAGGGCCTATTACAACGCCTACCGATCCGTCAGTTGCAGCAACACAGGGCTTTTTTCTAAACGATTGGCAGGCCAGAACTTTTACTGCGCCATCAACACAGGCAGCGGCCAAGCCATCGGCAACAACATCCATTACAGTGTCGGCCGATTATGCCCAGGTGGTATCAAAGGTTTCAAAATATATGTTTGGTAATAATATTAATCCCTTTACCGGGCAATATACAAGCGCGGGGGTAGTTACCGATCTAACCAATCTTTCGCCAAATATTATAAGGGCTCCCGGTGGAAGCTTATCTGATGTTTATTTTTGGAACTCACCATCAGGTGGCCACCCTGCGGATGTTCCCGCACAACTGTTAAATGCAGATGGAACAGTTAGTACCAATACCGGATATTGGAGCGGACAGGTTACCGATAGCTGGTCACTCAGTTTGGATAATTATTACAGCTTGTTACAAAAAACAAAAAGCACCGGTATAATTACCGTTAACTATGCTTATGCACGTTATGGTACCGGGCCAACCCCTGTACAAACTGCCGCGCATTTGGCAGCGCAATGGGTTAGGTATGATAAGGGCCGTACCAAGTTTTGGGAAATTGGCAACGAGTGCTATGGCAACTGGGAAGCATGCTACCGTATTGATGTAACCAAAAATCAGGATGGCCAGCCAGCCATACTTACAGGGGCATTATATGGGCAGCAATTTTTAGTTTTTGCAGACTCGATGCGTAATGCTGCGGCCCAGATAGGTGCAACCATACAAATAGGAGCGGTATTACACGAAACTGCCGATGCGAATAATGGACAGGGCGTAAGCAACTGGAACGCCGGAGTACTTGGCGCGATTAGTAACTCGGCTGATTTTTTTATTGTGCATAATTATTATACAAACTATAATGAAAACTCAACCGCGTTAACTATTTTTAATACAGCGGCAACTTCATCCTTTACGTTAATGAATTATGTGAAGGCTTCTATACAAACCGCTGGTGTAACGCAAAAGCCAATAGCGTTAACAGAGTGGAATATTTTTTCAACAGGATCGCAGCAGCAAATATCAAATGTTGCCGGTGTACACGCGGTAATGGTTTTGGGCGAAACAATTAAAGACCAGTATGGCGAGGCAAGTCGGTGGGACTTGGCAAACGCCTGGAGTACCACATCTCCGGGTGATGATCAGGGTCTGTTCAGCTACGGGCAGCCAAATGTTACTGATTTTACGCCACGCCCGGCATTTTACTACATGTACTATTTTCAAAAATTCTTTGGCGATAGGATGATCAGTTCATCGGTTACTGGCAGTTCAAGTATAGTTAGTTATGCCTCATCTTTCAGCTCAGGGCAGGCGGGAGTAGTGGTAGTAAATACCGGCGAAAGCGACGCGACTGTAAACGTGAGCTTTAAAAACTATTACACAGGCAGCAACTACTATTATTACACGCTGCACGGTGGTACCGATAATGGCGATTTCTCCGGCAAGGTATTAGTTAATGGTACCGGCCCATCAATTGATTATGGTGGCCCAAGTACTTATGCGTCACTGGCTGCATCGTCAACAAGCACCAGCGGCGGCATAAAAGTTACTGTACCGGCAAGGGGTGTAGTGTTTTTAGTTGTAGATAAAAAATAATGAGTTAAATAATCGATGTGTATTATCATGAAGGGCGGTTAGTAAAATAGCTGCCCTTTTTTATGCTAATATTTCTGAACTATCAGCTAAAAATTGAACAGCCAAATGCATCGTTTTAATAAATAGCAGTTTATATATTTACAGCTTTCTTATTCATTAACATGATAATAGTTATTCAATGTAAAGACCAGGTTGGCCTGGTTGCATCCATATCGGCAATATTAGCGAAACATCAGCTTAATATTATTTCCATGCGTGAGCATGTGGATAAAGTAGAGAACCTGTTTTTTATGCGCCTTAATATTGATGATGGCAAAGATGAACTGTTGCTTGAAAATTATATTAAAGAAGTATTACCGGCCGGTGCAATCGTATCCATAAACCCTAAACCCAGCAAAAAGGTGGTGGTTATGGTAAGTAAAGAATATCATTGCCTTGCCGATATATTGATCCGTAATTATTTCGGCACATTTGGCGCTACCGTGCAATGTGTGATAGGCAACCATGCTGTATTACAGGGTATATGCGAGCGTTTTGATATGCCATACTACACCGTTTCGCACGAAAATATAAGTAAGCCCGAATTTGAAGGAAAGGTGGCTGAGATCATTGAGCAATATAACCCGGACTATATCGTGCTGGCAAAATTCATGCGTATACTTTCGCCTGCCATAGTTGCTAAGTTCTCTATGCGGATCATTAACATTCACCATTCGTTTTTACCCGCGTTTATAGGTTCAAACCCATACAGGCAGGCTTTTGAACGGGGGGTTAAGCTGATAGGGGCAACGGCGCATTTTGTTTCAGATGAATTGGATGAAGGCCCAATTATCGCGCAGCAGATCATCGCGGTAAACCACTCCTTTACCGCGGCAGATATGGTACAGGCAGGTAAAGAAATTGAAACCGCCGTATTAGCCAAAGCGCTGAAACTTGTGTTTGAGGATAGGGTATTTGTTTATAAAAACAAAACAGTGGTATTTGAGTAACAAGATCATACTTTAAAACTCGTATTATCCTTTTGTAACAGGTAGGTTTCGTAACTTTATAGTAATACCACTTTTTTATTATTGCAATTGATCTTGCCGTATAAAAAGCGGACACTTTACAACCTAATAAAATGTTACAACAAGTTTTATCATACCAGGTAGCCGATAGTATCGACATAAGATTACTAAAGCCTGCTTTTAAATCGGAATTATATTTTAGTGATACAGACGAGTTGTTTTACATTACTGGTGAGGGGCAATACATCTATGTGTTTAAATATGGCGTTGTTTGTTTCTTAAATTATGACGCGGTTAAGATCTCAGAGTTTTTACAGCTGATATCGCCTTATTGCAAAAATAAATTTGAGCAGAGCCTGGAGGAAGAGTTTAAAATACTGACCAACGCAGGCAGAAATAAGATAGGTTTTAACTCGATAGAGATCATTGGGCACGACATTGAAGTGTTGCGTTTAATTATGCTGAATGTTTCCCAATCCGTCGCGCTGGATTATTACCATGAGCAAACCACCAGGCTTATGGAAGAAACCAACCTCCACACGCAGCAACTGGAAACAAATGGGCGTTTAAACATATCAGGCACCAACCTTAAAAAATACATCGGCCGAACGCTTTTGTTAAAAAATCGTATCGCCGAAAACCTTTACATATTTGATTCGCCGCCCGAAACCTGGGAGGATGAGAACCTGAATAAAATTCATAACGACCTGAAGCGCACCTTCGACCTTAAAGAAAGATTCCGGAACATACAAGAGGGGTTAAATATTATAAGGGATAACTACGAGCTTTTCAGGGATCTGTTACAATACAGGAACAGCTATCGGCTCGAACTGATTGTTATCATCCTGATACTAATGGAAGTGCTCAATATTTTCACCCAAAAAATTTTTCATTTATTTTTTTAGTTTGGACTAGATATACCGCTTAATACAACGGTAGTTTAATTGCTCATCTGTTTAATTTACATTAAATTTGATATATAAGTTAAAACTAAATTGAGTAAGTATCCTATTCCCGTTAATGAAAAGGAACGCCTGCAGGCGTTGGAAAACTATGGTATTTTAAACTCACTTAGCGAGGATGAATATGACCGTATAACCGAGCTGGCATCGCTGATCTGCGATGTGCCTATATCACTTGTTTCTCTTGTTGATGAAAAGCGGCAGTGGTTTAAATCGAAGGTTGGGTTAAAAGTAAATGAAACGTCGCGCGATTTGGCCTTTTGTCAATATGCTATTATGGGCACTGAAAGGTTCGATGTAGAAGATGCTATGTTAGATGAGCGCTTTAAAGAAAATGCGCTGGTTACAGGAGATCCTAATATCCGTTTCTATTCAGGACAGCCATTGATCGACCCTAATGGCTATGCATTAGGCACCTTGTGTGTTATAGATAGCAAACCAAGGGTGTTAAGCCCAAAACAACAACGAGCCCTTAAAATATTAGCAGATGAGGTGATGGCGCTTATCACCGAGCGCAGGCAAAAAGAGGAGTTCAGGTATTTTGAAAAGCTATTCCAGTTTTCGAACGACCTGATCTGTATAGTAGGAACTGATGGCTACTTTAAAAAGATCAATTCGGCTTTTTCGAAAATATTGGGTTGGAATGAGGAATATATCTTAAATACATCGTGCTATGAGTTTGTTCATCCTGATGATCATGAGATTACACGCACTGAATTAAGGAAGGTAGGCTCTGGAGTACAGGATACTACGTTTTTACAGCGCTTGTTAACCAAGAATGGTGAGTATCGTACTATACAATGGATGGGTACGCCCGAATCCATTACCGGTAATATTTTTGGTATAGGCAGGGATATAACTGAGGAGAGAGAGAAAGAACAGCAGTTGGCGGTAAATGAACGAAAATTAAGAGCGTTTTTTGAAAACTCGCAGGGGTTTATGTGCACGCATGACCTGGAAGGGAATTTTATATCGGTTAACAATGCCAGCGTATATGTGCTGGGTTACAGTATTGAAGAAATGCTGCATATGAGTTTGTACGATATTGTGCCTGAATCCCGCCATACTTTTATTAAAGCTTACCTGGAGAAGATCAAAGAAACCGGAAAGGCAAGCGGGCAAATGGCAACCCTGCACCGGGATGGCTCGCACAGGGTGTGGATGTATAATAATATTCTGGAAGTTGGGCCCGATGGTCAGGATTATATAATAGGAAACGGGATAGATGTTACCGACCGCTATAACCTGCAAATAGACCTGGAACGTACCAAAGCCATGCTGGAGCAAACCAATAAGGTTGCCCGTGTAGGTGGCTGGGAAGTGAATATGGAGAGCAGAAAAGTTTACTGGACATCGGAAACCAAGTCTATTCATGGTGTTGAACCTGATTTTAAACCTGAAATGGCTACAGGTATTGAATTTTATAAAGAGGGTGAAAACAGGGATAAAATTCAGGAAGCCGTAAATAATGGAATAAACAATGGAACAGCCTGGGACCTGGAACTACAGATCATTAATGGAAAAGGTAAAGAGTTATGGGTAAGGGTGCTCGGCAATGCTGATTTTGAAGAAGGCAAATGCAAAAGGATATATGGCACTTTTCAGGATATTGATGACAAAAAGAGAACTGAGCTTGAAGTAACTGCCTCCCGTAAATTTTTAAAAGACCTGTTGCACGCGGCAAGAGAGGTAAGCATAGTAGCCACAGATACAGAAGGTTTGATAACCGTTTTTAACAGTGGTGCCGAAAAAATACTGGGTTATACCGCCGAAGAAATGGTAGGCAAGCAAACTACCGATATATTCAGATCTCCTGAGGAAGTAGCTGCTAAGGGGAAAGCACTTTCAGATGAATTAGGTTACGAAGTTAAAGGTTTCAGGATAATTGCTGAAAAGTCGGAACTAAACGGCTCAGACCAAAGCGAATGGACCGCTATTAAAAAGGACGGTACAAAAATTACTATTTCTTCAGTTGTAATGCCTATCAGGGATGATAAAAATAAAACCATCGGCTATCTCAGTATAGCTACAGATGTTACAGCTAAAAACGAGATCGAAAAGGCATTGATCACCGAAAAAGCAAGACTAAGCGCTTTTGTTGAACATGCACCCGCAGCCGTAGCCATGATGGATAACGATATGAAGTATGTTGCCGTAAGTAACTTTTGGCGGGAAAATTTCCACATCAAAGGCAATGTTATCGGCAAATCCTATTATGATACATTTCAGAACCTGGATGAAGAAAGGAAAGCAAGGCATAGCAGGGTGTTAAAAGGGGCTGTGGAAAAGACCAATGAAGATGTATTCCATTTGGATGGCGTTGAAGAAGATATGTTTATATCATGGGAGATGCGCCCTTGGTATCAGTACGATGGAAGCATTGGCGGTATGATGATCTCTACACAGGACATCACCACATCCGTTAAGCATCGCGAAGAATTAAAGACCGCTAAATTATTAGCCGAGCAAGCCAGTAACGCCAAATCTGAATTTTTGGCCAACATGAGCCACGAGATCAGAACGCCCCTTAACGGCGTGATAGGTTTTACAGATCTTTTACTAAAAACCCATTTAAACGAAACCCAGCAGCAATACCTTAATATTGTTAACCAGTCTGCAAATGCTTTACTTAGCATTATTAATGATATCCTTGATTTTTCAAAAATTGAAGCGGGCAAGCTGGAACTGGATGTTGAAAAATGTGATCTGTACGAGATAGGGAGCCAGGCAACGGATATTATTACCTACCAGGTACAAGCAAAAGGGTTGGAAATGCTGCTGAATATTTCACCTGATCTGCCCCGGTTTATTTGGGCTGATGAGCTGCGGCTTAAACAGATACTAATAAATTTATTGGGTAATGCTACCAAATTTACCGAAACAGGCGAAATTGAATTAAAGATAGAAGTATTATCTACACAAGAAGATCATACCAGCATACGGTTTGCCGTGCGGGATACCGGCATTGGTATAAAGCCCGAACAGCAATCAAAAATATTTCAGGCTTTTTCACAGGAAGATCCATCCACAACAAAAAAATATGGTGGTACCGGGCTTGGGCTTACCATATCAAACAGGTTGCTGGAACTGATGGACAGTAAGTTGCAATTACAAAGCGCGCCAGGTCAGGGCAGTACCTTTTATTTCGATCTGAACTTTAAGACAGAGCAGGGTGATCCGATAAATTGGGAAAATATCGACCTGATTAAAAGAGTATTGGTTGTTGACGATAATGAAAACAATCGCATCATTCTGCGGCAAATGCTTTTGCTGAAACAGATAAGTACAGTTGAGGCAAGCAATGGGTATGAAGCTTTACAGCTGTTGGCTAAAGGCGAAAAATTTGATGCCATTATTATGGATTACCATATGCCATATATGGATGGGCTGGAGGTAATTAAAAAGATTAGGGAGGTATTTGATGCAGCGGGTGGAGAAGTGGTGCCTGCCGTATTACTATATAGCTCATCAGATGACGGAGAAATAATTAAGGCCTGCGATGAATTGAATGTACAGCACCGGCTGGTAAAGCCTGTTAAAACACAGGATGTTTATCATACTTTATCAAGGTTATATATAAAAGAAAATAATATAGCGTTTAGTGGGACAGTTAAAGAGCAAACCCCAGCAACTGAGAACCTGAACATATTAATTGCGGAAGATAACTCGGTAAACATGCTGCTCGCAAAAACCATATTGAAACGGATAGCACCTAACGCAGTTGTTGCCGAGGCTAATACAGGAATAGAAGCTCTGGAACAGTGCAAATTACGCTGGCCCGATATGATCTTTATGGATGTGCAAATGCCTGAAATGAATGGCTACGATGCTACCCGGGCGATAAGGGCTATACAAGGGAAAAGACAGGTGCCTATCATTGCACTTACCGCCGGTAATGTAAAAGGCGAAAAAGAAAAGTGCCTGGCTGCAGGTATGGATGATTTTTTGGTTAAACCTATTGTGGAGGATACATTAGCACAAGTGTTTAACAAATGGATGCCTGCTGATCAAAATTCAGCCACAAATGAGCCTGCTGCTGCAATTGATCCATCAGCGCATTTTGATAGTAATACGATCAGGGTCTATGTAGGTGATGATGAGGAGACGATCAATGAGATAATCTGTTTAACAAAGGTTGAGTTGTCGGGGTCATTGGCTGTATTAACGGAGCATATTAGTAATAAAGATCTGAAAGGGCTTAATGCGGCAGGTCATAAGTTATATGGTACTGCTGTTTCTGCCGGGTTACCTGTTTTGGCAGAGCTGGCGCACCAGTTTGAATATTTGGCTGATTTTAAAGAAAGTGACATTAAGGAATTACTTGCAAAAACAAAACAGGAGATAGATTTGATCCTGGATATTATCAGTGCTTATTGAGTCTTACTTACGGACAATATAATTTTCAATTATCAGAACATCTATACCCGTATTTATAAAGCATTTAATCGCATCTTCCGGCGTGCATACAATGGGCTCGTCCATACGGTTAAACGAAGTATTGATCACCATGGGGCACCCGGTTAGATTATAAAAGGCATTGATCAAATCATAAAAATCAGGGTGCTGTTCCCGGTTCACTGTTTGTAACCTTGCTGAATAATCAACATGTGTAACCGCCGGTATGGTTGATCTTATTTGCTTGAATTTTTCAAAACCCTCTGCCTCATCAGTAGGTTGATCCAATCGTTTTCCCTGCTTTACTTCGGCAACTAAAAGCATATACGGACTTGGCGTATCAAGATCAAAAAATTCAGCGGTATATTCTTCCAAAACAGCAGGGGCGAAGGGCCTGAACGACTCCCTGAACTTAATTTTCATATTCAACACTGACTGCATCTCAGGATTGCGTGGATCCGCGATTATACTGCGCGCGCCTAAAGCACGTGGGCCAAATTCCATCCTGCCCTTAAAGTAACCTATTACTTTTCCAGCTACTAATACTTTGGCAATTTCTTGATTTAATTCATCTGTAGGCAATTCTTCAAATGCCAGTCCATGCTGTTCCATAGCTTCTATTATTTGAGCTGAATTATAAGCCGGGCCCAAAAGAGCGTTGTGCATTTGGTCGGTTTTGTTATCAGCTATACGTTCGTTTTTGAGGTATTCATAATGCACTGCAAGGGCTGCACCTAATGAGCCTCCAGCATCACCTGCAGCTGGTTGTATCCATATGTTTTTAAAACCGGACTGCTTTAATATTTTGCCGTTAGCCACACAATTTAACGCTACGCCGCCCGCCAGGCACAAATTATCTATTTGATGCTGTTTATGTAAGCCGGTAGTTATTTTCAGCATTACCTGTTCGGTAACTTGCTGTACAGAGCTTGCCATATCCATGTGAAAGGCTGAAATATCACCTCCCTGCTTACGCGGCGGATTTTTAAAAAGCTGATTAAATTTACTGCCTGTCATGGTTAAACCAGTGCCGTAGTTAAAATAATCCATGTTCAGCCGAAACGAACCATCTGCTTTAACATCTATCAATTCTTTAAATATCAGGTCGGCGTAAACGGGTTTGCCATAGGGGGCAAGGCCCATCACCTTATACTCATCGCAATTAACCTTAAAACCAAGATAATATGTAAATGCCGAATACAGTAAACCCAGCGAATGCGGAAAGTTAATATGGCTGATCTTTTTGACTGTATTTTGCTTACCTATACTTACCGAGGCCGTTTCCCACTCCCCAACACCATCAACGGTTAAGACTACAGCCTCATCAAATGGCGATGGATAGAATGCCGAAGCCGCATGCGACTGGTGATGTGTTGTAAAAAGCAGATTGGTGCCATTATATTCCCAACTGCCGTCAATGAGGTTTAGACTTTTGATGAGCATTCGCTTAAAAAAAAGTTTTTCCTTTAACCATATAGGCATTGCCTTTAAAAAAGAGCTGATGCCTTTAGGCGCAAAGGCCATATGGCTTTCAAGCAGCCGCTCAAACTTTAAAAAGGGCTTTTCATAATAAGCGATATGATCGATTTGATTTAGTGTGATACCCGCATGTTCAAGACAATAATTAATGCTGTTGGCAGGGAAGGCCGCATCATTTTTTATTCGGGTAAAGCGCTCTTCCTGTACTGCGGCCAGTATGTTACCATTTTTAAGCAAACAGGCCGCGCTGTCGTGATAATAGGCGGATATACCTAAAATGTACATAAACCTTTAAAAAAGGGAGTATATAAAAGGTGCCAATGCCGAACCCTGGGCCACTACTAAAAACACCGCCAGCAATATCAATATCATACACAAGGGCCAAAGCCAGTAACGTTTGCGCTGTTTCAAAAATTGGAAAAATTCTGCCAGTAGGTCCATTCTTATAGTTTAAAATTGGTTTTCCATTTTGCTTTCGTCAGTTGCAGGGCTTGGCTCCCAATAACTGGTTTGGCTTTTTGATCTTTTTAGCTTTAATATATCCTTACCCAGCAAGCGCATTATAAGGGCCAGTGGGGTTAGTATCACACCGTAAAATAAACTTAATAATATATAAGTATTTATGATGCCCAGCACATGGCCAAGCTTGTCCCAACATAAGCGTAAAGGAGTGAGCCAGTAAGGTATCAACAAGGTAATTGCCAATAACATTACAGCTATTATGCCGATTACGTTATCCTGTTTATGTTTTAATAGTAAATGATAAGCCGTAATAACCAGCAAAGCGATGGATACGGTGTACCCAAACTTTCTATTAAGTTTTATGGCTTCTTTATGCATTATAATCCAGGCTATTGGTGTGTCAACAAAAACCTAAATTAATAAAAATTAAGAAGGATTATAAAAATAAGTGTTTATTTAACAATATTAATCCATGGTTTATTGTCCACAGTTTTTAAACCGCTTGAATCGGGTACATCTATTGATCCTTTAATCTCTCCGGTTGTGGTATCTGCGGTCCATGATTCTGAAAAGAGTTTTCCGTTCACATCATAATAATCGATCTCCAATTGTTCGTTTTTTAATGATGCGACGCAATACCCGTTATAACCTAAAGGATAATCATTAGTGCCCGGCTGTGGCCTTGTATCAACCATTACCAATTTTGAATTACCATGACTGTTACTATTACGCTCAAAGGTATTCAGCTCTATGGGCATCCCGCCATGGCCTATACATCTTCCATACGCAGTAATGCCATCGTTTACCTGTACCTTTTCATATACGGAGAATTTATGTTCATGTCCCCAAATCCATAGCACAGGGCGGGTTTTACCAATGAGTTGGGCTAATTGTGTTGCCGGTACCAGGTATTCGCCTTCATCTTTAAAGGCAGTAACATATTGCTGATGTGTGAGGATGAGCAATCCCCGTTTGTCATTAGCATCATTAAGTTTCACATCATCATAAAGCCATTGGATCAATTTTTTATCGAAATGAGAATCCGGCCCACATCCCGGCAGGAGCTCTATGATCGGAATTTTACCTATTGAATAATAGCCGGTATCTAAACCCAATATCCGCCAATGTTCATTCTCGAGACAGAAAAAGCCCGCTTTCTGGCCTGCATAATTACCGGTTTCATCTTTTAAACCTAAAGTGGGCAGTAGTCTTTTGAAAAAGGCAATCCCACGGGCATACATTTCATGGTTACCTAAAAGCGCGAAGCTACCCTTGCTACCTCTTATCCATGGTGAGCCGGGTTTGGTGAAATTTTGTTCGATCTCGTGAGGTGCGCCTACATAATAGGTATCACCCAAATGAATGGTATAGTCGGGGTTATGCTCCTCCATTTTGTTTGCTACCTCAAATGATTCAGTAGTATCTGTACCCCAGTCAGCTGCAATAGCGATGGTTACCGTATCCGTATCTGTAGGTTTGATATTGTAAATGCCTTTATCCGTGCCTGTATAAGTTGGGTATGGATAATTGCGCCCCAACCTGCTCGAAAAATAATAATAAAACCAGGTCCAAAGCCTTTTGGAAAGGAAATCGCCGATCTTATTAGCAGGTGTTTCATATTTTGATTTTTTAGTTTCGGTACGCAGGTGGTTCAACAGCGGACTATGCGTCATATCGAAATAATCATCCTGCGTTCGGTTGGGCTGTTTATTTATATCTTGTTGGTCCATTAATAATTACGATTAAAAGAATTTCTTAAAATAGGTATCGATAAGCTCCTCGCTAAAGAACTTGGAGAACGGTTCCATAGCTTTTAAACTTTCCATCATGCTGCTGGTATTCACTGTTTTCATGGTTGTCATTTGTGTGGCGAAATCCTGTGCTGCTATTTTTAAAATGCCCATTCCCAGTACATTGTTTTTGGTCGCATCTTCATAAATGGTTGTATAAAGTACCGTGGTATCATTCCACAGGTCAAATGGTGAATTGCCATCAACCTTTTTATACCCGTAGAAA
>Ga0302200_10003358_pt1 | contig 13537 bp, 9 predicted proteins | sample II_Bog_N3_1_FD_194585 | JGI IMG/M metagenome (GOLD analysis project Ga0302200, IMG submission 194585) | Peat permafrost microbial communities from Stordalen Mire near Abisko, Sweden - II_Bog_N3_1 | ecosystem: Environmental > Terrestrial > Soil > Wetlands > Peat | place: Sweden: Abisko, Stordalen... | reverse complement strand
GGTTCTGGGGCTGGCCACGGGCAACACCATGGAGGCGGTCTATGCCCGGCTGGTGCAGATGCATCGGGAGGAGGGGCTGGATTTTTCCAAGTGTCGTACATTTAACCTGGATGAATATATTGGCCTGTCGAGCAATCATGCCAACTCTTACCGGCACTACATGAATCACCATTTGTTCCTGCAGGTAAACATTGATTTGCAAAACACCCATCTCCCCGACGGCATGGTGGCTGATTTACCAGCTGAATGCGCCAATTATGAACGTCTGATTGCTGAGGGCGGCGGTATAGATCTCCAATTGCTCGGGATCGGCCAAAACGGACATCTCGGCTTCAACGAGCCCTTGTCCGCATTTCGTTCGCGTACGCGGGTGAAAGTACTTTCACCGGTCACCCGTGCCCAAAACGCGCCGCTTTTCCCCCGCCCTGACCTGATGCCGCACCGCGCGATCACCATGGGAGTGGGCACCATTCTAGACTGCCGCCGCTGCATCTTGCTGGCCACGGGTGAGGAAAAGGCGGGGATTGTCGCCCGCGCGGTGGAAGGTCCCGTCACCAGCATGATTTCAGCCACTGCCTTGCAGATGCACGCTGATTGCACCATGATTTTGGACGAAATGGCCGGCAGCCAGCTCAAGGAATCGGCGTACTATCACTGGGTTTTTGAGAACCAGCCGGAATGGGAACCTTTTCGCACGCCTGCCCCATCCCCTGAAATCAATGGTTTTAAAGCCAAAGACCTGCCGGTGGAGAACCCCGTTTCAACTTTCTGATCCACTTGGATGAAAGGAGGCTTCTTGGTTGCGAGTTGACGGCACCCGCCAAAACCCGTTTCATAAGTCCGATGTCCAAGCAACATCCCAGCGGAAGCTTTGTAAAATCCAAGCCAGCCGCCAACATCAACGATGGCAATTGGAAAGATCGTCTCATTCTGCGTCGTTATCGTTTCCCGGCTTCCGGTGAAACAGAGAACGATCTGGCTACACGAATAGAGCAGGGTGGCGTGGGTTATTTTTTCCCGCTCGGCACCTCGAATGTTGAGGCTGCCACCGCCACCGCCGCCCGGATTTACCAGACGGTCTTGGATCAAGGTTGGAATAGTGTCTTCCAGCAATTCCCTCGCGAATTAATTGTCAGCTTTGAGTGGTGCATGAATCCGGTGTTGTGGACATATACCACGATTCATACCCTGGTTGGCAAACGCGCGGAACCCGCCTTGGAATCCCCGCCGGTCAACCCTAATCGCCAGCGCGTGTTGATCCTGGAGCTGGATGCAGGTATCCGCCGCGCTTTATGCTGGAGTATTGACCAGCAGTCCGGATTCGGCAGTGTCGGCTGCGATTCAGTCGAGGCCTTCACCCAGGCACTAGCCACCCACAAGCCGCGCATGGTGCTCCTCAACCGCAGTCTCGCGGGCCGAATCGGTTTCAAGTCGACCGGCACAATTGCTCCAATCCAACCTGACATACCGACGCTTACCTACTCGGTTCATGTGGACGGCGATCAGATGTTTGTTTCCACCCCGGGTGGCGCCGGTGGATATCTCGTCAAGCGCGTTAAACCAGACCGGTTGCTGGAGCCGATCCTTAGTGTCGCCAGCCGGTCGGAATTGATGACTGACGACTTGTTGCTGCGCGTGAAATATTATTTCCAGGAACTGTTGCAACTGCGTTCCACCCACGACAACTCGGCATTAGCCAAGCTAACCCGTCGCGAACGCGAAGTGCTCGCGCACTTAAGCAAGGGCTATGTGGACAAGGAGATAGCGCAAGCCATGGGCATCAGTGTCTGGACGGTGCACGGACATATCAAAAAGATCTTCGGGCAGCTGAATGTTCGCACCCGCACCGAAGCAGTCATCCGCTATTTGGAAAAGTAGTTTGCTGATCTTCGGCGATTTAACCGGGAAAAAATCTAATAGTGAAGGCTTTTTCCACCCCCCCAATACAGGGGGTGGACAGTTTTGGCGGCCATACTTATAGTCAGCATCAGCATAAAGAAGTATGCGCCTTAACCAAAAAACGGAGTACATGCCCCTATGAAATCAAAAAAACAAATTACCCTATGCAAACAAAAGCTGCTGCCATTTGCCGCGGCAATGTTAATGTTTGGTGTTCGTCCCGCAAGCGCGGCTGATTATCCGACTACCATCCTCGCGGATCACCCCGTCGCCTATTACCGTCTTGAGGAACCAAGCGGCTCGGCGACGGTGGCCGATTCGTCCGGTAATGGGCTCACCGGTTACGTCAATTACGTTACCCAAGGTGATAATGTCACTGTCTACCCGCAGTTGGGGTTGGCAGGCATAGACACCAACTCGGCCTTGTTTGCAACTTCCACTGGCACGGGACAAGGTGATATTGACGTGCCCTACAGTCCGTTATTTAACCCAACAACTAACGGCGTCAATGGGGCTCCGTTCTCGGCTGAACTTTGGGTGGAAGCGATTAAGCAATCGAGCGGCTATGCCGTCCCCTTGGACGATTCCTGCAACTTTAGCCAACCGCCCCCCTATAACAATTCTGCTGGATGGAACTTCTATCAGACGGCTGGACCCGGAAGTACTTGGTCGTTCAGCCTCAGACCCAATCCCGGCTTCGTTGGAAATGGACCTGCCGTAATCTTGGGCCAGTGGACTCACTTGGTGCTCGCCTATGACGGCACAAATGCATACTTTTACGTCAACGGCGTTGCCGCCGGCACATATGCCGTCCCTCAATATCTGGCAAACCCCGGGACTGGATCTGATTCGGATTTGCTCATGGGCCAAGGCCCCAACACCGGGCAGATTGCTTTTGATGGCGGTATTGATGAGGTCGCGATTTATACTAACGCGCTGAGCGCGGCCCAAGTGCTTACTCATTATATGGTTGGAACCAACTCGATCCGGCCTTCACCCACTGCTCCTTCTTTCAGCCTGGAGCCTGTGTCCTCCACCACCTATGCAGGAGTACCGGTGACATTCTCATCGCAGGCCGTTGGCACAGCGCCGCTTTCTTATCAATGGGTCAGGCAGGGGAGTGGTCCTATTCCGAACGCGACAAACAGCAACTATACGATTACGCCGGCTTATCCTATTGACAATGGAGCAAACTTCTATGTGACTGTGACTAATTCCGTGGGTAGCACAAACAGCCCGGTTGCAAGTCTTACCGTTGAGACGAACTTGAACCTTAACTATAGCCCGTTTTCCATTACCCGTCGCGTTGGCAGTTATGCAGCCTTCCGTGTGGTGGCCAACGGTGCGGAGCCGATCGCCTATCAATGGCATGTTATCTCCAACTCGGTTGACCAAGTCATCCCTGGTGCGACCGCTGACACGTTGTGGTTGCCGAACATCCAAGCCTCCTCCAGCGGGAATCTTTATTACGCCGCAGTCACCGGGCCTTTCCAGTCGAGCCTCAGCGGTCAAGCCTCGCTCACAGTCGTGGCCCGCCCGGCCAGTTCGCTGCCCGCCACAGCCTATTCCAAGATCGTCATGGCTGATAGTCCAACCGCTTATTGGCGCCTCGACGAAACGAGTGGTACCAATGCGCTGGATTCCGTCGGCAGCTTCGATGGTGGCTACTTTTCCGTCGGAACGGACCTCACTTTTGGTTATCCCACCGGAATCCCGAGGGACATCGACACCTGCATCCATGTAACCAATACTGCAATCGTGACGATTCCTTATGCCTTGGAAATCAATCCGGTCTCCGGACCATGGTCTTACGAATTCTGGATTCAACCCACCTCGCTCTCGGGCAACTTCCCCACGCCGATTTCGTCTGAAGCCAACCCGAACATGGGCGCTAATCTGACCGGCTGGAACATCTACCAGCACCAGGCGAACGTGTGGACGTGGAATATCTACAATGGCGGCCCCAACGGCAGTTTTACCAGCGAATTCGCTGATAACCCGATCGTTCCTGGCACGTGGTACCATATGGTGCTTACGGACGACGGTACGAACCTGAATTGGTTCTCAAATAACCGGCTGGTACTCACGGAAAGTGTGAGCGGTGTTGGATTTATCCAAAACGGCGTCAATGGCGACCCGACGGTTGCCGCCGGTCCGACCACCATCGCCATCCGGAGTGACGGTGTGTTTGGGGATTGGGATGGTGGAGTTGAGGATGTGGCGACTTATAACTATGTGCTCACTCCGCAACAGATCCAAAACCACTTCCTGAATACGACTCACCTGACTGCCGTGAAATCCGGTGCCAACGTGGTCTTCACCTGGCCGGCCGGCAGTCTGCTATCGTCGACAAATGCAAGTGGTCCTTACACCCCTGTGGCTGGAGCAACCTCCCCGTATTCAGTTTCGGCGGGCAGCCTTGGTCATGTGTTTTATCGCGTTAAACTCCAATAATTAATGGAAATTCGTCGGCCGGGGTGAAAGATCACCCCGGCTGATAAAATCAGAATTGAGATAATGAAAAAAATCACCGCCAAAACGGTTTCGCAGTCTGGGGTGTTTCTTCGCGGTCAAACCGCTTTCACTTTGATTGAGCTTTTGGTCGTGATCGCCATCATTGCCATCCTGGCGGCCATGCTTTTGCCTGCGCTGAGCCGCGCAAAAAGCAAAGCCCAACAAATCCAATGTCTGAATAACATTAAACAATTGGATTTGTGTGGCATTATGTATCTCGGCGACAACAATGGTGTATATGCCGAAAACGTACCGGTTGCTCCCGCTTCAGCGCATTCTTGGATTCAAGGAAATATGGACGATCTGGAAAAGTCTACTTATGGTCAGGTCACGCCCGGCGTCCTTGATTCCACCAATCCGCTATGCAATACCACTGGGGCCTTACAACAACTCCTTTGGGATTTATCATTGTCCGTCAGATCCCAGCACCTCGGGCGGTGTTCCAAAAGTTCGAAGCTATTCAATGAATGGCTGGGTTGGAACACTTCGTGCAATTACTGACGAGGAATCTCTTGGTACTCCGGGTGCTGACAAATTTGTGGCTTATTTAAAGGAAAGTGCCGTTCGATCCCCGGTCAATACTTGGTATTTAATTGATGAGCATGAAAGCAGTGTTAATCCACCTGAAGATTGCATTAACGACGGGTGGTTTTTGGTGGACATGACCAGTACTCGTCCTTTTGCTGATGTGCCGGCCATGCGACATAATCGCGGCTATGGACTCTCGTTCTTGGACGGTCATTCGGAAATCTACAAACTGACTGATCCCCGCACCCGCTATCCGATTCCAGGGAACATAAATACCCCTGTCAATGCGGATTATGTCAAATTGCAGAGTGTGACGACTGTCCACCAATGATTCGGCAAAAGTAGGTGCATTTAAAGTTGGGTATGAATAAAGTCGCATATGCATTTAAATATCGGTTCGTTCCGCAAGTGCAAGTGGGTCGCGTCAATTGTCGTGTTAAGCTTTTTTCCAGCGTTTGCAGACGCGAGCCTTTGGACATCGGGCTACTACCCCGGTTGGGAGCAGTCTTCGATGCCGGCGTCCGATATTGACTTTTCTGCGCTGACTCACGTCATCCATTTTTCGCTCGTCCCCAATTCCAACGGTTCCCTCAACAGCAGTGACAACGGCATCACTGCTGCTTATTCCGCTGATTTGATTTCCCGGGCCCACGCTGCAGGAACAAAAGTGATTATTTGTGTGGGCGGCGCCGGCAGCGAAAGTGATTTTCAAGCCGCCACTAGTACTGCCACATTGCCGGTTTTTATTAAAAATCTCACAAATTTCGTGGCGACGTATGATTATGATGGGGTGGATATTGATTGGGAGCCGCTTCCTGCCTCCGACTTCCAGCAGTTTACGAATCTTGTCAACGGCTTGCGATCCGCCCTTGACGGTTTTGCCCAACACGAATTAATAACCATTGCGGCGGCCGCGTATCCTCCTTATGGGGACCCGCCCACGGCGGAATATGCGATGTTCGCTGCTCTGCAAAACCAGTTGGACCAGATCAATATAATGACTTACGACCTGTCCGGGCCTTATGGAGGTTGGGTGACGTGGTTTAACTCACCCATCTACGATGGTGGTTACACTTTTCCCAGCACTGGTGGTCCCGTCCCTTCCGTGAATGGGGCGGTCGATAATTTCCTCGGCAATGGGGTGTCTGCCGCCAAATTGGGCGTCGGCATTGCGTTTTACGGATACATCTGGAGCGGTGGCAGCGGAACTTCAACCTCGGGGGTTACCCAACCTCGCCAATCATGGACAACCGCTCCGACGGTCTCCACCCCTGATTACAATACAATTATGTCGGGTTACTATCAACCCGAACTTTACCACTGGGACTCCAGCGCCCAGGCCGCTTACCTGAGTATTACCAATGTGAATCCGGCCAGCGACATGTTTATCTCCTACGACGATCAGCGCACCTGCCAGTCCAAGGTGAGCTATGCCCGGAACCGCAGCCTCGGGGGGGTGATGATCTGGGAACTCGCCCAGGATTTCCAAGCCGGCCAGCCGGACCCATTGCTGGAGGCGGTTAAACAATCCCTGGCCGCTCCCGGTCTGGTCAATCTTCAACCTGCCAGCACCGATGTGGTATTGACCTTTAATGGGATTGCCCTGGGTTCTTATAGTGTTCAATGGACAAGCAACTTTACCGCAGGTGTCTGGAACACACTTCTCATTACCAATGTTTTGAATGCCGGCGGTGTATTGAAGGTTATCGATCCCGCGGCTATCCTCAATCAACCCCAGCGTTTTTATCGAGTCAAAACACCGCCTTGAAGCCTACCCCGTGGTATTCCTTGAGAGACAGCAACTTTCGTTGAAATAGTTTTACTCGGTAAAAGCTGGCGGCCCAATTTGTGGCTACAGCCGTATCCAGCTACTTGTTGTTGACCCCGTTTCCGTAGATCAGAATATCCGGTCTGTTCTCACTGCTTGCTGATTAACATGGCAAAACATCGCTGTGGTTTGCCTGTAAATGATAGACATTGGCAGCGATTGCCCGCAGGGTACGGAAGACCTGCGTTATTTCTTTTGCTCCGTGGCACTTCCCCATGCGGCCGCTTACACCCCGTCTAGCCCTTAATTTGTTTTTACCAGCCGTCATCTTGAGGCGACCGTTTGACTCATTTTAAATCGAAGTCATTCCCTAAAATGGCCAACTATCTCCACCGCAATTAAATCCAACCGTTACCGCTCGTCACCTCAAAGTAACAAGAATTGTATTGACTATAAGAAGTAATATGAGTTAGTATTAAAATAGTTCATATATCCGAGCAAGAACAACCGTGACTGAGTTGTGGTCAAGCGACGCGCTTGGATTCAAGTCTCACCAAGGAGCGTTGTTGGACAGAGTGGAATTGCACGTCTTACCCAATTCCAGCGGAAAAAGTTTAACCGACTCATTTCAACCAACAGCAACCGTCTCCCCCGCTTCATGGGAGCCAACGTGAATTACCATGAAAACAAAAATTGTCCTAATGAGAGCCGCCTTGGCGGCATTGGCTTGCGGCTTGATTCTTGATCCTGCAGGGCTGCAGGCCCAAACTTCCATCCCTTGTACTGACACCAATATCGTAAAATGGGAGGCTCCACCCATGGTCGACGGGGGATTGGACGTAAAAGACAGCCGGAACAGCATCGTGCTGGCAGATGACTTTCCTTGCAGTTCCCCTGGCCCCATTTCAGACATCCATATTTGGGGTTCCTGGCTGGGTGACACGAACGGAACCATCACAAACTTCTGGTTGGGGATTTATAATGACGTGCCTGCAATCACTAACTTCTCGAGCGGACAAATCATTCCCAGCCATCCGGGCACCAACTTGTTGTGGTCACAAAACTTCCTGCCGGGCCAGTTCGCCGAGGGCGTATATAATCCCGCCGCTCCCGGGCAGGAGTATTTTTTTAATCCCACCAATCCGCCAGCTGGAATCATTGTTGGTACTGACCAGTACGCGTGGCTGTATTGCTTTTACCCCACCAATCCGTTCGTGCAGCAGGGAAGCCAAAACAATCCGATCATTTACTGGTTGGCCTGCCGCGCTCAATTGGCGGAATCGGCTACCAGCGGAATTCTCTTTGGCTGGAAGACGACCACCATTACCCCGTTTCTTGACCCCGCCGTTTGGGGGACCGTTGACGCCACGGGACTGCCCATCGGCAACTGGGTTTCGATGACTAATCCGCTGACCGGTTCCCAGGTGGATCTGTCCATGAAACTGGAAACACCCAACATCACGCCACCCCCACCCGTCGTCTGCGTGGAAACCAACGGTGTCAAATATGAGCAACCGCCGAACATTGATACCGGTTATGATGTCTGGAACAATGACGACGCTCTGGCCGATGATTTCGTCTGCTCCAACGCGGGCCCGATCACCGACATTCACATCTGGGGTTCCTGGCTCAATAATCAAATCGGGACCAACACCTTGACCTTCTGGCTGGGGATATACGACGATGTTCAGCCAAACCCGCTCAACAACACACCTTATAGCCATCCTGGTAATTTGCTTTGGTCACAATGGTTCGCCCCTGGACAATATGCCGAAACACCATTTACTTTCGGCACACAGGAACAATTCCTCGATCCGAACCCGCCGCAGGTCGTCGGGCCGGATAACAATGTTTATTACTATTGTTTTTATCCCAGCAACCCTTTTGTGCAGTTGGGCCTGCCAACCGCGCCCAGAACCTACTGGCTGGCGGCGTATGCCCAACCGCCTGCCGCCGGTACCCAGGACCAATACGGATGGAAAACCACGTTCCAAGTGCAGAATGATATCAGTGTCCATGTGCCTTGGCCTGGTACTCCGCCCGTTGGCGGCTGGACCCCGACATATGCACCTTTGGCAGGGACGCCCAACGGTCTTCCATTGGATCTGGCGTTCAAGCTAACGACGCCCACGAATAATTGCACTGTTCCGATTTCCTGCCCGGAGAATAAAACCGTGCAGTGCGGCACGTCGTGGAGTTTTGACCCGCCCGTGGTCGGGACTGATCCTTGTTGCCCCACGCAGCCGATTGTAACCATGCAGGTCATAACCAACAGCGGTCCCTGCCAGAGTTATACTGCCGTATGGACGATAACCGAAGCCTGCACCGGCACCGTCCTCGACATTTGTACACAGAATGTAACAGTGGTGGATGGGAGTTATCCTATTCTGTCCGGTTGCCCGACCAATCTGACGGTCTACTGCGGAAATCCGATTCCACCACCGGCACCGGTAACCGCCACCGATTATTGCTCCGCCGTTACCCTGACCTATAACCAGGTCAGTTCGCCTCAGTCTCCTTGTTTGACGGTCTTGACCCGCACGTGGACGGCTACCGATGTTTGCAACAGTAATACCGCGACCTGCATGCAGAACATCTTTATCATGGATACCAATGCGCCGATTTTGTCGGGTTGCGGCACCAACTTCACTGTAACCAATGGCATGTCCTGGTCGTTCTCGACACCCACCGCCAATTATTATTGCAGCGGTGATCCCGCCACGGTGGGTATCCTCAGTTCGAATGTGTATTCGTCCAGCTACTGTAGCAGCACGAACATCATCATCTGGAGCGCCACCAACACCTGCGCCAGCGCTCCAGCGGTGGCCACCTGTACCCAAATCGTGACAGTCGTGTGTCCGCCCAACGATTGCGGTTATGCTGGCGGCATCAAATATACGCAGCCACCCAATCTTTTCGGGGGCTTCGATCTTTGGAACTCCAGTTCCTTCCCGCCCGGTGTCACCGACGGGCCGTGGGTGCTGGCTGATGACTTTGTGTGTACGAACACTGGTTACATCGCCGATTTACACCTCTGGGGTTCGTGGTTCAATGACCAGCCCGCGCCCGGTACGATCACTTTCTGGCTCGGCTTGTTCACCGATGTGCCGGCGGTCATCAACACTCAAGGTGTGGTCGTAACCAACAGCCATCCCGGGCATCTGGTCTGGTCGCAATGCTTCGCCCCGGGCGAGTATTCCGAGCAGATTTATTATCCTAACGCTCGGGAAACCTTTATGGATCCGGGCATTCCAGCCAACCTCTCGCCTGACACCTTGGTTTGGTACTATTGCTTCATGCCGACCAATCCGCCCATCCAGCACGGGACTGGCTTGAACCCGAAAGTCTACTGGCTGGCGGCGTTCGCGCAAATGCCGGCCCCATCCTACCCGAACTGCTTTGGCTGGAAGACCACCACCAATGTTTCGCATGACATTAGCGTGCATGCAAATTGGACGTTAGGTTCGTGTCCTCCTGCGGTGCCTGACGGTATCTTTAACTGGACACCGAACTATGCCGTCGCATCAACCGCGCCACATCCGCTGGACCTGGCTTTCGAGATCAATACGTTGACCAACTGTTCGTCGACGTTTGTGAACATTGATCAGATCCTGACCAACAAAGTGGTGATTTCCTGGACGACGGGCGTTCTGCAATGGTCTACCAACGTGGTTGGACCTTATATTGACGTGCCGGGTTCACCCACGTCGCCCTACACCAACTCCACGCCACCAACGGTGTCAGCGCCGCCCTATCGGTTCTACCGGGTGCGCTGCGGCTGACAAGTTCATTAACCTCTTGCGAGCCGCGCGAACGGTTCATTCAGGCAAAAATCAAGGCCCTGATGAACCGAAGCAAAACTGCCACCGACGCCAGCCAAGATCCGCCTCCTCCGGGAGGCGGACCGATTTTAGCAGGGGATCCCGATCGTTCTCACCGTCGCGTCAGAGTCCTGCGGTTCTTCGGCCAGATGGGAATGAGGTCCAGACTTGGCACTGTGAGTTCTAAGCGGCTGGATATCGTCTCGACCTGGACCGGAACCCGTGGATTGTGACAAGCCCCTTTGGTTTGCGATTCTGCAACGAGCCAGGGAAGCCTGAGGCGTAAGATTTTAAAACGCTCTTTCAACAAGTCAGCCAATACCGGGTGCGCTTGCCGAACAACCAAAGCTGGCCTAGTGTAAGACCGTTGCAAAGATGCCCACTTCAGGGTTGTGCCGTTTGACGAAACCAAGTTACAAAATCATCAAATCAGGAAAATTATGATCACTCGCCGACAAGCAATAAAGACCGCCTCACTCGCCAGCGCTGCGCTGGCCACTCTGCCAAACGGAATGGCTCAAACCAATCCCGCAGTGCCTGCACCTCCGGCCAACAGCGGACCTTTCACATTACCTCCGCTGCCTTACGCTTACGACGCGCTCGAACCTTTCATCGACGCGCGCACCATGCAACTCCATCACGACAAGCATCACGCCGCCTATGTCGCCAACTTGAACAAAGCCGCCGCCGAATTTCCTGAAATTGGCAGCCAGCCGGTTGATGACCTGCTCAAGCATCTGGATCAGGTCCCGGAAAAAATCCGCACCGCCGTGCGCAACCAGGGAGGAGGTCACTACAACCACTCCCTTTTCTGGCTGATGCTCAAGAAAGATGGAGGTGAACCAAAGGGTTCGTTGGCCGCAGCCATCGATCAGCATTTTGGCAGTTTTAGCACCTTCAAAGAGGAGTTGACCAAAGCCGCTGTCAGCCAGTTTGGCAGCGGGTGGGCCTGGCTGGTGGTGGATGCTGACAAAACATTGCGCATTGAACCAACCGCGAATCAGGATTCGCCCGTCACTCAAGGCAACCATCCATTGCTGGGGATTGACGTATGGGAACACGCCTACTACCTGAAATACCAAAATCGCCGGCCGGAATACGTCGCCGCGTTTTTCCAGGTCATTAATTGGGATTTCGTTTCCGAACGATACGATCGATACGCTGCTTGATGCGTGACGTCACAACCAACTCTTGGGCTGGTGACAATTGTTTGCTATCTGTCCATCCCTCGCGGTTGGTTCGGTACCATTGCTGGTGCGGAATCTATTGTCGGACAGGGATATCCGCCAGTGCCAGTTTCGGATGGTGGTCGGACGTTGCCGCGTCAAAACCTTTATTTTCAAGTTGAATTTTGGTCAGGCCGGGCGTAGTTAAAGGGTTATACATGGGTTGCTTTAACCAGCGGTTTCTGGCCGCATTTCGTTTTGAAAAGCCGAATCCGTATTATTTTCGCGGGGTTGCTGCTGCCAGTACTCGATGGCCGGCTCTCCATGGCCTTCGCCCAAGGCAGCCTCATCCCGCCGGGACTGCCTGGTTCCACCATGCGAACGCTTTCGCAAATCGAACCGCGTATGCCGGTCGCAACGCTTATACGGCTCAATCGTGCTCAGGCGGCAGCGTCAATGCCATTGGACTTTACGCTTTTAATCTCGCCTTTGGTTGTTTTGGTCAAAGCTCCACGATCCTTGGCCCCGGTCTTTATGCGTATGATGCCGATTTCTGCACCGCCGATATTAATCAAGGAACCGCCATCCAAGCTGTCATCCCCAACGGCTGCATTGTCCCCCAGGAAGGCACCAATAACGTCCAGTATAAATACAACATGCCCTAAGCATGACTCCGCTAAGCGGACAAGCCTGATACCCAATTAATATTGAAATGAACCCTCGTCGCTGGTTTTTTGTTTTCGCTGGTGCCACCGCTGCTGTCGCGCTGAATGCCGCCCCGTTTGAAGGCCTTATCAATGCCACGCTCACCCATGGCACCCGGGCCGATGCCTTGCTCTATACGGTCGGAACGAATTATATTCGCGTCGAAATGACCGCCAGCAACTGGCCAAATCCGGTGGATATTTGGAACCTGGATTCCGGCGATTTAACGATACTTTTCCCAAATAACCGTAGCTTTGTGTGCCTCCCGCCGGCCGAGGATTCTGCCGTGTCCCCGTTCGGAATGTCCGGCGTACCCGGATTTGAAGCGGGCCAGGCGACTATTCCTGGAGTGATCCCGCTTCCGCCAATGCCGGCGAGTTCCGGCCCGCTCGCCGTGCCGCCAAGGTCGGGCGCAATGTCCGAACCACCGATGATGCCCCCGCCCGGGATGATGCCTCCTCCGCCCACGATGCAAAAAATTAATCTACAGGACACGGGCCAGAAAACAAATCTGCTCGGGTTTATGTGTGAACAATTCGAAATCAAGCGGCCTGGCGAGACCATGGACATCTGGGCCACCCGTCAATTGTTTCCGTTCGAACAGTATACCCGTAATCAGCCGCATCGCTTCAGCCCGCCCATGATTGAGGAGCAATGGGCGCAGGCACTCAAGGTGCGAAAAGTTTTCCCTCTGCTGGCTTCACTCCGCTTTGACAACGGGCTTGAGCGATTCCGCTTTGAGGTGAATCAAATTAGGACGCAAATCCTTGGCCCGAACGACGACGCTCTTTTTGCCGCCCCAACCAACTATTTCGAGATTCAACCACTGCCATTCTAAACCACCAGCCAATGAATAAAAAAACCATCACTGTTTTTACGAGCCTGTTGTTGCTGCAATTGCTCGGCGCACAATTTTCTATTGCCTTCGCCCAGGGGACCTTGACGCCGCCGGGGCCGCCCGCGCCAACGATGATATCGCTTGGCCAAATTGAGCCGCGCACCCCGATTTCGTCCGCGCCTTTCATCATTACCCAGTCCGGTTCTTATTATTTGACCACCAACCTCACCGTGACTGGAGGCAGCGGTAATACCAATGGCATATCTATTAACGCCAATTCCGTGACCCTGGATTTGAA
>Ga0302200_10003346_pt1 | contig 13565 bp, 10 predicted proteins | sample II_Bog_N3_1_FD_194585 | JGI IMG/M metagenome (GOLD analysis project Ga0302200, IMG submission 194585) | Peat permafrost microbial communities from Stordalen Mire near Abisko, Sweden - II_Bog_N3_1 | ecosystem: Environmental > Terrestrial > Soil > Wetlands > Peat | place: Sweden: Abisko... | reverse complement strand
TGGTTGAAAAGCATTGTCATGAGCCTCGCATCACTTCTGTGCGCGGCATTCTTCGGAAACATTCCGATGGTCGGAAGTTCTGTGCCGTTCTTGATCTTGCCATGTGCTTGCGGCATTTGGATCGGTCGTCTCAGACGCTCTGTGCCCCCCAAGGAGTGAGTGACCGCCCATCCTTCAGTACCAAAAATGAGGCCAACCGGATTCCCGATCGGCCTCAATCTGTTGCTGGAGCAAGGTCTCTATCCTGCCTTCACCCTGCATCCACCAACAAATCAGGGCCTGGCGGTGTCGCCAGGCCCTGATCGCTGTCCCTTGTCCTACTGTGCGGGAGCAGCTTCCTTCTTGTGGTGATGCACGGCGCCGAGCGGCTTGCGCACCTGCGGCTTCACTCCGCTCTCGTCAACCGCGGTTGTGCCCTGTACGTCGTTGGTAAACGTGGCGCCTGTGGGCACCAGGTAATCTTCCACCGTTTGCCCATCCGTGCTGCCGGTCAACACAACGACGCGCGAAGCATCAATGCCCTTGTCCGTCACCAGGTATTCTTTGGTGTTCACGGCGCGCTGCGCTGCAAGGTTCTCAACCTCGTGCTCGTGATGTCTGCGCATCTTCGGCGTCTTTTCGTCGGCCGTCGATTCGCCCACAATCACCACCTTGGCATCCGCCTGGTTCTGCAGATCCACTGCAACCTGATCCAGGCAAGCCTTGGCTTCATTGTCCACGCGAGCCGGAGGTTGATTCTTCAGGTTGAAGCTGATCGAGCACAATGCCTGCGAGTGCGGTACCGGAGCCACATAAGGCGCTGCGATCGTCACCGAGGTGTTGGCGGTTGCGGTTTGGCCCTTGTCATCCTGTACATTGCAGGTGATCGAGACGGGTCCAGTCGGTGCACCTGTCGAATCGAATGTGGCCGTGTTGCTCGTGCCCTGGATCGTGCCGGAGGCAGCCGAGTAACTGTAAGTCAGCGGACGGTTCTGCGGGCTCACGCCAGAGGCTGTGATCGTGCTCTTGTCACCCGGATTGATCGAACTCGGGTTTGCCGAGCAACCGATCGTCGGAGGCTCGAATGCCTTCACCGTAAACACGGCGGCGCAGGCTGCGGTCTCCCACGGCTTCAATCCTTCGCGACCTTTCTTGCCTTCCTTCACTACTCCCGTCACCGTGTAGCTGCCCGGCGCGAGTGTTCCCGTGGCGATTGTCACTGTTGTTTCGGTGCCCGTTGCGCCGCTGCCTGACCACGAATAAATCGCATTCAGCTTCGGATCAAGCATTCCCGCGGTCGCGGTAATCGTAACCGGGTCGCCCGGAAAAACAGTCACCGGGTTGGGAGTGCACGAGAGCTGCACCGGTAGAGGAGGAGCAATCGAGCCGGCCCTGAACACGAGTCCGGCGCTCAGACGCAACATGTCGAAATTTACGGTGCCGCCGGGGCCGCTGTAGTTGACGCCGTTGTACGATGAGGTGAAATTCTCATGCGCGTATTGGTAATCGGCCTGTACCAACCGAATCGCTATGTGGTGCGATACTCTCAAATCGAGGCCGCCGCCCGCTGTCACCACCGGACCCCACACATCGGGAACATGATAGGCGCCCGATAGCTCCGCTCCCACTAAGGCGTGAACAAACGGCGTCAGATTGTGCGAAGGCCAGCGGTAAATCACGCCGGCCGACCCGCCGCTGAAATCATTGTTCGGTTGCGAAAACGTGTTATATCCGTCCTCAGGGGTCAGGATATGCTCATCGCCCTCAAGCGTCAGGCCCACATGCCTGTTGAAGTAGCGCGTGACACTCTCCATCGCGGAATAGTTGATCGAGTTGAAGGTATATCCATTCAGTGTTCCCTTGGGCTTCAGATAGCTGTACCCCAGGAAAATATCCCACCTCGACGCGTCGGAATCCTGCGGCGTTCCACTCCCCGCCGCTGTCACCTGCGCCGCCAAGGCAATAGGCAAAAATCCCGCAAACGAAAAGGCCAGGACCCTTCCCACGAATTTCTTCAATTGAATCTGCATGCGTTTATCTCCATTAATGGGTTAAAGTAACCGGTCGAAACCATCCACTCGCGAACAGGACTTCGACCTAAAATCGATTCCGCTTGAAGCCATGTGCGAAACCAGGCGCAACGAGTTTCAATACGATGCTCAATTCATGTCTGTCTGAAAACACTCTTCAGGGATTTACCGCTCTCGTAGGCTCAACAGCGACAAGCGGCGCGATGGACCGGCGCCGCGATTCCATCGGCAGCCGGCATAAGCTGAGTATTCATTGAGCAGGAACGCGTAATCTGTGCAAAGAAGCTCATGCGTAAGTTCATCCGTGTAGAAGCGCGATCACTTCGAAGAGTTGCTTGTGCCTGGAAAAAATCTTCGCGCATCCGTCGAGGAAACAACACCCGGGTCGCGCGTAAAACCTTGAGCTAACTGCTTCAATCACAATTATTTCGAGACCCAAAATCGAACTCGATTTATCGTGTGTTCCAAATTAAACGTGTCTCTTCCGCAAAGTCTTGCATCTCACACTAAAGTTGTAGAAATTCGGGAGACAGTTGTCTTAGCGATCATTGCACTTGTTTCTACTCTCCCGGAAAGCAGACCTTATCATGCGCGGATTCTCAGTCCCATTTCGAATGCACCTCACAGGTTGGTTGATGTTTGCAACGTGTGCCTTCATCGAAATGCTTCACTATGGTGTCTGGTGGGGGCTCGCTGCTGGAGTCGGGCTCGTCGTATCTCTGCTGCTGCACGAAGTCGGTCACATGCTCATGGCCGCTGCGCTTGGAGTCGGGATCCGCGAATTCGGCATCTGTCTATTGGGTGCGTATAACCGCAGAGCCCGCGCCAATTCGCGGCGCGATGAAGTCCTCATCTCTCTCGCCGGACCGCTTATCAATTTCGCTCTCCTCATTCCATGCTTTTTCCTGCCGCACATTGGCATGGAACTGGTGCTTTGCAACCTGATGTTGGGCGTGGTCAATCTCCTGCCGATTCCATCCAGCGACGGATTGCGCATTTTGCGAACAATCTTCGGCGCCTATCCCGTTGCATGCACGGCGCCTGCAACAATACAGCCTGAATTCCAGCCTGAATCAGCCCTGCGCGAAGCCGCCTGAGGCAGGCGTCAACAGGCCGTCGGGTTATAATCTGCCCTATGGCGGCAAGCGCTCACACCAGCCCGGCGGAATCGAGAACTGACCAGACCGTTCCGGAAATCTCCCCCGCCGCGATCCAGGAAATCCCCCAGGAAGCTGCGCGGAAAATGCTTCTGCTTGAGCAGAATCTGCTTGAGCTGCAAACCCTCATGGTGGCCTACTCCGGCGGTGTCGACTCCGCCTTCCTCGCTGCTACCGCGTACCGCGTTCTCGGCTCTCGCATGCTCGCCGTGTTGGCCGACTCGCCCAGTCTCGCCCGCCGCGACTTGGAACAGGCCCGCGCCTTTGCGCTCTCCATCGGCATGCCCTTGCACATCGTCAACACCGATGAATTGGAGCGGCCTGAATACGCCCGCAACGATGCCGACCGCTGCTTCCATTGCAAGGACGAGCTCTTTCAATCCATGCGCTCTCTCGGCGCAACCCTCGGCTACTCCACCATTGCCTATGGCATGAATGTCGATGATACGCGCGACTTCCGCCCCGGCCAGCGCGCTGCAAAGGACCACGCCGTTCTCGCCCCGCTCGCCGACGCCGGTCTCACCAAGATCGAAATCCGCGCCCTGGCCAAGGCCGCCGGCTATCCGCTCTGGGATCGCCCCGCCGCGCCCTGCCTCTCATCCCGCGTCGAGTATGGCCGCACCGTCACCCGCGAGGTGCTCAGCCAGGTTGAACAAGCCGAGGAAAGCCTGCGTCAGCTTGGCTTTCGCGAACTGCGCGTGCGCCATCACGGCCAGTTGGCCCGCGTCGAACTAGCGCGCACTGAACTCCCACGCGCCCTCGCCGTCGACATGCTTGACTCCATCTCCGCGGCTCTCAAGAAGGCCGGCTTCGAATACGTCACCCTCGATTGCACCGGCTTTCGCTCCGGTTCCATGAATGCCATCCTTCCCGTAGAAGTGCTTTCCCGGCGCGGCGCCTAGCTGCTCGTGGTGAAAGTCGGGTTTTGAATGGGCACGACTTCACAGTCTGCGGAAAAACTCGCACGAGGCACAACTCACAGGTGCTTTGTATCAGGGCACGACTTCAGTCGTGCCGATACTGCCCGTAAAAAGAACCGGGCTTTGGCCCCTGAGGGAGGTCGTTCGGCATTTTGGACTTTTACGACAGGCTACTAGCGGAGAGTTTAAAATCAACCTCGATGCGAACTGCCTATCTTGAATGCTTTTCCGGTATAAGCGGCGACATGTTCCTCGGCGCCCTGGTAGACGCCGGCGTTCCCTTTGAATCCCTTTCAGAAACAGCCGCCGTCCTCAATGTGGGCGCCCGGCTTGAAATGCGGAAGGTGAGCCGCGGCGGTATCGCTGCCACCAAAGTCGACGTCATCACCCCGGAACAACACGCCGCCGGTACAGAACACTCCCACGATGGACACGCTCCCCATCGCCATCTTTCCTCCATTCTCAAAATCATCAATGCATCCCCACTCTCTGAATCCGTAAAAGCCCGCGCCACGCGCGCCTTTAAGCTTCTCGGCGAGGCCGAGGCCGCCATTCACTCCATCCCCATCGAGAAGGTCCACTTCCACGAAGTCGGCGCCGTCGACACCATCGTCGACATCGTCTGCTCCGCCGCCGGTGCCGAGCTTCTCTCCATCAACCGCTGGCTCGCGTCGCCCCTCAACGTCGGCTCCGGGACCGTCCTCTGCCAGCACGGAACCATCCCCGTGCCCGCGCCCGCCACGCTGGCCTTGCTTGCCGACGCGCCCATCTATGCCGCCGGCGAACCCATGGAACGCGTCACGCCCACCGGCGCGGCCATCCTGCGCATGCTCGATGTAACCTACGCGCCGCTCCCACCACTCCGCATCAAAGCCTCCGGCTATGGAGCGGGCGGCCGCGAAACTCCCGGCCAGCCCAACCTCCTCCGTCTCCTCATCGGAGAAGAAGCGGAGCAGCCTGCCAGAGATGAATCGATCGCCGTCATCGAGACAGTCATCGACGACTCCACTCCGCAGGTCCTCGCGTACGTCAGCGAGCAGCTCCTCGCCGCCGGTGCGTGGGATGTCTATCGCGCCTCGGTCCAAATGAAGAAGGGCCGCACCGGCGTGCAGGTCACCGTCCTCTGCCGCCCAGATCTCGTCCCCCTTCTGCGCGACATTCTCTTCCGCGAGACCACCACCATCGGCCTTCGTTGGCGGCTCGAAAACAAGGCCTCTCTCCCTCGGGAATTTACGGCCATTGAAACCCCCTGGGGCCCCGTTTGCATCAAGATTGCGCGATGGCCCAACGGTGACATTGCCAACGCCGCCCCAGAATACGAGGATTGCCGCCGCCTGGCCGTCCAGCACGCCGTTCCGCTCAAACAAATCATGCAGGAATCCATGCGCATCTACGCCGCTACCGGCACCGTGCTTACCGTGGAGAAGGAAGGCTTTGATGGATAGCCGAAGCATTGAGACGCTGCTCAAAGAAGTTCGCGAGGGCCGCACCCCCGTCAACGACGCGCTCGACCGTCTGCGCGATCTGCCTTTCGAGGACATCGGCTTTGCCAAGGTCGATCATCACCGCGCGCTCCGAACCGGCATGCCCGAAGTCATCTTTTCCGCGGGCAAAACGGTCGAACAGGTTGCGCAGATATTTGCCCGCATGTCCCAGCACGGCGGCAATGTCCTGGCCACGCGCGCTACCAACGAAATGTTCCTCGCCGTTCAGGCAGTTGAGCCGCGCGCCGAGTTCCATGAGACCGCCCGCGCCATCACCCTCACGCAAAGCTCTGACGTTCCCCAGGGCAAGGGAACTATCGTGGTCGTCTGCGCCGGCACCAGCGACCTGCCCGTCGCCGAAGAAGCCGTAGTCACCGCCCGACTCATGGGCAACACAGTCGAGCTCATCGCCGACGTCGGCGTAGCCGGCATTCACCGCCTGCTCGCGCAGAAATCTTCGCTCCAATCCGCGCGTGTTCTCATCGTCTGCGCAGGCATGGAGGGCGCTCTGCCCACCGTCGTCGGCGGCCTCGTTAACGCGCCAGTCCTCGCCGTTCCCACCAGCATTGGCTACGGCGCATCCTTCGGCGGAGTTGCCGCTCTCCTCGGCATGTTGAATACCTGCTCGCCCAACGTTTCCGTAGTCAACATCGACAACGGCTTCGGCGCAGCCTGCATCGCCTCGCTCATTAACCGTCTCTAGCCCGCATTTCTCACCGCCAGATCGACGCTCTGTAGCGCCGACCTCCTGGTCGGCTGTGCTGGCGGCGTCCTCGCCGCCAGAGCAAAGCCTCGTTTTTCTATACCGTTTACACACACCGTGACGGAGCAAACGGTCTCCGGCGTGGGTCGGGAGACCCACCTACAGCCGGCCAGGAGGCCGGCGCTACAAATTAGTTAGCGCGCCTTGTGAGAAAAGCGGACTAGATGCCTGCGTCCGATTTTGATTGTTGATAACAACAAGACGAATTGTCATCCTGAGCGAGCCGGGGTCCCCGGCGACAGGTTTTCGTCGCTGGGTTGGGAATCGGGCCCCGGGCGCTTTTCAGCCTGGGGGTGGTGAGTCGAAGGATCTGCCTCTGTTCTCTCGGGACTGCTGAAAAGATCTGTGTCGCGGAATGTTTTGAAAGGGCACGACTTCAGTCGTGCCGCAAGAGCGATAGAATCAACGCTGGCTTTACAGGCTGCGGAAAAACTCGATAAAAGCGCCATTCACGGCACCGTTTTGAAAGGGCACGATTTTAATCGTGCCATAAACACCTTGAAATGAGCGTCGGCTTTAGCCGCTGAGGGATGTCTCTCGCAAAACCCGATCAAAGATCGAGTTTTTCAGCAGGCTGTTTAGCCACTGAGGGATGGATTTTCGGCCCTGGACTTTCACCCCAGGCAGATCACTACAACCCCGGAACGGGAGTAACTTAAATGACTCAATCGCGCAGAGACTTTCTCAAGACCGGTGCAGCCCTTGCAGCCGCATCCATCGCCCGGCCCCGCAACGCATTTGCCGCAGACCCCGCACTCCCCGCCCCACTTAGCCAATTCGCCTACGGCGACGTCGAGCTACTCGAAGGCCCGCTCCTCGATCAGTTTCAGACCAACCACGCCTTCTATGCCGCGCTCGATGAAGATAGCCTGCTCAAGCCCTACCGCCAGCGCGCCGGCCTCCCCACTCCCGGCGAAGATATGGGCGGCTGGTACAGTTGGGCGCCCCTTGCCGATCTCGACAAGCCCGGCAATAACGGCTTTGCTCCGGCCCACAGCTTTGGACAGTATCTTTCCGGGCTCGCCCGCGATTTCGCCGCCACCGGATCTGCGTCAACCCGCGACAAGGTCCACCGCCTCGTCCGCGGCTATGCGGCCGCCATCTCGCCAAAGTTCTATCAAGGTCACCGCTTTCCCGCCTACACCTATGACAAAATCTCCATCGGCCTGCTTGACGCCCATGAGTTCGCCGGCGACTCAGAGGCCCTCCCTGCTCTCGATGCAACCATCAACGCCGCGCTCCCCTATATGCCCCCCCGCGCCCTCTCCCGCGCCGAGCAGTACGCCCGCCCCCACACGGACGATTCCTTCTGCTGGGATGAGCCCTATACGCTGGCCGAGAATTTTTTCATCGCTTTCAACCGTGGCGCGGGCGACCGCTATCGCGAACTAGCCACGCGCTACCTTGCCGACGACTGGTACTTCAACCCCCTCGCCGCGGGCCAGAATGTTCTCCCCGGCAAGCACGCCTACAGCCATGTCAACGCCCTGTCCAGCGCCATGCAGGCGTATCTCGTGTCGGGCAGCGAAAAGCATCTGCGCGCCGCGCGCAACGGCTTCGATTTTGTTCGCGCGCAGAGTTTCGCTACCGGAGGCTGGGGACCCGGCGAGACATTTCGAGAGCCTGGAAGCGGCGAAATCGGCGAAAGCCTTGTCAGCAACCACGCCAGCTTTGAAACCCCCTGCGGCTCTTATGCGCATTTCAAGATAACTCGCTATCTCATGCGAGCCACGCGCGACAGCCGCTACGGCGATAGCATGGAGAAGGTCCTCTATAACACCATCCTCGGAGCCAGGCCAATCCAGAAAGACGGCCATGGCTTCTATTACTCCGACTACAGCAACGATGGTTCCAAGTTCTTTCACCAATATAAGTGGCATTGCTGCACCGGGACCTTCTCGCAGATCACCGCCGACTACGGCATAAGTTCCTACTTCCACGATGCGGAAGGCATCTATGTCAACTTATACGTCCCATCGCGAGTAACATGGCAGCGCGGCGCAGACCGTATCTCGCTCACGCAAAAAACGAGTTATCCGCACAAGCCCACCACCGAGATCGTCGTCTCGGCCCGCAAGCCAACTCCGTTTCCCATCTATCTGCGCATCCCCGCCTGGGCCGGCCCTAAAACCGTCATCGCCATCAACGGCAAGCACGTCATGGCCAGCCCCGCGCCCGGTCAGTTCGCCCGCCTCGACCGTGCCTGGGACGAAGGCGACCACATCGAAGTTGAATTCGACATGCCCACAGTCCTCGAGCCCGTCGACACAAAGCACGCCAACCTCATGGCCGTCGTTCACGGCCCCTTGGCCCTCTTCGCCGTAGGCCCAATTCCAGACACGCTCGCCAGCCGCGATCTTCTAGCCGCGTCCCAGGTCTCCTCCGGCTCAACCGACTGGCAAGCCAAGACCGTTGCCGGCCCGCTCACCTTGAAGCCCTTCACAGCAATCAACGACGAACACTACCGCCTCTATCTCAAACTCGACGCCTGAAAATCAGAAGCCCCACCCGAAGGTGAGGCTTCTAGCTCAGTTAACGACTCGTGACTCTGCCCCGTGCCCCGTTTTTGAGACTTTCTTCTGTCGCAAAGGCGGGAAGCAGTGCGCTGTGCCGGGTGCCCCTGGTCCCTCGTCCGCCGCGGCGGAGGGACCAGGGAATTAAGCAAGTGCGAGCCTCCCGCGAGCGTCTGCCGCACTGCAAGTGCCGAGCGTCTGCCCAACCGCAGGCAGTTATTCGTGATCGTAGAACCGGAAGAACAACGACGGCTTCGCGCAAGGCTCCGCGCGCGCCACCAGCTCCGTCGTCTGCTTGTCGTTCAGCGGCGTAAACTCCCGCGCCAGTTGCACATTCTCTTCAAGCTGCGCAATCGTGTCGCACCCAATGATCACCGTGCTCACCGGCCGCGACAGCGTGTAGTACATCGCCTCCCGCATGCTCAGCGTCCCCGGCGAAGTGGTCTGGATCGTCATGCCCTCCCACGAATGTTTCTGCTTATCAACCGGCGGCGGCGTCCACGTGGAAAGTATGCGTCCGCGCCCTGGAATCTTCATCCCGATAATGCCCATTTGCCGTTCCACCGCCAGCGGCAGCAGCTCCTCATTAAAGCTGTAGTGGTGCGGGTCCGCCGCGTTCATTGCCATCAAAATCGTGTCGAACGGATACCGCTTCAGGCTCTCAACCAATGAGTCCGGCCGGTAGTGCCCGGTAACGCCCAGGTGCCGCACCACCTTCTGTTCCTTCATCTCCAGCAGCGCCTCCATGGCGCCGCCCTTGGCAAACACAGCATCCACGTTGCTCATGATGCCGATATCGTGAATCTGCCAAAGGTCCACATGGTCGGTCTGCAGCAGTTGCAGAGACTTCTCAATCATCCGCATCGATCCGTCGCGCGTCCGTTCCTTGGTCTTCGTCGCCAGGAAGGCCTCATTCCGCCGCTTCGCCATCACCTTGCCAACGTACTGTTCGCTCCACCGGTCCGGCCCGCCATAAATCGACGAAGTATCGATGTAGTTCACGCCCAAATCCAGCGCCCGTTCAATAATCGGCACAGCCACGTCGAAGTTGTTCGCATGCTCCAGGCTCGCCTGCCCGCCCAGCGAGAAGATGCCCACCTTGTACCCAGTCTTGCCCAGGTTCCGCGTCGGCATCGCCTTCATCGTCCGCGGATTCTCCGGCAGCCCCGGCATTGTCTTGGGTGTATCCGCCCTCAGCGCCGAAGGCGCCAGCAGCGCCGCCGTCACCGCTCCGCCAGCCTTCAAAAACTCACGCCGTCCCGACTTCCGCGCCGTCATCGTTTCCCCATCGCCCATAAAACCCTCCTCGAAATTCCGCTTTGCACCGTGCCCAGCAATCATAAACCCGGTTGCCTTTGCAAGGCGATACAATCGATGAATGGAGAAGGTCCTGCGCAAATACGCGAGCTTCGATGAGATGAAGGCCGACGAATACCGTTACTGGCAGAGTCGGCCCGTGCATGAGCGCATGGATGCTGTTGAGGAGATGATCCAGGAAGCGTATACGATGAAGGGCTGGGAGATCGAACCCGATGTACCAAGACTACAAAGACCTTTTGTCCGCCTTTCATGCCCATGGCGTTAGATATTTGATCGTGGGCGGCTATGCCGTCATCTTTCATGCTCAGCCCCGATTCACCAAGGATATAGACCTTTTCATCAAGGCGGACCCCGCCAACGCACAAGCAATTTACGCCGCGCTCGCTGCGTTCGGTGCACCCCTCGATGGCATTCGAGCGGAGGAATTTGCCGAGCGCGGAAGCTTCTTCCGATTCGGGCGCGACCCGCGCGGGTTCGACATTTTACCCGACATCCCGGGCGTAGACTTTGAGAACGCCTGGGAACGGCGTGTCGAGGGCGTAATCGACCCTAAGGTTGGACTCATGGCCTACTTTATTTCCGCGCCCGACCTCATCGTCTCGAAGCTGGCCGCCGGTAGACCCCAGGATCTTGCGGACGCAGAGGCCATTCGCAAAGCAACGGAAGCGCAGAAGCGCTGAGCGCAGTTGACAAAAATAAAGCGGGCCCCTCATTCGAGCGGCCCGCTTTATTTTTGAAAGTGCTGGAAGACTTAGTCGCCCGCAACCACGTCCTTTTCTTCCTGATGCCGGTTGATCGGCGAAGCCGCATTGTTCGACGCCGGCCGAATCGCGTCCAACCGAACCAACCCCTCCATCGGCTTCTCGCCCAGAACATGCTCGCGATAAAGCATAGCCATCTTCGCATTTTCCGCGTCGGCCTTCACCTTGTCCGCCGTGGTCACAGCGCGGGCGCGGATCTTCTCTTCGCGGGCGTTCTTGGCAATGCCCAGGTTATCCAGCGTGTGGTTGGCTTCCGAGTTCACATGCTCCATGTTCAGGTTCAGCGTGTGCCCTACTTCCGTCATGCCCACTTTTTTGCCGCCGGCAAAAATCTCATGCCGTCCATGCTCCTCATACCACTTGGTGAGCGTAGCCGTCATGTGCATCTTCTCAATAATGTTCCGCCAGCCCACGCCCGTGTTGTAAGCGCAGAAGCTGATCTCGCCTTCCTGCGTCGCGTAGGGAATGATGCACTGCTCCGTGCGCCGGAAGTCGTAGTTGAACAAGTCCTGGAACCACATGCCCGCGATGAACAGGAAGTTCCAGCGATCGGCGCGGCGCTTTTCAATATCCGCCAGCGTACGGTCGCCCTTCACGCTGCCGTAATCCTTGCCGGTCGCGTTAAAGGTCTTATCCATCTTCTTCATCATGTCCGTAATCTTGAAGTGCGTCGGCGCCTGGAATGGATCGTAATTCCGCAGCAGCGCCAACCCAAATCCAATCACTGAAAGCCACTTGCCGCGGGCCGCGTCGTTCACCTTCGCCAGGTCCTTGGCAACCCTGCCCATGTCCAAAAACGCCGTAACCGGCGCAGCTTCCTTGGTTTCCTTGTCGATCATCAGCGCCATGCCGATGCCGCAATTCGGGTGGCATCCGCAGCTCAACTGGCCCCACTCCGCCGTCGGCCCGTGAATCAAATCTGCCCAGTCAGAGAAGGTGCTCATAAAGCTGATTGGGAACCAATCCCGCTCCGGCTCGCCCAATCCCACCTGGTTCTTCACGTCGTGCGCCATGTGGCTCAGCGTGTACCGCTGCGCAATCCGCCGCTCTTCGCTGATGTCCTCGTCGCGGCCCGTAAAGCTAACCGGCTGGAAGCTGAGGAAGCTGATCTTCTTCGGATTATCGAGCGCGAACTCGATAATGCGTCCCACCTGCTCGTTGTTAATACCGTTGATGATCGTCGTCACCGGCACAATATCCACGCCGGCTTCGTGCAGGTTGTTAATCGCCTGCAACTTCACGTCAAACAGGTTGCCCACCTTGCGATGGCTGTTCGCCGCGTTGCCAATGCCGTCAAACTGCAAGTAGACATACCGCAAACCAGCCTCGGCCGCCGCGCGGCAAAGTTCCTTGCTCTTCGCAAACTCAATTCCGTTTGAAGCAGCCTGCACGCTGTTGTACCCAACCTTGCGGCTGTAGGCAACGGCATCCAGGAAGTACGGCGAAAGCGTAGGCTCGCCGCCCGAGAACTGCACGCTCATCTGCCGCTTCGGCTTGATCGTGATGGCGTTGTCCAGCATGGTCTTGATCTCGTCCCACGTCAGTTCGTGGACGAATCCAACCTGGTTCGCATCCATAAAGCACGGATCGCACATCATGTTGCAGCGGTTGGTCAAATCAATCGTCAGCACCGAGCCGCGCCCGTGGGTCACAGTCGACGTGCCGTGATGATGCAGTTCCTCATCGCCCTTGCCATGCGCGCGCATGTCGCGGCCGGGGAAGCTCTCTTCCAGGTGCTTGAAGAACTTGGTGTCAATCGACATCACGTCTTCGAAGTGACCATGCTTCGGGCAGTCCTTGACCATCAGGATCTTGCCGTCGCGCTCAATAATCTGCGCCTTGATCTCGCCAACCTTTTCGTTCAGCAGAACTTCATGGGGCAGCTTGCCATCCAGAATCTGCTTGCGAATCTCCGGCACGCACTTCGGACAAAGCGAGTCCGTGGTCCGCGGCCAGCCCAGCGGAGGCTTTTCCTTCTGCCAGCTCTTCTGCAGCGGCTTGTCGCTCCACTTGGGAATGAATCCAGCGTTCGGGCTAATGCGGTTCAGCCGGTCGTAAATTACCCACGCACCCCTCGCCGCGTAAACCGCGGCCTTCTCGGCGTACTTAATCGCTTTTGCCATTCTTTGATCTCTCCTCAAGTAGAAAATAGTTGCTGGTCTAGCTGCTGCTAGCTGACTCTTATACGGCTCAAATCGTTGAATTTCCAGCGGAAACCCAGAGCCTGAAAACGCAAGGTTAGGGTAACTCCCCTCCCCGGTCAACCCAATCCAGTTGCAGCGAACGGCAGAATCCCACCCTGAACGGTCACTAATAGACACCGAACGGGCAACCGAACCCGGCAAAACAGGCGCAGGACAAAAGCAAACGGCCAGCCGGACCGGAAAAACAGGCGCAAGCCAAAAGCTCCTGGAGGGAGCGTAAGAGGATAGCCCCGGGTGAAGTCTGCTCGCAATGCGATCGGACGAGAACCCGGGGTAAGTTCCCCAAAAAATGACTCAAGCCCTGTAGGGGCGACAGAACCACGTCACAAAGACACCAACCGGCGGTCCATGTGTGAAAGACCACAACTTCGCAGCTTGGTGAATAACTCCATCTGGACGTAGATGCGTGAAAGGGCAAAACTTCAGTTGTGCCG
>Ga0302200_10003345_pt1 | contig 13567 bp, 12 predicted proteins | sample II_Bog_N3_1_FD_194585 | JGI IMG/M metagenome (GOLD analysis project Ga0302200, IMG submission 194585) | Peat permafrost microbial communities from Stordalen Mire near Abisko, Sweden - II_Bog_N3_1 | ecosystem: Environmental > Terrestrial > Soil > Wetlands > Peat | place: Sweden: Abisko... | reverse complement strand
TCACGAACCTTTGCCAGTTCGTCACGAACCTTTGCCAGTTCGTCACGAACCTTTGCCAGTTCGTCACGAACCTTTGCCAGTTCGTCACGAACCTTTGCCAGTTCGTCACGAACCTTTGCCAGTTCGTGTATAAAAAAGACCATTTTAAGGCAGAATTTCATTAAAATGTCAATATATCGTTAACGAAAGTGCTCTTACCACATATGGCCGCCCAATGGGCGTTCCACAACATGATGCTCGGTGGCAAGAAACAGGTCGTCGCGCAATACGGCGACGACAGCGACCAAGCGCAGGCGGTCGGACTGACCAAAAAGTCCGAATACGCCAAGCCCGCACGCAAAAAGACTCCCGACCCCGTAAAAAAATAAAGGTCACGGGATTGTAGCGTCCGGTCTGTGACCGGCGACAGGTGGCCGACTGTTTGGTGGTCAACCGCAAATGGTGGCCGACTGCAAAGACAAGCCGCTCCAAGAAATTGGGGCGGCTCTTTTTATTTCAACCACGGATGGACGCCGATGAACACGGATTTGATAATTATCTTGTTGTAAAATCAACCCGATATTAAAGTCCCCGCGCTTTGGCGGCTTAAGCCCGGCGGGCCGGATTTGCTTAACGCTGACGCACTAAGTTAAAATGTGCCGGGCTTATCAAAATCCTGACCGCCATGCTAAAAAGTGAAGATAAATTTTCAGGGCAGTCCGGCATTGAACCGGTTCATCCCCAGCCCTCCACCGTCCTTGCTCCGCCAAAAACAGCCGGGCTGCTTTGGGTCACCTACAAAAAAGATTTGAAGTGGTTTGAATTTTCAGCGCGCTCGTATGCAAAGTTTGCGAATGGATGGAATTTCGCCAAGTGCGTTGTCCCTAAAAGGGACGTGAAGGCGTTCAAGCCGGTCTGCGAAGCCAATGGAATAGAAGTGTGGGGCGGTGACGAATGGGAAGACAAGCCGTTCAACTGGCATCAAAACATGAAATGCCATGCTGACGATCACTTGCCCGGAGCAGACGTGATTTTTCATTGCGACGCAGATTCCGTGTTTGCCCAAAAATGTTCACCGGCAGATTGGCTGCCAAATGGAAAGGTTCTGTTGCCGTATCAAAATTACGACACTTTTCTGAGACGACTGATTGGGCCGGATGAAATGTCAGCCTTTATGAGCGGTGAATATATTGACCGTGATTTGGGCCAGTATAATTGGCGGTTTGCGGTTGAATACGCCTTGGGGCGGCGCGTCCAGCGGGAGTGCATGAGATGGTTGCCTGTCGCGCATCGCCGGGAAGTGTATGAGAAAACGCGTCAATTAATAACCGAAAGATTTCCCCAGGAAAAATTCGACGGTTATGTGAGAAGCTGCCGGGACACATGGCCGCAATCGTTTTGCGAGTTCAACACATTGGGGGCTGTCGCCCACATTTTTTTTGAGGACAGTTATGAATGGCATAATATTTATAAGCGAGGGTTTCCATTCGTGGGGAAGGTTATCCAGTCATGGTCGCATGGCGGCTTGAACAAAAAAATAAAGCCCGGCAACGTCGGGGGGCAGGCAGCCGGCAAGAGTATCAACACCCCGCGAAAACTGTTTGCCAACCTGGGGCTGCTGGAGACAAAAGAAAGGCGGACACTGGGGAAAATGTGGCGTCAATTCATGGATGCTTGCAAATAGCACACAGCCGCCATTCATTGATCTGGATTTGCTTGCCGTGATGTGATGTACTATCATCAGGCCTTAAAATAATGAGATGCGGACTTTCAGTTTCAAATGAAGTTGATAAAACGAGCATTGACAGGTCTTTTTGCGCAATCGCCCGGCAAGCAAGAAACACGACGGATGTTGCCTGGCGGCCTTGTGCCGATAACACAATTTTGTGAAGAGGATTTTTTCATAGTCGGCTATCCAAAATCGGGGAATACCTGGTTTCAAGACATTGTCAACGGGCTGGTTTTTGGCATACTTCCTGAATTCGCCCCGCAATCGCTGGACATGATTCCAGACGTGCATCAGGTCTCGCACTACAAGCGCTATGCAACGCCGATGTTCTTCAAATCACATGCCCTGCCAACGCCTGATTACAAGCGTGTCGTTTATTTGTTGCGCGACGGAAGGGACGCCATGGTTTCCTATCATCATTACTTGGTGGATTTAATGAATGTAAAAGTGGGTTTTTTGGAAGCGGTGCAAACGGGCAGATATTTTTTCCCCTGCAAGTGGCATGAACATGTTGAAGCATGGTTGGAGAATCCTTTTGAGGCACAGATGATCGTGATCAAATACCAGGATTTGAAGAATGATACCGTTCATGAATTACAGCGTTTTTGTGATTTTGTTGGATTGAAACGGCCACCTGAATTTGTAAAAATGATCGCTGAACAGACGACTTTTGAGAAAATGCGTGACAGGGAAATTAAATGGAGACTAAATAATCCGACTCAATGGCCCAAGGGCAAAACCTTTCGAAGGCGTGGTGAAGTGGGCAGCCATAAGGACGAAATGCCGCAGGAAGTTTTGAGCGTATTCCTCAAAGATTCCGACGAAACGCTCCGCCGGTGCGGCTATTTGTGAATCAAAGTCGCGGCAAGACGGCGGACACAAGCTGAATGTTGTCGGAGGTTGAAGAATGAGAATTGCTAGAAATAAATTGACCGGCGAGATTCTCCGCGATTTACTCCGTTTGATGCAACCAACGACTTGGCATATGCGGTTTCCCTTGAGTCTCAAATGAGCGCCATCAAAAAAGCTTCGGTGGGCCTTTTTTCGCAATTGCTGGGCAAACGGGAAGCGCGGCAGGTGTTGCCCGCCGGATATATGCCGGCAACAAAATTTTCTGAAGAAGATGTTTTTATCGTAGGATATCCAAAATCAGGCAATACTTGGTTTCAAGACCTTGCCGCAGGGGTGGTCTTTGGGGCGCTTCCCGCATTCGCACCGCCTGTTTTAGTTCAAGACTTGGTTCCAGACGTGCATGCAGTTCAGCACTACAAGCGCTATGCCACTCCGATGTTTTTTAAATCGCACGCGCTGCCAACTCCCGACTACAAGCGTGTGGTTTATTTGTTGCGCGATGGCCGGGACGCCATGGTTTCTTATTACCATCAGCTTGTGGTTTTGGACAAAGGCCGCGTGGATTTTCTGGAAATGGTGCAATCGGGAAAAAGCCTTTTCCCCTGTAAATGGCACAAACATGTTGAGGCGTGGCTGGACAATCCTTTTGAGGCGCAGATGATTGTAATCAAATACGAAGAATTAAAGAAAAACACCGCTTGCGAGATGCAGCGTTTTTGTGATTTCGTTGGCTTAAAGCGGTCGCCCGTGTTTTTACAAATGATTGCTGAAGAGACAGTTTTTGAGAAAATGCGCGACAAGGAGATTAAAGTGGGACTCGCTGAATCGCAATGGCCAAAGGACAAAACTTTCCGAAGACGCGGCGCGGTGGGCAGCTACAAGGACGAAATGCCGCCGGAAGCTTTGAATGCGTTTCTGATGGATTCTGACAAGACGCTTCGCCGGTGCGGTTATTTGTAAGCCATAACAATCACCAAGCAATGCATAAGTTTATGCCAACGCTTGAGTGTTCTAGAATCACAGTCGGGCCAAAAAACCCATTGAAAAGATGAATAAATATTTCAAACAACTGTTCCGCCCTCCGCCGCGCAGTCAAAACAATGCTTTCACCGGTGATTACAATTCTTGGGCCGATGCAATGCGAAATTCGACGGGTTACGACGCGGGTGTGATTTTGGAAAAAACCTGTGCCGCCCTGCTGAAAGTGAAAAATGGCGAGGCTGTGTATGAACGCGATTCGGTGCTGTTCGATAAAATCCAGCACTCATTTCCTGTTCTCGCTGGTTTGCTGCGCGCCGCGCAGTCGCATGACGGGCGGCTTTGCGTCGTGGATTTCGGCGGCTCGCTCGGGAGCTCCTATTTTCAATGCCGAGATTTTTTACGGGTCGTGCAACGGCTTGAATGGCTCGTCGTCGAGCAATCGGCGCATGTCGCCTGTGGCAGGAAAAATTTCGAGTCGGAGCAATTGCGCTTTTACAACACCATTGAGGAATGCGCGGAGAGCCATCAACCCAACGCGCTTTTGTTGTCCAGCGTGCTCCAGTATCTGCCGGATCCTTATGATGTGCTCCAAAAAATTTTGAGCCTCCACATCGGCCATGTCATCGTTGACCGCACGGCTTTTCTCGCGAGCGGCCGGGAGCGGTTGACGATTCAAAATGTTCCGGATTCAATTTATCCGGGATGTTTTCCTGCGTGGTTTTTTAGCGAAATCAAATTCATTGAGGCGATCAATTTGGCCGGTTACACCTTGCTGGCTGATTTTCCAAGCGCAGACGATATTTCACCGGAGGATGAAAAAGCCTATTTTAAAGGTTTCATTTACGAATGGCGTGGTAAATAGCTTTGAAGAGAACATCAGAAATAAATTGACCGCCACGATGGTCCAAGATTTACTCCGCTCGAAAGATTTTTTTATATGAAACCCGCTTGTCCGCTTTGCAAATCGCAGAAAATATTCAACCTTAAATCATTCCGTCTCGCGTCGCTGCGGGAGGAGTGGCGGCAATCGTTCGGGTTCGATCCGTTCTCCGAATTCAACCCGACCGACGAAATGCTACGACAGCATCGTTGCAGCGTTTGTAATTTGGAATTCTATTCCCCCGAATATGTCGGCAATGCGGCTTTCTACGAAAAACTTTCCAAGGCGGACTGGTATTATGAGGAAGACAAATGGGAATTTGATGAAGCAATCCGGCGTCTGGGGCGTAATGCCCAAATCAAGACGCTTTTGGAAATCGGCTGCGGCAAAGGTTGCTTTCTTGAAAAAGTCGTCTCGTGCTATGAATCCATGGGCAGTGAAATCAACGAACAAGCCGTTCAAGTTTGCAAATCCAAAAACCTGAATGTCACGACTGACCGCTTGGAAACCATCCGGCGAAAATTCGATGCCGTTGTTTCGTTTGAGGTTTTGGAGCACATTCCGAACCCCGATGATTTCCTGCGCAATATATCCGAAGTTCTTTCACCCAACGGCACGCTGATTTTGGCCGTTCCAAATCCTGAAGGTTCATTGAAAGAAATGAATCGTGTGCTTCTCGATATGCCGCCCCATCACACTACGCGCTGGAGCGTCCGCACTTTTGAGTTTCTCTCGCGTGAATATAGTTTGCAGCTTGTGGGCGTTGCCAATGAACCGCTTCGTTACGTTCATTATCAACAATATCTCGACTCGCTGGCGGCAACGCACCATCTGCATGGAGGTTCGCCGGCAAATCAACATCTCGACTCGCTGGCTACAGCCTATCCGTCACAGCGGCGCGGTTCGCTGGGCAAGCGATTGAAACGTCGGCTGACAAAAATGTTGCTCCCGGATCCGGAAACCGTTGTCAGGCTCATGCTGCCAGCGCTCGAAAACATGGTCAGAACGTTGCTGCCGACGCGCGAAAGCATTAAAAGCGTCGTTTGGCCCCAAGCTTACCAGCATCACAAGCAGCTTCTCAAGGGACAGACGCACCTGGCCGAATTCAGAAAAAATTAGACAAGCATGACTGGACTGCCAAATTTTTGAACACTGTGCCTTCATCCAAACTTCGACGACTCGTCAATCTCGGTTGCGGCAGCCGCTTTCATCCCGACTGGGTCAACGCCGACATCGCGCCGCAAAACCCGTCGGTCATGCAATGCGATTTGAGCCGGAGGCTGCCATTTCCTGACAACGATTTTGACGTGGTCTATCATTCCAACGTGCTTGAACACATCCGACGCGACGACGCGTCAGCGTTCATGCGCGAATGTTTTCGCGTGCTGAAGCCCGGCGGTATTTTGCGCGTGGCCGTTCCGGATTTGGAACGTATTTGCAGGTTATATCTCGAAAAACTGCAACTGGCGACCTCCGGTGACGTTGCAAGCGCGTATGATCGCGATTGGATGCTGCTCGAAATGTATGACCAGACCGTGCGCGAAAAAAGCGGTGGCGCGATGCTTGATTTTCTCCGGCAAAATCCCCTGCCGAACGAATCTTTTGTGCTGGAACGGATCGGCCAGGAAGGCCGCGAACTTATCGCCGCTTTGAGAAACACCCCGCAGCCGCAAATCCAAATTCAGTCAATGTCGCAAGCCAAAGTGCCGCCATCGAAAAAGCGGTCTCAACTGCGGGAAGTCATCCGCCGTCCGCGCACGCTGTTTGAAATGTTCGGTCGCAAATCACGCGCTTCACCCAAAATGGACGGCCAAAAAAATTTGAACGAGTGTTTGGGCGCGGATTGGCGGCGTGCTTTGGACATCGGTCGTTTTCGTCTGGCGGGTGAAGTGCATCAATGGATGTATGACCGGTTTTCACTTGCGCGCCTGATGTCGTCCGCAGGTTTTCGCGAGCCGACGCTTCGGTCGCCGGTGGACAGCGCGATCCCAGGCTGGACGAAATTCAATTTGGATACCTTGCCCGACGGCAGCACCATCAAGCCGGATTCGTTCTTTATGGAAGCGACGAAATCGTGTTAAATAAAACCGCGCATGGACGACAAAGCTCATTTTTGGGGAAAGAAAATCCTCATCACCGGCGGCCTCGGGTTCATCGGCTCGAATTTGGCGCGTCGGCTTGATGCCCTCGGCGCACAAGTGTCGCTCGTGGACAGTTTAATTCCAGAATACGGGGGCAACCGGTTCAACATCGAAGGCATCGAAAAAAATCTGCGCGTCAACATCTCCGACGTGCGCGACGAGCACAGCATGAGGTCTCTCGTTCAGGAGCAGGATTATCTTTTCAACCTCGCCGGACAGACGAGCCATCTGGATTCCATGCAGGACCCACACGCGGATCTGGAAATCAACTGCCGGGCGCAACTCTCAATCCTGGAAACCTGCCGCAAGCATAATCCAAAGATCAAAATTGTTTTTGCCAGCACGCGCCAGCTTTACGGCAAGCCGGATTATCTGCCGGTGGACGAAAAACATCTGCTGCGCCCGGTGGACGTCAACGGCATCAACAAAATGGCCGGCGAATGGTATCATATTCTTTACAACAACGTTTACGGCCTTCGCGCCTGCGCCCTGCGCCTCACCAACACTTATGGGCCGAGGATGCGCATCAAGGACGCGCGGCAGACTTTTCTTGGCATCTGGATCCGGCTACTCGTCGAAAAAAAATCCTTTGAAGTCTGGGAAGGCGCGCAACTGCGTGACTTCACTTATGTGGACGACGCGGTTGACGCGTTGCTGCTTGCGGCGGCGGATGAATCCAGCAACGGCCAGGTGTTCAATCTCGGCGGTGAGCGGGCCATCAGTCTGCATGACCTTGCAGAATTGCTCGTAAAAATAAACGGGGCCGGAGAATTTGTCTCGCGCTCGTTTCCACCGGACCGCAAGCGGATTGATATCGGTGATTACTATGCGGATTTCAGCAGCATCAAATCAGCGCTTGGATGGCAGCCCAAAGTGATGCTGGAAGACGGTTTGGCAAGGACGTTGAAATTTTATCGCGAACACTTGAACCATTATTTGTAAAGTTGCTGAAGCAAAAATGATTCTTCAAAGCAATCCGAAGGCGAACTTTCTTGCGCATGAGGCGGAAATCCGCAGCGCCATCGCGCGCGCGCTGGAAAGCGGTTGGTATATCTTGGGCGGGGAAGTCGCGGCGTTTGAAAAAGAATTCGCCGCGTTTCTCGGCGCGCGCCATGTCGTCGGCGTCGGAAATGGCACGGACGCGATTGCGCTTGCCTTGCGCGCCTGCGACGTCGGGCCGGGAGACGCGGTCATCACGGTTTCGCACACGGCGGTTGCGACGGTCGCGGCGATTGAACTGACCGGAGCCTCGCCGGTGCTGGTGGATGTCGAGCCGGAAACTTTCACGATGGATGTGAATTGCCTGGAAGAAGCAATCCGCGAATCCGTTTCAAAAAAATTGCGGCTGAAAGCCATCGTTCCGGTTCATCTTTACGGACATCCTGCGGACATGGCTGCAATCATCGAAATCGCGCGGCGTCACGGCTTGCGAGTCATTGAAGATTGCGCGCAGGCCCACGGTTCGGCCATCGGCGGCAGGATTTGCGGCACCTGGGGTGACGCGGCGGCTTTCAGTTTTTATCCGACAAAAAATCTCGGCGCACTGGGCGACGGCGGTGCGGTGGCGACAAATGATCCGGCGCTCGCGGAGCGGGTTGCTCTCCTGCGCGAATACGGCTGGAAAAATCGCATCAGTCATTGCGCGGGATTGAACTCACGGCTTGATGAAGTTCAATCGGCGGTTTTGCGAGTGAAACTCAAATATCTTTCCGTCGAAAATGCGAGACGACGTGAGATTGCCAAATTATACGACATTTTGCTTTCTGCCAAAAAATTCCGGCTGCCGAAATCGAAGCCCGGAATTGATCATGTGTTTCATCAATATGTGATCCGCACAATGCAACGGGACAATCTTAAAAGTTTTCTTGAGAAGCGCGGCATCGCGACGGCGATTCATTATCCTGTGCCAGTCCATATGCAGCCCGCGTATCAATCGCGCCTCTTCATGCCGAAGCCGGGATTGCCGCAAACTGAAAATGCCGCGCGCGATATTTTGAGCCTGCCCATGCACCCGCAGCTTGCGGATGAAGAGGTCCGGCAAGTGGCGGAAGCGATGCAAAATTTCCCCGGCAGCGACGTTTGAACCATGCGCTACTACTGCACCTACTTTGACCACAATTATCTGCCGCGCGGACTGGCGCTTTACGATTCTTTGCGCCGTCACGGCGGAGCTTTCGAACTTTGGGTGCTGTGCCTTTCGGAAGAGTGCGAGCAAATGCTCCAAAAATTGAATCTGCCGGGCGTCCGGACAATTTCGATGCGTGAGTTCGAGGCTGGCGACGCTCCGTTGCTGGCGGCCAAGCAGAACCGGTCGCAGATTGAATTTTTTTTCACCTGCACGCCGTCGCTGCCGCTGTTTCTTTTCAGAAAAAATCCGGCGATGAATGCCGTCACTTATCTGGACGGGGATTTGTATTTTTTTGGCGATGCGGAAGAAATTTTCACCGAGATTGGCGAAGCGTCCATCGCAATCACGCCGCACCGTTTTCCGCCGGCGTTGCGGGATTCGGAGCGCTACGGCATTTACAACGTGGGCTGGATCACATTTCGCCGTGACGCGAATGCGTTTGCGTGCCTGGAATGGTGGCGCGAACGGTGCCTGGAATGGTGCTATGACCACGAGGAAAACGGCCGGTTCGCCGACCAGAAATATCTCGACTGCTGGCCCTCGAAATTTGCGGGCGTAAAAGTGATCGAGCATCCCGGCGTCAATCTGGCACCTTGGAACCTGATTGGTCATCAGCTTGAATGGGAAGACGGGCGGGTTTGGGTGGACGGTCATCCGCTTCTCTTATTTCACTTTCACGGACTCAGACAGTTGACCCGGCGCATTTTCGACCCGCAATGGACCAGGTATCAAGTAAAACCTGGCCCTGTCTTGAAGAAACGGATTTATCGTCCTTATTTGGAGCATTTGATTTTCACGACAAACAGATTAAACATCAAGAGGACTGTTGCGGGTATTAATCCTCGCTACAAGGACACAGCCCCGATTTCATCCCGGCAAACGTTGCCGGAGATTTTCCACGAGAGCCGGCGGCTCAAACAATCCATCGTCGGCGGCGCATATTTGCTCTGTGAAAACTTTTCCAAGAAACCTCATCCTGTCGGAGTCGTGCTTCCGATTTACAATTGCGCGGACGCGCTCAAAAGTCATCTGGATGCCATGGAAGACTGGCTCGATCTTGTGCGGGAAGTTGTGGTTGTGGACAGCAATTCGAATGACGGGTCCCTGGAATTGATACATCAACGGCTCAAACATCCCGGATTGAGGATTTTTCAACGGCCCCGCGGACTTTATCAGGCATGGAATTTTGGCATCAGCCAGATCAAATCAAAATACACCTATATCTCCACCGTGGGCGACCTGATCAGCCGCGAGGGCATCAAACATCTGGCTGAAACGTCGGAGCGCCTCGGCAGCGACATCGTTGTGAGTCCGACGCGTTTTGTCAGCACCGAGGGCGAAGAAATTTCATCCATTCGGTGGCCCATCCACGGAATGATTGCTGATATGCAAATCACGCAGCCGCGCATACTTTCGAAGCCGTGTGTGTTTGCGCTGGCCGTGGATTATGCATTAAACCACGGGCTTCAAGGCATATTGGGCAGCTCAGCGAGCAATCTTTATCGGACGGAAATGTTGCAGAGTTTTCCATTTCCGGTGGATTATGGAAGCCCTGGGGATGTAGTCTGGGGCGTTCGTCATGCGCGCGACTTCAATTTTGCGGTGACGCCCACGTGCTTTTCCGAATTTTTATGCCATGAAAAAGAATACACCCTAAACACACGCCGGCAGAACGCACTGATCATTGAAACCCTCGCCAAGGAAGTGCGCACCATCCTCAACCGAGAGATTCAGGCTGGCGATCATCAAGCCCGCTCGTTTTTAGACTGGCTTGACGAATTGGAAAAATACAACCGAGCACGACACATTCTGGAAGAATATCGCAGCCGCAAATGGCCCTGGTTTTTTAGTTACGCCGCATGGTGCGCCAGATCGCAAAAAAAACTGAGCCGAAAACATCTTGATGTGTTGCGAATACAAATCGAACCTCTTTGGATTGCAGCTTGGAAAGAACAACGTTGATTCAGAAACGCATCCTGACATGATAAAACTACTCACCGACAAGGAGGGTTGGCAATTTGCAGTCTTGAAAACAGACACACACTTAGCGCGCTGGTCTGAGGAACAGCGCAGTCTTGTTACAGATCCAACCGTTCACCAAACAATCATTCCCCATTTGAACAAGGGAGACACGGTGATTGATGCCGGCACGTCCATTGGCGACCATACCGTGCCGTATGCAAAAGCGGTCGGCCCTACTGGACGAGTGCTGGCATTTGAGCCTTATCTTCCGGCTTTTGTATGCCTGACGGTCAACTGTCGCGATTTGCCGCAAGTCGAATTGCATCATAAAATTTTGAGCAATGAACACAGTCTGCGTGAGCTAACCCCTAACATCAATGCCGGAGCGACCCACGTCTCAAACCATGCGTCTAATGGGGGAACTCTTGTTGAAACCATCACTTTGGATTCGCTGAATCTCACCGCATGTCACTTCATAAAACTCGACATTGAAGGATATGAACCGCTTTTTATCCAGGGCGCGATTGAAACAATAAAAAAGTTCCGTCCAAAAATATTTGTTGAATTGAATGATTCGGCCCTTGCCCGCTACGGATTTCAAAAGAAGGACATTCTTGAGCCATTGCTTGCACTTGGCTATGAGATTCAATTCCTGGACGCAAGCCATAATTTGGAGATGAAACAGATAGACATATTTTTGATGCTGCCCGGGCAGATGTTGCTGTTCGGCGCTACCATGCCAAAGAATTGGCACAAATGGGTGAACAAAATGAATCCCAGCGTGCGCAAAATGCTTGCGGCTGATAATTTCACGGAAATTCTCGCCAGCGAAGCGCGCGCCATCCTCATCCGCGAGATTGAAGAGGGCAACCGTGAATCCCGCTTGTTTTTAGAATGGCTTGATGCATCGGAAAGATACAGCCGGGCGAGAGATGCATTAAAAAAATACCGAAGCCGACAACGGCCCTGGATTTTTTCCCTTGCTGCATGGCGCGCCAGATCGCAAAAAAAGCGGAGCAGCAAGCAGGTTGATTCGTTGCGACGACAGATCGAATCCTTTTTTTCAGAAACAGAAGCGCGGCAAAATGACGGATAAAAAGCCGTCACTTTCTTCAAACTGCAACGAAAGATTCCAGCATGATTTTTTTCTTCGCGTGCAGATTCTGGCGAAGAAGGGTTTTTTTTGTCCTGGACTGCCATGCGAGAGGGTTCAAAACCCAAGGCCATTTGCGGCTGCGTTCTGTTTCGAGCCGCCGGCGCCATTTGAAATATTCGCCGGCGCAGTCCAGAAAACTGCCGAAATCCAATTTCGCAGCTTCGATACTCAAGCCAGTGTCGCATGCCAGCCGTCTTTCAAAATCATCACGGCCAAGCTTGAATAGTTTTCCAGAAAGATCCTCCACGGCGTATGCTTTTTTGGAATAGGCTTTGGGATGATGGCGGAACGTGGAAAAAATCTCCGGCGTGACCGCAAATCTACAGTCAAAAAGATTGGCCAATGCCCACGCACCATCGCCGGTGATCCCAAAATCCACCGGGAATGGAAATCGTTGCAGCGCTGCCGTCCGATAAAGGTTGCCCGCCGAACTGCCAAGAATACCGTTTGGAACATGAAGCATCGCAAAGAAAAAAAGTTTGATGGCCTCGACCTGCATCGGCTTTTTTATGTTCAGCGAAGTGATGACATCGTGAATTGGCCAGGAATCAGCATCTTTGATTGGAGCATCATCGTTAGTAATGGATCGAGGTTGGGATATCACGCCGTCACATCCAAAGCTTTCGGCGACCGTAAACAAATGTTCCAGCCCGGCGCGACTGATGGAATCGCCCACGGTGGAGACATAGGTGTATTTTGATTTTATCTGGCTGATGCCAAAATTCCAAGACTGGTACAGTCCGCGCGGATGTTGAACGATGCGTAAGCTGGGATGCTTGAGCCGTTCCCGGATCAATTCCAGAGAGCCATCCTCTGAATGGCTGTCCACGACGATGATTTCCGAAGCAAAATCAAGCCAGACTTTCATGGTCTCGATATGTGCAGGCAGCAGGTCGGCGCAATTGAGCGTTGGAATCAGCACGCTGATCGGGGCTGTTGGCAAGGTTGCTGGAGTCACGGTTTTCATGGCGTAGTCCATCTTTGCCGGATCCATCTCCGTAATTTGAAAAACGGCCTCGTGATTTTGTGGCGGACCAAAAAGAACGCATACCAGCCCGAACCCAAAGACAGCCCCATTTCTTTCAGTACAGGGCTCTTGCTCGCGGCGGGCAGTTTTCGGAGCGCATAGATTTGTGAGAACAGCATCCGCCGTGTCGCCATTTTTTGAAGCCATGGTCTGGCAAAATATTCTTCCAGAAGCCAAAGGCTTTCATCTTCCGTTTTGCCACTTTTACGGTTCGCATTTGTCTGCTGCGACTCATGCCTGCGAAAGGCACATAGCGGCTCGCCAAGATGGCCAAATTTTCCTTTTTCCAGTAGATGGAACCACATTTCCAAGTCCGCCAGTTGCCGGTAGCGCGCATCAAATCCGCGTGCGGACTGCTGTTTTCTGAACATCACGAGCGTCGGTTCGCCAATCAAATTTGCCGGTTGTTCCAGACAGCGCACGATGACTTTTTCCCCGTTGCACGCGCCAAGCTGAAAATAATCCCGCGTCTCGATCGCCTTTGACCGGGCGTCAATCACGCGGGACGCAGTTGACACGAGCGAGATGGTTGTATCGCTTTCCATCAATGCCACCATTTTGCCAATAGCCGACGGCGAGAGCAGCTTGTCGTCGCCGAAAATAAATTTTACAAATTCTCCGCGTGCCTGCGACAGGCACCAGTTCCAGTTCTGCACCATGCCAAGGTTCGCTGAATGAATCTTAAAACGGATGCGCTCGTCCTTGGCGGCGTAGCGGGCTATCACCTCGGCG
>Ga0302200_10003344_pt1 | contig 13568 bp, 10 predicted proteins | sample II_Bog_N3_1_FD_194585 | JGI IMG/M metagenome (GOLD analysis project Ga0302200, IMG submission 194585) | Peat permafrost microbial communities from Stordalen Mire near Abisko, Sweden - II_Bog_N3_1 | ecosystem: Environmental > Terrestrial > Soil > Wetlands > Peat | place: Sweden: Abisko... | reverse complement strand
CCGGCGTGGGCGCGAGTGGCTGGAGTTCCTCGCGCCCGAGCCGGAGGTTCCCCTCGGCCTGCTGGACAAGATTCTGGCGCAGACGGGTCCGGGCCAGGTGGAAGGCTACGGACTGATTACCGGCGGCGCCGGCGTGTTGCCCATGCCCCCGGCCTGGCAGCGTCCCGGCTTTGTGGGCAACGTTCGCCGCTTTGCCGAACCCCGCCTGCTCATGACCGCGGCCATGGCCTTCTTTTCACTCACTCTCACGCTCTACCTCACCGGCTTCCGGTTAAGCAACGTGCATTTGGCAGATCTCAAGCCCACCGCGGTGCGCTCGTTCATGGAGCGGCGGCTGACCATGGCCTCTACCCCCATCGTCCGTTATTACGATCACCTCCGCTTTGTTTACGAGGTTGAATCGAGAATGCGCCAGTTGCGCCGTTCCGCGCCGGGTCAGGACGACGATTCCGGGCAGGCGCCGAAGAGCAATTCGCCGGCTGCGCCCGGAGAGTCGAAACAGGCCCCCGGCCACAAAGACGGCGGCTCCCGCATGGACCCACCGCAGCAGTCGGTTAACCCGGCGCGCAACGACAACTTCGATTTTTTGGAAACTTCCCTGGAATTTAACTCCCTGACTTCTCACGCCCGGCCCGCGCACTCCGCCGGCTCCGCTATGGCAGCACGGGAAAGGAGCACAAAATGGACTGCGTAAACCACAGTGGTGTAAGCGCAACCGCCTATTGCCAGAGTTGCGGCAAGGCGCTCTGCTCCGGCTGCGTCCGCAAGGCCGCCGGAGGCCAGATTCTCTGCGAGCCGTGCTGGACGGCGTGGCAGACCTTTCAACAGCCCTTTACGGCGCCTGCAAGCGGACCGCATCCGTCGGCTGCTGCCGTGCTGGGACTCATTCCCGGCGTGGGCGCCATGTATAACGGCCAGTTCTTCAAAGGGCTTATCCATGTCGTCATCTTCGCGGTCCTGGTCAGCATTACGGAGTACCACGGCATCTTCGGCATCTTTATTGGAGCGTGGTGCCTGTACCAGTCGTTCGAGGCATATCACACGGCATTGGCAATTCGCGATGGCCAGCCACTGCCCGATCCGCTGGGACTGAACGAAGTGGGCAACTGGCTCAATCTTGGCAGCCGGCCGCGGCAACCCGGCCAGCCCGGCGCACAACCCGGCCCCGGCCCGTTTTCGCCCAGTGCAACTTCAGGCCCGGCACCTGGGCAAGCCCCGGCAGACCCCGCAGCTGGAGCCTATCAGCCGCCTTTTGCCGGCCAGTATCAGCCGTACCAGACTCCATACCAGCAAACTCCGTATCAACAGGCCGCGTATACACCGCCGCCATCGGATTATGCGATGCCGCCGATTCCACCAATACCGCCCATTCCGCCTGTGCCGCCGCTCTACTGGCGGCGCAAGGAGCCCATCGGCGCGGTGGTCCTGGTTGCCCTCGGAACGTTGCTTCTGCTCAATCAGCTCGATCTCTTCAATGGCCGCCTGCTTGAATTTTCATGGCCGCTGGTATTGATCGGGTTGGGAGTCTGGCTGATCGTTCGTCGTCTCGCAGCTTCGCAAGGAGGTTCCAAATGAGCCGTTATATCCTGATTCGCCGCCTGCGCGGCCCCGCTTTTCTTCTGCTTGTCGGCGTAATCGCATTGCTGGCCCAGGCGCACATCCTGGGCTGGGACAAGAGCTGGCCGCTCTTTCTGATCCTGTGGGGGGTACTGATGCTGGCTGAGCGCGCTGCTTTGGCCGCCGAGGGTGGCTATCCTCCGCCGCCGTACACAGGCTCGCCCTACCCAAATCCCAACTATCCCACCACTGGCGGAGGCGCGCCTCAATATACGCCGCAGCCCTCCACCGCCATCGTGCCTACGCACTCGCACCCTTTTGGGGATGATCCCGATGGAGGGCAATCATGAGCAGCATACCTCCCAACATGCCTCCCGGCGGCGGCGCTCCGCCCCCGTATACTCCTTATGACCCGAAGACCCAATGGCGCGTATATCGCGAGCAGCAAAAGGCTGCATGGCGCGCGCAGCGCGATGCATGGAAGGCCCAGCAGCATGCCTGGAAGGCCGGATACCGCGGCGGAGTCTACGTACCGCACGTTCCGTCGATCGTTGGTCCCATTCTTCTGGTAGGCCTTGGCGTTGTCGCCCTGTTGGTCGTCACCGGCCACATCGCCTCTGGCGAATTCTGGGCATGGTATGCCCACTGGTGGCCGCTTCTGCTGATTGGCGCGGGGCTTGCGCTGCTTGGCGAGTGGGCGCTCGACATGCGCCGCGAGGTCCCGGTCCGCCGCGGCGGCAGCTTTGTTGGCATTATCTTCCTGCTCGCCATCATTGGATGCAGCGCAGCCGGATGGAATAACTGGTGGGGCCCTTTTCGTGCCCAGTTCGGCGATCAGGGCGACGACTTCTTCAACACCTTCGGACAGCCCGAGCGGGATAACGACCAGCAGGTCCTGAACACGCAGATTCCATCCAACGCCTCCATTGAGATTCAGAATCCCCGCGGCGACGTCAGCATTACTTCGGCAGACACTTCTTCGGTCCAGGTCCAGGCTCATGAAGTGGCCTACGCCGGCTCCGACAGCGACGCAAAAAAAATCTTCGACACCGAGGCCGCGCACGTTACAGTCAGCGGCAATGCAGTGCTGGTCAAGTCCGACGGAAACAACAGCGGCCGCCTCAACCTCACCATCACGGTTCCCAAATCCGCTCGGGTTATCGTCGATGCCGGCAGGGGAGACCTTACCGCGGCAGGCCTGGGCGCAGGCATCAATATCACAGCATCGCACGGCGACGTACACCTCAGCGCCATCAGCGGCTCGGTCCAGGTACATTCCTCCACCGGCAAGCACGACATATCCGCGCACCAGGTTGACGGCGACCTTACCATCGACGGCTCCTGCAACGACCTCACACTCTCCGAAATCAAGGGTAAAGTCGCACAGACCGGCGAGATTCTGGGCGATGTACACATGGAGAATGTTTCCGGCGCCGTGCATCTCCACACCTCGGTCACCGACCTGCAAGTGGCGGAACTGCCCGGCGATCTGACTCTGGATTCCGATGATCTGCGCGTGTCGCAGGCCAGGGGGCAGGTGCGCATAGTCACTCACGCCAAGGACATCGACCTGAACCAGATCTACGGCGACACCTTTGTCGACGATACCAGGGGAGAGATTTCCATTGCGCCGGCCGGCCCTTACAGCGTGGATGCGAAGAATGGAAAAGGCGACGTGGAAGTAACGCTGCCGCCCAATGCATCGGCAACAGTAAACGCACGTACGCGCAACGGCGACATTTCTTCCGACTACACGATGCCCGAGGTTGGGGATGGCGAGAACAAGGTTGCCAACTTCCGTATAGGCTCCGGCAGCGCGAAGATCGACCTCAGCGCCGACGTGGGCGACCTGCACATCAAGAAGGGTTCAGGCTTCGCCGCCGAAGGGTCAACGCCGACGACGACGCCAGAGCCCAATGCTCCCCACCTGAAGACGCCCAAGCCTCTACCCCCGCAACCGGTCACGCAGTAACAGCTGTCGTTCTACTTACAAACGCTCCGTGCCCCATCCTTGCGACTTTTTCCAGTCGCAAGGGTGGGATACCGCTAATTCCCACCAGCCCGCCGTCAACTGCAATCTGTCATCTGTAATCTGGGTAATAGGGGGGAATAAATGGGGATAAAAGGATAAATAGGGGTAAATTAGGGGGACATGATCTTGCAATTACCCGCAAGTATCATTGCCGAGGGCCGGAACCCTGATTTGGGCCAGTTTTCGCCCTCCGGATAGGCCAGCCGTCAGTTTCGAAAACGAGTATTTCCGGCCAAAACCGGGCTTCCGAAAAGATGTGCGTAATTGCAAGGGACATAATACCTATTCCCCCCAAGCCGCCCCACAAAAGTGCGGGGGCGCTGGTGCCCCATCCTTGCGACTCTCTCCTGGCGCAACGGTGGGCGGCCTCAAAGCCGCAAGATTGAGCCGTTACAAAACCTCACCCGCTTTTGCAGATTAATTCCGCCCGATGGCGCACAATCAATTCATAGTCTCCCTCAATATCCGGGGCCGCTCAGCAAGCGCCCGTAACCCCTTTTTTATCAAATTTATGTGGCGATCTCCAATAGAATCAAATAGTTGAAGCGAAGCCCTCTTCGTATCCCATTGAAAACAAGATCCTTCCCTACAGAGACCGGGGGGAGGGGGGAGCAAAGAAGCAAAGCCTGTCAGCTCTCCCAAGCCATTCCCCACGCTGTTCGCTGCGCACTGGCCACTGACAACTGTCCACTGACTTCCATCCAACCCCGATTTCGTTGTATCCTCCATTCGCGGGAGGATGATTTTTCTCATGACTCATGCGCCTATTCGAGTGATCACCGTCGAGCGCGAATACGGGTCTCGCGGCGGTGAGTTTGCACACGATCTGGCTGCGCGCCTAGGCTGGCGCTTGCTGGATTCGGAGCTTCCCTGTGCCGCGGCCCGCGCAGCCGGTGTGCCTCCCGAGCTGGCCGCCAAATACGACGAGCGCCTCGACCCCTGGTACTACCGCTACGGCAAGGTCTTCTGGCACGACTCGCCCTATCCCATGACAGGACTTTCCGAAGACCAGGTATTCGACTCCGAGCGCATGTTGTCGCTCATTCGCCAGCAGATTCTGGATGCGGCCAGCGAGGGGAACTGCGTGTTGGTGGGCCGTGGAGCGGCCTGCGCGCTGGCGGGAAAGCCAGGCTGCTTTCACGTCTTTGTCTACGCCACCGCGAGCGCCAAGCGCGAATGGTTCACGCGCGCCTTTCCCAAGCAGGCGTCGCAGGCCGACCAGCTTCTTGCTTCCTTCGACAAGCGGCGCGCCACCGTCATCCGCAGGTTTTATCAGCAGGAGTGGTGCTCGCGCAGCCTCTACCACATGCTGCTGAACTCATGCATGGGCACTGAAGCCATGATCGCCGCGGTTGAGAACGCCGCCAGCCTCGCATCGGCATGCGCCCAAGACTCCGTCGCCGGCTAGCATTCGGCGGCTTGCCGGTCAGCAAGCGGATTCCCGCTTCCGGCGCCTACCTGACGTGGAAGCTGTAAGCCACGCCACCTGAGATGATCGGGTAGGTCGTCAGCGGCTTCAAATCGCTGTTCCACTTGGCAACCTGGGCAGTCAGGTTGCTTTGAAATGTAACTGCGATCGGATTGGTGCCCTGAAGGTTGGCGCATTGTGTTTGCGCCTGGTCAAGGCAAACAGTGCCGCCGAAATTCACATTCACCTTGGGATCGCCAACCACGGCAATGCCAATTTCAAATGGGAAAGACAAGTGCCCCTTGCGCGGAAGTTGATTGCCCCATCCAGTGGTGATGGTGAAAGCCGGCTTGGTGGTGTTCAGAGCCAGCGTTCCATTTCCATTCAGTGGGGTCGCGCCGGTGGCCGTATTCGTATTTGCTGAGTAATAGTTCGTTCCGTTCAGGGTAAAACTGTCTCCAGCGGGCACGCCGGCCGTTGCCGTTAACTGGTTTCCGTTGTAGAGCAGCAGGCCGGGGCTGATTCGGATGGGCAGGCGGAGTGGGTAAAAATCCGCGGAAACTCCCATCGAAGCCAGGCTCAGCTTGGCGCTGGCGCTGATTCCGCTCTCATTGAAATTGGTGGAGTAGTTAAAGAAGTTGCCGGTGGCCCGCAGGTTCATGGTCTTGCTCAGGTTGGTTGTCGCCGCCAGTTGAAGGCCCAGCGGCGAGACGCCGAAGCCGAGCGCGAACCGCGTGAGAAGGTTAGAGGAGCTGGCCTCGCCTTTTGGCGACGATACCTGGCCGCCTGCACCGTCCAGGCTGGATTCGGGGCTAACCAGGCTGGAAGAGAAGCTCGGAGTTTGGGCCGCAAGGCCGGCGGACGCGGATAGCAGGACGAGAGTGAGTACAAATGCGGTCTGTTTCACGAGAAATCCTCCTTGAAGTTTAGAAAATGCCCCCAAAGCACGGGGATGCTCCCGTTTGCCGAACCGGCGTTCCGGCTCTTGCGGCGCATTTTCATCGCGGGACGATAGGCGTCGCGTTCGGCATGGGATTGCCATCAAGATACAACGGAAAGGTATTCTCTGTCGCCGCTTACTTGGCACGGCGTGGTGAAAAAGATCGATCTGGGAAGCGTTTTGTTTCAGGAATCAGTTCGTACCAGGATAAGGATGCCACTCAATCCGTGGAATGTAAGTACCAAAATGAACAAGACCGGCGAATTCCCCGCCAAGGCAAATGCCGTAATCTGACCCCATGGCCAAACTGGACCAGGGAACAGGCAAGACCGCAAGGCTCCGCCTCCAATTGCTGGAGTGGTATGCGCATAACCGGCGCGACCTTCCCTGGCGGCGTAACCCCGAACCCTACAGCGTCTGGGTCTCGGAGATCATGCTGCAGCAGACCAGGGTGGTAGCCGTAGTCGAGCGCCACCAAGCCTTTCTGGCCCGTTTTCCAACTGTTGACTCCCTGGCGCTCGCCTCCGAGGAAGACGTGCTGGCCATGTGGAGCGGACTCGGTTACTATCGCCGGGCGCGCATGCTCCACAAGGCCGCGCAGTTTGTGGCCAGCCAGCACCAGGGCAACATTCCCGTCACCTCCGAGGCGCTGCGAACGCTGCCTGGGATCGGCGTTTATACGGCCGCCGCTATCGCAAGCATCGCGTACGGCGAAGTGGTAGCCGTGGTAGACGGCAACGTGGAGCGGGTACTGTGCCGCCTGGAAGGCTGGGAAGCGGGAGAACGCGCAGGCGGCGCAATCCTGAAGCGAAAGATCGAGGCTTTGGCCAATCAACTGGTCGACCCCGCGCACCCCGGCGACTTCAATCAGGCGCTCATGGAACTGGGGGCGACGGTCTGCCTGCCGCGGAATCCGCTCTGCATGGTGTGCCCTCTGGCCGCCGATTGCGCAACCCGCGGCGAGCACAAAACACAGCCGCGCCCCCGCATGACCAGCCGCGAAGTGGCGCACGCTCTTTCCATCCGCGATGCCGGCCTGCCCGGCGAGGCGGACCGAGAAGTGTTGCTGGAACGGCGTCCCGCATCGTTCACCGTCATGCCCGGCTTGTGGGAACTGCCCACTTTGCTCGACTCGTCCGTGCCCGAGCAGGAGCTATGCATGACCGTCCGCCATGCCATCATGCAGGTTAACTACTACGTTCGCATTCGCACGGTCCCTGAAAACGATATGGACGCTCTGGCCGCGCTGGGCGGCGAGCGGCGATGGGTTCCGCTCAGCGTTGCAGCCACCATGGCGCTTACCGGCCTGGCCCGCAAGGTGCTCAAACGCGCTGACCTATTTCCAATTGCGCAGCAGGAAGCAATTGCACTTGACCAGCAGTTGGACGTACTCTGAAAGCTCATTTGCGCTGCCTTCGTTTCAGTATCCAACGCGAACCGCCTTCCCCTCAGGGAGATCCAATGCGCCGTAACCGAATGTTCCTGTTTGCCGCCGCTCTCATCGCATCCGCCCTCGTCCGCGCCCAGCAGCCCGCCGCCACGCCGGTTCCTGAAATCCGCGGCATTCCCGCTGCAGCCCGCGCCGCCGCTGCCTCCATCGACCCCGAAAAGATTCGCGCCCATGTGCGTTTTCTGTCTCTCGATCTGCTCGAAGGCCGGGGCCCCGGCAAGCGCGGCGCGGAGCTGGCGGCTGAGTACATTGCCACACAATTTGCTCTGGCCGGCGTGGAACCTGCCGGCGACAACGGCACTTATTTCCAGCGCGTCCCGCTGGTGGCCGTCCACACCATTGAGGACAAGACGAAGTTCTCCTTTGTTCCGTCAAGCGGCTCCCCGGTCGACCTGGCTTACGGAACGGAAATCGTCTCCAAAGACCAAACAGGCCAGGAAACAGCGGACTTCGACGCGCCCATCATCTTCGTTGGCTATGGCATCCACGCGCCCGAGTACAACTGGGACGACTATGCCGGTGTCGATGGAAAGGAGATCGACCTGAAGGGCAAAATCGCTCTGATCATCGTCAACGAGCCGCCCTCCGACGACGAGAAGTTTTTCAAAGGCAAGGCGCTCACCTACTACGGCCGCTGGACCTACAAGTACGAGGAAGCTGCGCGCCGGGGAGCCGTAGGCGTGCTCGTCATCCATCGCACCGATTTGGCGAGTTATGGCTGGGAGGTGGTTCGCAATTCTCAGGCCGTGGAGAAAAGCTATCTTGCTGGCGACCCCAACGCAACGCTGCGCGCCGCCGCCTGGATTCAGCACGACGTGGCGCAGCGGCTGCTCACCCTCGCCGGACTCGGCGACCTCGACCAGGCAATCGAGAAAGCGGGCAAGCCCGGCGCATTCCATGCTGTCGAGCTGGCCGTCCGTCTCCGCGCGCATATCGAGAGCCGCGTCCGCCGCTACGTAAGCGCGAATGTTGTAGGGCGCGTTCCCGGCGTCAGCACCGCCAACCAAGGGGTCCTCTACACGGCGCACTATGACCACCTCGGAATCGATCCCGACGCCAAGGGCGACAACATTTACAACGGCGCAGCCGACAACGGAACAGGCTGCGGTATCATCCTCGAACTGGCGCGGGCATTTTCGCAGTCGTCTATCCGGCCGCCGCACGCCGTATATTTTTCCGCCGTCACTGCCGAGGAGCAGGGTCTGCTGGGCTCGCAGTTCCTGGGCATGCACCCGCCCATCCCCGCAGCCCAAATCGCGCTCGACCTGAACTTCGATATGCTGCTGCCCATCGGCATTCCCCGCTCCGTCAGCCTGGGCGGAGCGGAGCGCATCGACTTCTGGCCCACCGTCCAAACCGTTGCCGGCGCATTCGATCTGGCTCTGCTGCCCGACCCCCGGCCAGGGGCGGGCAGCTACTACCGCTCAGACCATTTCTCCCTCGCCCGCGTCGGCATTCCAGCCTTTTCGGTCGATCAGGGAGATCTCTTCGAAGGCCGTACGCCGGAGTGGGGCCGCCAGCAATCGGAGGACTACGAGGCGAACCACTACCACCAGCCATCCGACGAGTATCGGGCCGACTGGGACTTCCGCGGCAACGCAAAGATGGCCCGTTTCGGGTTCGTGCTCGGCTGGTTGGCCAGCGAGCAGCCAAAACCTGTCCAATGGCTTCCCGGCGACGAGTTTGAAACCGCGCGCAAAGCCAGCCAATAGCGGAGCAATCGAGGCGGGGGGCCTTGCGCTGTCAGTAGTAGTCCGCGCAGCTCATGTAATACCCGCATTGCGTGCAAACCAGCTTGCAATGGTGTCCGCTGAGGCGGTGAGAGCAGGTTGGGCACACCTGGCAGTGGTGTTCCACTGGCTGTACGGCAATTTCAGCCGAAACAACACATGAAAAATTGTTCGCAAAATCGGGATCGAAGGCCATCGGCCGATGCGGCAACATGCCCGACAGATTAGCATGGTAATGAGGGCAGACAACCGGGCAACAACCCGGCAGGTGCCTTATGCATCAACTCTCTGGCGCTCCGCGGACTTCCCTTCCGCTGGGTCGCCAGAAAACCAGGATCAGGAAACCGGATCTCGAATCCCCCAAGGAGGGACAATGGCAAGCAAGGCAAGTGCGGTTTGGACAGGATCGCTCAAAGAAGGCAAAGGCGTCATCTCCACGGCGACGGGCGTGCTCTCGAACGCCAACTACTCGTTCGCCACCCGTTTTGAAGGCGCCGACAGCGGCACCACCCCCGAAGAACTCATCGCGGCGGCCCACGCGAGCTGCTACTCCATGGCCCTGGGCGCGACACTGGGCGGCGAGGGCTTTACCCCGGACAAGATTGAGACCCACGCGGCCGTCACGCTGGCCAAGGTCGAAGGCGGCTTCGCGGTAACTAAAATCGCCCTCACCACCACAGCCAGCGTTCCCGGCGTCAGCGAGGAAGCGTTTGCCAAGGCCGCGGCAGGCGCCAAGGCCGGCTGCCCCATCTCAAAGCTCTTCGCCAACAATACTGAAATCACGCTCGACGCCAAGCTGGTGTAACAGCGCTTCGGATTGGCATTTGGAACTTCACTCACAAACATCCCATCCTTGTCTGGCCTCTCAGCATCGGAGGCGCGGCAAGGGTGGGTTCGTGTTTGCGGCAAACGCTTGCCAAACTCGAGTTTCGCCAATCGCAAAGAGTATTGCCGCTGGATTGGCGAATCCAAAAAGGAAGAGACTCGATTGAGTCGCCTCGCAAAGGCCGTTGAGATGTTCAGGAACGGTGTGAAGACGCCCGGCTAGAGCCCGGCTGGCCCGATTGATTTAGAATAAGAGCAGGAACAGCCGCGAAGGGAGCGGCGAATCCTGATCCCAAACCGGGAAGACACCAATTTGGGCTAGTTGTGCAATAAGTGTTCGTTTCGGACTTGCCAGCCTTGATGCTTCGCTGTAGTATCGGAGTTGCCGATCAAGCGGCTGACGCGGGCCACCCATAACCGGGTAGAGCAAGCTCGCCGCCGAGCAAGGAATCTTCGCTGACAGGTTTAATCGTTAAAAGGCCGCATACGGCGAATGTTTCCAAAGGAAATTGCCCCGAGAGGAAAGCACTGGCCGCGCTTTGGCAGCCCAGGCAAAGTGCCCAACAAGCGGGTGGAGATAGAGCAAGGCTCCTGTGTGGCAGCCTGAAGTTCTTCCGGGAATCATGGTAGGTAATTTGCGGAGTGCCGCTCCCCAACTAGTTTCTCGATGCTTCGCAACAATTTTACGGTCAGCCGTGGTGTTCCCCGTTCAAAGCTGGACAGGCGGCAGACAAAAGGAACGCTCAGAGCCTGCCTCAGGACTGCGCGGGAATGGCTGAATCTAGAAGCGCTATGCAACAGACTGCAAAGTGCCAGGAAGTACACGCATGACGACAGAATCGACGCAGCCCCAGTCTGAACTGGGGCCAGCCCCGGCCAATGGCCAGGGACAGTCGCAAGGGCATCGGCGCCGCAGGCGCCGCCGCAAGAATAAAACCAGCCAGGCCGTCGCGCCCCAGGCGCAGCCTCAAGCGCAAGCTGCGGCGCCACCGGCCGAGCCCAAACCGGCTCCGCCGCGCCCGGTCGCCGCTAGCCCGCAGCCGCATCCCGCTCAATCCAGCCAGGGCCAGGGCCGGAAGAAGAAAAAGTTCTTTCAGAAGGGTTCCTCCTCCGCGGCTCAGCCTGGAAACAGCGTGGCTGGTCCTGGAAATGGGCAGCAGGGCAAGCGCAGAGGCAAGCAGAAGGGTCCCAGGGAATTTGTCGGACCCATGGACCACAGCTACCGCGTGGTAAACGGCAACGTCTCCGACGGCCCTCCGTCCACCATTATGATTTCGAGCAACGGCCACAGCAGCCATTACCAGGACACCTACGTCCCGCAGCCGCCGGCCGCCATTCGCGAGGATGCTCCCACACGCATATTCTGCTTCATTGAAGATCTGTTCTTCCTGGCCAAAATTCAGGAAACTGCGCGCAAGCTGGGTGTAAAGGTAGAGTTCATCAAGGGCGGCGACAAGGAGTCGGTCACCAAGCTGACCGACGTGCCGGAAGCCGAACGGCCCACGCTGCTGGTTTTCGACCTCAACAATCTCAATGCCAAGCCGATGTCGCTGATTCCAAAATTCAAGTCCAAGCTCAAGAAGGCCACTTCGATCATTGGCTTTCTTAACCATCTCCAGGGCGATCTCAAGCTCAAGGCGATTGAAGCTGGTTGCGACACAGTGATGCCGCGCTCGGCCTTTTCGCAGAGCCTGCCGAACCTGCTCCGCCGCTATGGCTTGGAAGAGGAAGAAGAGTATTACCAGCAGCCGGTATAAGAGGCAGTTGTAAGTTGCCAGCTCTTTTGATCGCCCAAGTAGCGGGCTTTGAACCGAGTTGATTGATTACTTAAGACCGGAAGCATAAAAGGGCGCTCCCACAACGGAAGCGCCCTTATTATCCTCTATCCGGCAGTTGACTTGTTGAAAGCGCCTCTAACGATAGACTGGTAGCGGTTTTTATCGTGATGGGGGTTTCACCGGATGGGTGATTCGTCGGGGTCGGAGATTTCCGTACTTGGGACGGAGTTGGAGTCGTTTTCTGTAGAGACGCCGGGAGGCCGGCTTCACATCCGCTGGGACAGTGAAGCTCGCGCCACGCCCAACGCGCAACTGGCATTTTTCGCGGAATTTCTCTCTACAACAGGGATCTATGAGTCATGGATCGACAGTTGTCCGCTGCTCTACGCCGCCAGCAGCGGCGGAGAGCAGCATAAGCGGGACGTACTAGGCACCTGGTTGCTCTCCATCCTGGCGGGCCACCAGCGCTACTCCCACATCACCGCACTGCGCGGCGACGGGGTAAGTCCGCAGATCCTGGGCATGAGCAAGATCGTCAGCGAGGACGCGCTGCGCCGGGCGCTGGCCCGGATGAGTGCGTCGGCGAGTCGGGACTGGTTGCGGCCGCAGCTTCTGTCCAGTGCGCGAGCCGCTCTCGATACGCCCTGGATACTGGACATCGACACTACCGTCAAGACACTGTTCGGCCAGCAGAGCGGAGCCGAAGTAAGTTACAACCCGCACAAGCCGGGCCGTCCCAGTCACGCTTTGCATACTTACTATGTGGGCGGCCTGCGCCTGGTTCTGGATGTGGTGGTTTGCCCCGGCAAGCAGCACGCGGCGGCTCATGCGCGTCCTGGGCTGAACGACATTCTGGATAGCTTGAGCCCGCGGCAACTCCCCGCCCTGGTGCGTGGCGACTGCGGATTCGGTAACGAGCCATTTATCGCCGAACTGGAGACGCGCGGCCAGCCTTACTTGTTCAAGCTGCGTCAGACTGCGGGCGTGAAGAAGTTATTGATGCGTCAGTTTGCCCGTAAAGATTGGACGACACCCGGCCCCAGCGACCAAGGCTGGAGCGCGGTGGAAGATACCTTGAAGCTGGCTGGGTGGGATAAGTCGCGGCGTGTGGTGATCCTGCGCCGGGCGTCTAAGTCCGATGTCGCACTGACACGCAAGGCTATCGAAGGTCAGTTGGAGTTGCTGCTGCCCGACCAGGATGTGGAAGTGTGGGAGTACGCAGTGCTGGTGACCAGCAGCGGCTACCCGTTGGAGGCCATGGCACAGTTATACCGCGACCGGGCCGATGCGGAAAACGGCTTCGACGAGTTGAAAAACCAGTGGGGCTGGGGCGGCTTCACCACCCAGGACATCGAACGCTGCCAGTCGAGCGCCCGCGCCGTGGCGCTGATTTACAACTGGTGGAGCTGGTACTGCCGCGCCGCCAGGCCGGAGGCGCGTATGGAAGCCATCACCAGCCGGGCACTGCTGTTGGCGGGAGTGGGCCGAGCCACCCAGCACGCTGGGCAGACAACCCTGCACCTAACGCCCATGCACGCCGCCAAGAACGCGCTAATGCTGTTGATCGCCAACATCCGCGCGGCACTCAGCCATGTAAGGAAGGTCGCGGAGCAGTCGCCGACGACAGACCGGTGGAAGACTCTGCTGGACTACATCGTAGCCAGAATCATCCCCAGCCGACCCCGAAAACTCCTCGATACAGGTCAGCTTTTCTTAGCCAACTGCGGTTTTTAGGCTTATTCAGATAACACACCTGTCGTGGTAACGCGGCCCCGGCTTTCAAGAGGAAAGAATAGACATGAGCAAGAGTGAGCAAGCGACAGGGGAAGCCGCTTCCCGGCTCATCGA
>Ga0302200_10003342_pt1 | contig 13572 bp, 9 predicted proteins | sample II_Bog_N3_1_FD_194585 | JGI IMG/M metagenome (GOLD analysis project Ga0302200, IMG submission 194585) | Peat permafrost microbial communities from Stordalen Mire near Abisko, Sweden - II_Bog_N3_1 | ecosystem: Environmental > Terrestrial > Soil > Wetlands > Peat | place: Sweden: Abisko, Stordalen... | reverse complement strand
CATCGGAAGGAGCACGGGAAACGAAGCAAATTCCGGCTCTGGATAAACGGCGTCGCCAAATCCAGTATCGACCTGCATAGGAATCCGCGCGCCGGCCAGGACGGCGTGGAATCTCACGCGCACACCCTCGTATTCGTCCTCTTCTTTGATCCTCGCTCCCTCGACTGATTCGCCGTCGAAGAGAATGCCATCATTCCCTTCGACCTCGCAGATGGCCCGAATTGTCTCCTCGACCTCAAGAATGGCCGACGATCCCCATCCCAGCAGGTCCAAGTCCTTCGTAGGCCGGTGGGTATCACCCGTCCAGAGCGTAAACAGCGTCGCTCCCTTGATTGCGAATCTGTCGCGGTAGGTCGAGCTGCCCAGCCGATACAGGAACCGTTCGATCGCATATCTGCCCAAGACTCGCTGGTAATCTTGGCCCTTGCTCTGGGCCAGAGCAAGCAAACGCGCGCGGATTGAGGCTCCGGAATCCTTCGCTGGTTCGCGGGTCATAGCGCCTCCATGTAGGGACGGATGACGTTGCTCACGCGGCAGATCTTGGCATAACGGTAGATGTCGTTGATGGTGGCCTTCTTTTGGCGGAGGCTGTCTTTCAGCGCCTCGATTGCAACGTCCAGGCCGATCTTGTTGCGGAACTTGAAGCAGTCTGCTACGGTCTTTGCTGCTGAGTAAACGCGCACAGGTACGCCCTCAACCATATGCTCTTCGACGCCTTCGGAGAGCGAAGGTTCTGTGAGACGCACCACCCGGAGTGAAGGCGACAGGATGGCAGGCTTTCTTGCCCCTTTGCCGAGAGCGATCCAGACCGATGCCGGACTTTGCGTCGTGAATTCGTGAAAGGCCAGGGCCGAGAGCAGGCACAGGATTGCTTCCGGCACCCGTTTCGATACCTCCGCGTAGGAGTGACGTTCCGTGACCGCCGCGTCTGGCAGAGTATAGATCCCGCGCCCGGTCCGGCTCAGCTTTCCTTGACGGTAGAGACGCAGCAGGTACTCGCGTGGAATGCAGAGAGCCTCCAGGTCGCGGGGCCTCACAATTCCTTTCCGGCGGACATACTGCATCGTTTTATCAATTGGCTTTGCTGTGCTCATTGTGTCAAACCATCATTATTTAATCACTTGTAATGACATAATGCAACATCCCGCAAAGCCTATCGTGTTTGCAAAGAGTTCATGAAGATTATCCAGACGGCGTCCGGACAATTCCCAGCGTTCGCAAACGCCCAGACAATGTCTGGGCAATTCCAGGATGCTAGCGGCCAATCGCAGCCAGCCGTTTTCCCTGACACTCACAGCTGTGCCGGTGAAGAGCGCAGACGTTTCCGGCAATGTGCGATCATTTTGCTGTCAATACACGAGTGTAATCCCCAGATCGATCTCTGCGATCATTGACAGAAGCTTCACGCATCCTCCTGAGGTAGCCCGACGTTTCTATGGCAGACAAGCGACTGTGAATGCCAAGGCACAATTCCAGACTTAAGTAGCATGCCGGTTCTCACTTGCCTGATTTGTAGAGAATTGTCGTATTCCATGATTTCGCGCAGCCTCCCCGCTCAAACCTGCGTCAATCCTCCAGTAATCAACGGAGGTTCTATGCAAGAAAAGTTCTCAAGGCTGTTCATGGTGCTGTTCCTTTTCGCTTCGATGCTGTTCGCCACCGCAGGATTCGCACAAGATCCACCGGGCGGCGGCCCGCCCGACGGGGGTCCACCGCCCGACAGCCCAATGCAACGGACGTCTCCCAAGGAAGCCGCTGCTGCGGAGCTTAAGGATCTCACCAAGAAGCTCAAGCTCTCCGAACAACAAAAGACCAGTATCGCTCCTGTTCTAGAGGATGAGCACGAACAGATGAACGCTCTTTTTCAAGACCGGGCCGGTAGCATGGAAGAGATGATGGCAAGGATTAAGGCTATCCGCGAGAGTTCGAACAAAAAGATTCGCGATCTGCTCACGGACGATCAGAAGAAGCAATTCGATAAGATCTCAGGTAAGCTGGGCGGCCCGGGCGAAGAACCGCCCCATGGACCGCCCCCAGGGGTAGGACTGCCTCCGGGAGAAGGCCCGCCGGGCTCGTAGCCCGTCTGGGCTCCCAGGGCGCCTGCAACGGGGAGGGCAGAGGCAGGCGTCGGAAACTGTGCTGCGCAGTCGCCAATGTCACTGCCCGGGGCGGTAGCGACAAATTGCTGAGGATAGAATCGACCAACGATGAAGCAAGCTTTCAGATGCCCTTCATTGCTACAAATTACTGGGGCTTGGCGGATGTGGTCGAGTTGGCAGTTGGGTCGGGGAGAGGCCGAATGCGGACCGATTCTCCAGTGCCGATATCAATCTCCCGGCCGGCGCCTGCGTTTATATTCATTGCGCGTACGACATGCGGAATGATCATGAAGACCAACTCATCGTTAAGCACTTCGTTTTGTTGTGTGCTAAACAGGTACTTGAGGCCTGGAGTCTCACCAAGGCCGGGAGTTCCGCTGACCGACTTCGTGATCGACCTTTTGACAAGCCCGGCCAGGATGCTTACCTCACCATCCTTGAGACGAATCACCTGGTCGGATTTTTCCTGACTGATTACAGGCTCCGCTACCCCATCGATGGTGTCCGTTCCGGTTTCGGAGGAGACTTCGACGCTGAGCTTCAGTGTCACATCGCGATTCTCATGAATGGTGGGAGTCATATCGACATTGACCCCGACATCGATGTACTGGAACTGCGTTTGTACGGCCGAAGATGTTGAGGTAGTGGCAGTGGTATACGATCCGGTCGCAACTGGGATCCGCTCGCCAATCTTAAGAGTCGCCTTTTGCCCGTCTACCGCTCTCAAACTAGGATTTTGAATAATACGGGTATCTGAATCCGTCAACAGCAGGTCAACGGCCGCCTGTCCCAGGGAGTAGCTATAGGAGGAACTGCGGCCAATCTGGTTCAATGTAGCTGAGGAACTGACGGTAACTGCAAGGGATGTTGGTGGAGAAATTCCAATATTTCGGAGTTTGTCCCGGCTAACTTCCATGACATAGATATCTACCAGAACTTCTGGCTTCGACACGTCGAGGCTCGTGATGAGACTCTTGGCGAGCACAATCTCGTCGGGTGTGCCCCGAATCACAATCGCGCTTTGACTTGGGACGGCGAACATCTTGGCATTGGGAAGAACATTGCGCAACGTCGTCTGGATGTCGTTCAGATCGTTCTGCTGAGACACATTGGACAAGTAGAAAGTCTCGACCGCCATTTGTTGCAATTGTGTGCGCTTTGCTCGATTGTCTGTCGCAACGTAGATTGTGTCGTGCGTAGAAGCCTTCCAAAAGCTGTTCGACAGATCACCAAGAATGCGCAGCGCTTCGGAAAGAGTGACCATCTTCAAATCTACGGTAACTCGCTTGGAGACGAAATCCGGATCGATGAGAACATTGATCCCTGCAGCTCGACCGATGGTTTCATAGAGGGTTCTACTCTGTTCGGTCATATGCAGAGTTATCGGCTCCTTCGAAAGCGAATCGAGATGAACCGGAGGCGCTGGCCGATCCAAGTCATACGCATTTGGAGGATCCTCTTCCGAACCCGGCTTATCCCTCTTATCCATCTCAGCCTTGATCTTTTCAATGTCCTGCTCCGCAAGTGCGTTTCCTGGATCGATATCCAGCGCCTGAAAAAATTCAACGAGCGCCTCCTTCGTTCGATTTGTCTTCTCCATCGCTTCTCCGCGATGTACATGCCGTACCGCCAGAGTGGCTCTGACTCTCTCCAAGGCGACCTTATAGCGGATGTCTGCGGGAGTCTTGCCCAACGCGGCAAGATAGTCCTGAAAAGCGGTTTCCAGATCGTCACGAATCTCGGCAGCTTCGCCAGCCTTGTAGAGTTTTTTGGCCGATTCGGCAAGTGCGATTCGACAATCGACCATTGCCATGAAAAACAGGATCGCAATCCACAGGCTGCGACTACGGGTTTGCAATGTAATTCCCCCATTCAAAAAAAGCAAACCGGGATGCTGAGCCGGGCCGTGCCAATCGCACTCCAGCAAACATAGGAACCGAATAGTGTTGCCTCGAGCCATCGGACAATGGTTTGCATTCTCTCTAAAAGACGAAGGAAGAAGAGTTACGCTCAGCAATGCCGAATCGCTCTACACTTCTCGACACTTCTCATCCAAGCCGCATCGTAAAAGCTCGATCGAGCATCTCTATCGCTATTGGAAAATCTTCCCCATGACTCACTCTTACGATAAGGGCGAACTTCAAAGGGAGGGACCAAGCGCTCCGTGATTTATTTGCGTCAATTCTATTGGGAGACATTTGTCTTGAAACAGCTACCTCTCATCGTATTCATGGCTGCGGGAGTTCTTGCATCGGGAGCGCAAGCGCAAGCACCCATCGGTTCCCGAGGCACTCAAACTACGTCCCCTCGGGAGCACTCCTTAAAGTTACAAGACATCCACCTTCACGGAGACATCTCCGAGGTGTTGGAAAAGGGATTCGGGCTCTTTGGAATTCAAGTCGTCTTAGTCCCGAGCCCTTACTCTACCCCGCGCCTGTTGAAGATTGATATTGACGATGCTGATCTCAGCGCCGCGGGAGCTGTCCTGAGCGCGATGACGCGCTGCTTCTTTGTTACCCTGAATTCGCATCTGATCCTGGCTGTACCAGACGATAAGACAAATCAAGCCAACTTCGAGCGCCTGAATACCGAAGCATTGGTCGTTCCCAACCTGGCGGCAGCGAATCCGCAGGACCGCAGTTCCCTCGTTGAGTTGTTGACGAGCGTCTTCGGTGTAGCACATCCGTCACTGGTAGGAGACACCGCCGTGGTACGCGCCTCGCCCGAGGATTTGTACGCCATTAGAAAAACCCTGAGCACCCTATACCAACCGGAGCCTCAGGTGCTACTCGATGTCAAGACATACCTGATCAGTCGAAAGCACAACAGAAATACTGGAGTTCAACTTCCCCAGAAAGTAGTCATCTTCAACGTGTATACCGAGGCGGAAAGCTTGATAAGTAGTAACAGTTCCATTGTGCAGGAACTGATTCAGGCCGGGCTTGTGACTGCCGGTGATACCCTTGGAATTGCCGAACTCCTCATCGCTGAAGGATATGCAGGCAACTCCCTGTTAGGCAGTTCCTCGGTGTACTTCGGCGGAGGTAAGACTGCTACTGGAGTGCAGTTCGATTCAGTAAGCGGAAACGCTAGTCTGTCGGTGTCGTCGGTCAAAGAACTCCAGGACGCTAAGTTTCACCTGATCAATGGCCAATCTGGAACCTTAAAAGTTGGGGAACGCTACCCGATCCTGACTTCCACGACATCCTCGCTGGGGTCTTCTTCCAAATCATCGACAACACCGACGATTCAGTATGAAGACCTGGGGCTGACACTGGAAGCAAAGCCTCAGGTTCTTGCTAACAAGGAGGTGCTGGTTCATTTGCATGAAACGATCCGATCCCTGGCTGGCATAAGTCTGAATAACATCCCAATTCTGGATAATCAAGACGTCTCTACCGACCTTAGCATTCCCAATGGAGTGACGACCGTGCTGGTAAGCAACCTGAACCGTTCCGAGACGCTTGCAACCCAGGGCGTTGTGGATGCGATTACGACTGACAGCTCGCGGGATATGACCGAATCACAACTGGTCATCACAATCACGCCTGTCGTAACCAGGATAACTGAGCCTTAGACCATGTGGGATTTCCTGAGCCGAAGCGCGCACGGCAGTTCTGTGCTTCGATGTCCAACAGTCCCCTCCATGCTGACAAGTGACGCTCACTCATTCTGCTTTGAGGGTAGCACCACCGGGAGGCCAGGGTAGTCTCCATCAGTGTCACCCACGGTGAGGCATATTGCGAACAGGCATGTGCTTGGGGTATGGAGCGGGCGCTCCTGAATTCGAACAACCGGTGGCGAGGTCGCTGGATAGGCCAACGCCGTCACCAACTCCGAATAGAGATGCTCCGACCATGCTGAAGACGGAACAGCCGGTCAGCATGTACTTGCAAACCGCGCGCTTCTGCAGGGGTTTCAGCCCGGTCGCTTTCCAGAAGCAGCCACATCCTGGCGTTTTTCAATTGTGGCGAACTCCAACTTCGCAGCCAAAACGCGCATTGCATACACTTCCAACCTGCCAAAGACCCGCTTTGCCGCGCTCTCCATCTCTTTTGGATCGGGTTCCGTGGAGCGCAGCTCATCGATTGCAGCGTTCAGTCTTACATCCTCGTTTTTCATCGGTCTCTCCCTGTAACTCGCGCAGACGTCTTTTCAATTTGATTCGCTGGTGTGCAGTCTCACCGCCGCAATATGTTGCTAAGTTCCCATCAGCTGAGTGACACCACTATTTCCCAGTTCTCCCAGGTACCGCGGAGCAAAAGATCTCCGCAGCCTGCGCCTGCAGGTCAAGATCATTCAAAACGCTTCATCCTTCTTTCAAAGCTGCGCGCACGTTCTGCACCGCCCGTGCAAGATGGGACTTCACGGCACCCTCAGTTAGCCCCACAGTCTGTGCGATTTCACTTATCTTGAGTTCCTCCACGAAGCGTAATAAAAAAACCGTCCGCTGCCGTGAACTCAAGTTGTCGGCCGCCTTCCAGACGAGCTTCACTTGCTCACGGGCCACGGTTCGATCTTCGGGCGAATTCTCGCTGCCGGGCAGCCATTCACTGGCGTGAAGAGGATCTACCGAATTGGTGGTTACTGCTCTCCAGAATTGAATTCGTCGGCTTCGCCAGTGGTCCTTCTGCAAGTTGATGGCGATCCGCATCAGCCAAGTTAGGGTGCTAGACTCGTTGCGAAAGCTCAGCCAGTTCCGGTGCGCCTTGAGAAAGCACTCCTGCGTTAGCGTGTCGGCCAAATCCGGGTCGCGCGACGACGCCAAGAGAAAGCGGAATATCCGCGGCCGGTGAATCTCGGCTACCATGGAAAAGGTTTGCGCAACAGCGAGCGGCGAAGCCGCTGATTGGTTTCGTCTTACCAGAATCTGCTTCTCGTTCATGGACTGGTCCCCCAAGACGTGAGTCATATCTCATTTCGAACGCGGTTATGGTGTGCCGAACTATTGGACTGTCAACGTGAATGTCGTCTCAGCGGTGATGCTGGAGTCCGATGTATCCGTTCCATCCAACGTCAACGTGTATGTACCTTTTGCGACATCGTTCGAAGTGCTGGACCCGGAGCTTGAACCGCCGCATCCATTTGCGACGAGCGATAACCCCAGCATTGCCAGCCAAATCAGCGTAGTCGTGAATGTGAACCTTCTGCGGCGCAATCCAAGCATAAAGAAACCTCCAAACGCAACGGCAATGCTCAGATGCAATGGCGCGGTTGGAGTCCACGTGCCAGGATTGCCGGCAAGCGACTTCTGCGCGGACTTTGCAAAATGGCGATGCGACCCTTTGGCGACTGAGGAACTTGTGCCGCAGGAACTCCCCGACGTGTACAGCGTAAGTGTGGTCGTAACTGTCCCATTCGCCGTTACTGTTGCATCGTTCACGTCGAAGCATCCGTAGTCGTCAAGCGATGTGCTGCTCGTCGAGACTGTGAAGCCCACGGTGCCTGCATAAGAATTCTTGGAGGTTACCGTCACAGTGGAGGTCCCGCTATTCCCTTGGGAGACAGTTATGTTGGTTGCAGCCAGCGTGAACGATCCTGTGGTGCCAGTGCTCGTGCCGCCCACGGTTACGGTCACGGAGCCCGTGGATGCGGCATAAGTCGAGTCGCCCGAGTAGCTCGCTGAAATCACATGCGAACCGCTCGTAGTCGACGAGAATGTAAAGGTCGCTGAGCCGCCGGAAAGGGACAGTGCGGAAGTTTCAGTTGTCCCGTCCACTTCAATCGTCAGAGTGCCCGTTGGCGTCTTGGTTGTGGAACTCGATCCCGACTTGACCGTAATGGTGATCGTATCGTTGGCGCCGGAGGCCGGAGACGCGCTTGCTGCTGTCAGGGTCGTATCTGACGCGACGAGCGACGTTGATGCGGATGCCGGCCAACTGGTCATAAGGTTGTAGAGATCGACCGAACCCAGGCCGGAGGCCTCGTCGTATCCCGTTCCCGCTGGGTACTCCGACTCACCGGTGCTGGAGCAGTAACTCGACCCCGCTGTGCACTCATTGCTTCCACTCGTGATGTCATGGAAGGCCGATTCATACGTGGTTGCATTCGCGGCCAGGGTGTAGAGTGTCGAGTTGATCGTTCCCTGACCGGTTGAATTCTCTTTTTGGTTAATGATCGCCAGCATGCCGGCAAAGACAGGCGCCGCGAAACTCGTGCCTCCAGCCACGGTGAGATACTCGTCACTGCTGTCGCGGAACCCGTCTGCACAACTGCCGGTAACGCCGGTCGACGTTGAGTCGCTGGAACAATACAGATAGCCCGCATTGTTCGGCGATGAGTCGAGGGAGATATCCGGCACCAGCCGATAGGATCCTGATGTAATTCCAGTCACGCCGGTTTGCCAACTCGGTCGGGACGTGAAGGTGCTGACGCCGCCCCCACCGGAAGAAAGCCCATCGGAGGAAGAGTCGTCGTTCCAGACTTGCTCCGGGATGTAGGAAAGCGCAGAGGTAATCAGGTCGCTGCCACTTGCAGAGTCCCAATAAGTGGTGTTCGACGAGGAAACATCCGCGGAGGGAAACTCCGTGCCGCCCATTCCCGTGGCGTACTGGCTGCTCGCGGGGAAATCGACGACTAGCGCCTCCTGCTGCGCAGTCGTGAGACTGGTATCGCCGGAGCAACCTGTGGAGCCATCGTCACCGGATGCCACGATGATGCTCTGGCCCTGCGCTGCCCCTTGCTCTAGAACAGCGTTCAGCGTGGCGTAGTCGATTGAGCCAAGGTCGGTCTCGCAGTCCCCGTAGCTAACGCTGATGATCGGCGCAATACTCTCATCCACGGCATACTGGATGGAATCCCATACGCTGTAATTGGAGTTGTTACCCACATAGACGAAGTAGATCATCGCCCCTTTCGCGATGCCTCCTGAATACTCAAGGTCAAGATCCGACTCAGCTTCGTCCCCGGAACTCACTGCCGCAGTTCCCGAATCCGGGACCAGCACCTCCGTAGGATCCTTCACCGTGAGCCCTGCAGCGTTCTGAAAGTTTTCTATATCCGACAGCGCGATGGAAGACTGGCCAACGACCGCAATCGATTGACCCGTTCCGGTATAGCCTGCATTGTAGGCGGCCTTGATGTCATAGATTACAGACACGTCGCCAGGTTGAAGGTAGTGGTTTCCAGATTGGCTGGAAGTAAAATTGGCCTTTGGGGCGGACACCGGGGCCCTGAACCTGGCATAGGACCTAGGCCGAAAGCTCGACAGATTCGTCACTGATTGCACAACGGATGCCAGCGCTCTGGGAACGCTCAGGTCCCCCGAGGGCGCAAAGCTGGTCTTCCCGGCGGACTTGTAATAATGCAACTCTGTGCCAAAGGCGGTCTCCGCCTGACCGGCCGTGCCGGTGAACCGGATGCGGTTCTTGCTGCGAGAAACACTATCGATCGAGAACCCCTGCTGCTCAATCCACGTTTCAACTCTTGCTATGTCTTTGTCCGCCATGCCGAACCGTGCGGCGAACTCATCGGGGGTGAGCCATTTGTGATACGACGACGAAGAACGGTCCTGCTGCGCTTTGATCAGCGCTTCAAGCGCGGACTGCTGTGCTTCGGAGCGATTGAACACAAGGGTCATGCCCTGGAGTCTGGTTTCCGCGGAAACTGCGCCTAAATCGCCGCTCAGTGTGGCTCTCGGAGAGTGGGACCGGCTGATAACGACACGATCTGAGTTGACGATGTCTTTCGATATCCTTACAGCGGGTTGTTGGGCAAATGCTGAGACCGGCAGCAATGAGAGAGCCAGCATCCGGATAATCGAGCGATGAAATCCTTGCGCACTTGATGGGAATAAAACTGGCTTCATCATTTCTTCTCTCCTCAATCTGTGAAAAACTTGTAACTGAAAAGAGCGACTGCCTCAAGCTTTCTTGCGGGAACAAGTTGCGGTCCTTTTGTCCCCGAATCGCATAGGCGGCAGTTCGCAAAGCTAGCTAGACGCGGAAGGTCGAAACAATCCGGACAAACGTTTCAACCAGCACTGCGTCTGCAAATAGAGACGCAACGGTCGCTCGGGCGCTGGGGACGGAGACAATTCTCGACAAACGGATCGAGCCTTCCTAATCCCACAAGCCGTCAAAATGGCATGCCGGATGAAAATCGCACGTGAATATCCTGATGATTGACGACGATTTGTCCCTGACCGAGCTGGTCAAGGAGTACGCTGCGCCCGATGGCTTTGAGGTAACTGGCGCCGCAAGCGGCGAATCCGGATTGCAAGCGCTGGTTGAAGCAGCATTCTCGCTGGTTGTGCTGGATGTGATGTTGCCCGGCATGGACGGATTTGAGGTGCTGAGGCGCTTGCGACGAATCTCAAGTGTGCCGGTGCTTATGCTCACGTCTCGAGGATCAATTGCGGATCGCATCCACGGACTGAGCGGCGGTGCAGACGATTACTTACCCAAGCCCTTTGAACCCCGAGAGCTTCTTGAGCGCATGCGGAGTATCCTCAGGCGCGTACAGCCCCGAAATCACAGGCTGAGTCATTTGCAAGTAGATGATGTGGAATTGGACGAAAAGAGTCGGCTTGTCCGCTGTGGGGGCAGGGAATTGGATCTGACAGGATCGGAATTCGCTCTGCTCCATATCCTGCTCTCAAAAGCTGGAAAGGTCTTGCCCAGGGAAGAACTCGTCGGCCAGGTTCTGGAACGGGGACTCTCCGTGAATGACCGCGGTATCGATAATTTGGCGAGCAAACTGCGCAAGAAAATGGGCCCCTCGGCCGCCGGAAAAGATCGGATACGCAGCATTCGTGGAATAGGCTATGTGTACGCGCCGTCTAACGATGTGAGGCCAGAGTGAATATTTTTGCTCGAACGCTCCTCTGTTTTTGGGTGGCAACCGCGTTGACGCTTGCCCTCGTCGGTGGACTCCTCGCTTCCAGACATTCATTCTCCGATGTCCAAATACGCGACATTCCAATGGAGCGTCTCCAAGCCTGCGCGCAGCGCCTTGTCGCGGACATAGAGCAAGACGGGGGATCGGATCTTCGCCAGAACCCCGCGGAACATCGAGAATGCGCTGTTCAGTTCCTGGAATCTCCGACTGGACAGCAACTGCTGGGCAAGGAACTCCCAGCAGACATTTCCGATTTGATATCGGAGCACTCAATTCAGGGCAACATGCAACTGGTCGCGGTCCGCCCCGACAGGACAATATTGGCCTTTAAAGTGCCGGGAAAGCTTGGCGCATATTACGCTGTCGCGATCTTGTCGCAGGCCGCTCCCGAACCGCCGCTCATCTTCTGGCTCCACTTGCTTTGCGCAATCGCAATCTCCTGCGGAGTCTTCTGGGTGCTTGCCCGGCAGCTTACGCACCCGATTCGCACTTTGCAGGCGATCGCCGAAAGCGTGGCTCAAGGAAATCTGAAAAATCGACCCGGCAGGGCGTTGCTCCAACGAAAAGATGAGTTGGGGGAACTAAGTGTCTCGATTGACTTGATGGTTCAGAAGATCGGCCAGCTCATGAGCTCGCAAAAGGCCTTTCTGGTGCAGGTCTCCCATGAGCTTGGGTCTCCACTGACGCGATTGAATCTGGCATTGGCGCTGGCGAGACGGAAGGCCGCTCCGGCGCTCGATTCCGAGTTTAAGCGGCTCGAGTATGAATCGTCGGAATTGAATTCCATGATCCAACAGCTTCTTCTTCTTGCCCGATTGGAGAATGCCTCTGAACTCAATAATTCGCGGCAGCGGTTCTCCCTCGCAGGAATAGTTGAAGAGGTTGCCGCCGACGCCAAATTTGAAGCCAATCAAAATGAGAAAGGAGTTCGAGTAGTACTCCACGACGCGGAGAAATGGCACGCGGTAGAAGTCTTGGGTTACGATGACCTCATCAAGAGGGCACTGGACAATATCCTTCGCAACGCGATCCGCTTCACGTCCGCGCGCAGCTCAGTCGAAATCAGCTGCTCCGTTCTTGACGCTCAGGAGGCGCAGATCACAGTCCGCGACTTTGGGCAGGGAATCTCTCCGGACCAATATTGCGCGATATTTGAACCATTCGTCCGCCTTCCGTCTAGAGGGAACGGCCAGGGAACAGGGCTCGGTCTTGCCATCGCAAAGCAGGCTGTGATCGCACATGGTGGCAGTGTTTGCGCAAGGAATGCGGACACGGGAGGACTATCTATCACGATTCAACTGCCACTTGCCCTACCTATAAATCCGTCTTGAACTGAAATCTGAGGCGACCAGATCTTCGAGGATGTTGCGAACTTTGAACATACTATGAGCCTCCATCCTTCCTTTCAATTATTCAGAAATTGGACTCCGATCATGATTCCGAGGGCTATGTCGTTGAGTTTCGACAGACCTCACCAGATGACGGGATTGACAAATGTTGGTTCATGAGCTCGGTCACGGTCGTGTCCACCTTGACACGTTTCAACTCTGGGGGCCTCAACCTCACTCGCACTTGCGCCGATATTCGGATACGCTCAAGAAGTAATTTGCGAAAAGAGGCTCCTGTTGAAACGCCGTGAGTTTTTAATGAACTCGTTGGCAATGGGCGTCGCCGCATCCTTTCACGGAGTTGCCTTCCTGGAAAGTGCCGCCAGTGAGGTTGGCAGCGATTCGGCGCCGGGGATGTTCAACGCGCAGATGATCTGGTGCGCCCAGTCAGTACCTGTGCCACTCAAGGCCAATGGGCCCGCCAGCGGAATCGCTTCGTCATCGAATAGCCAATCAAAGATCGCCACTCCTGACCTGCACGCAGTTTTCGCGCGGGAATTCACGCTGGATGCCCTGCCGACGGAAGCTGCTGTTCGGCTGTTCGCCTATACACGCTACCGGCTTTACGTCAATGGCGTGTATTGCGGACGCGGGCCGAGCCGCTTCCAGAACCAGAGGCCGGAGTACGACACCCGGGACCTAAGTCACGCGCTCAGGACGGGACGCAACCTGATTGCGGTGCTGGTCCACCGCGACGCACCGACGGGTCGCATCATGCAGCACGAGCCTGGCTTTGCCGCCTGCATCGATTGGTCGAACAAGGCAAAAAGGCAAGTGATTTCAACCGATGCAGAGTGGGTTTGTCTTCCTGAACTGTCGATTGGGCCGCGCGACGAGGCATGGTCGTCGATTGAGGAGCACATCGATGGCCGCAAAGCTGTGGACCTGACTAACCCCGAACTTTCGCTTGCCGGATGGCCGGCTTCTGTTCCTGCGGGTGGGCCTGATTTCCTTCCATTGTGGCCGCGGACCACACCTCTGCAATTGGAGACGCTCCAGGCGTGGAACCCAGATTCCCCGGACCTTTCACAAAACCGGCTTGACCTTCTGCCGGGGCGGGAGGCATTTTTCGCGCTGAATAAGATCATTCAAGGCTACCCCGTTCTTCAATTCAACGCAGATGCCGGGAGTGAGCTCTATATCAGCTACCAGCTTCCAGAGGATTCGACGAGTGGGGCCAGCTCTTATGTCGCCCGGCAAGGCGTTCAGACCTGGATGTGCGGCGATACCTTTGCTTTCAATCGGCT
>Ga0302200_10003340_pt1 | contig 13585 bp, 14 predicted proteins | sample II_Bog_N3_1_FD_194585 | JGI IMG/M metagenome (GOLD analysis project Ga0302200, IMG submission 194585) | Peat permafrost microbial communities from Stordalen Mire near Abisko, Sweden - II_Bog_N3_1 | ecosystem: Environmental > Terrestrial > Soil > Wetlands > Peat | place: Sweden: Abisko... | reverse complement strand
CAGAGATCCTCTTGTCGCTCCCGATCCTTGCGTGTTCCCATCGCCATGACCTGATTTTAAGAATCACTCCTGTGGATGGCGCCCAAATCTTGTGCGAAGGTATCAGGACTTGCACCACAGGCAGCTAAGGGCAAATGGTTGCTTTTCCTGGATGCCGATGTGATCCTGCCGCGGGATTTTCTGGAAAGAACCATGGCGGAAATACAACAACACGAGTTTTTCGTCGCCACATGTTTGATTGATCCTCTAAGCGACAGACGAATTGATAGATTCCTGCACGGAGCGGTTAATTTGTATTTTCGGACGACGAAAGCGTTTTTCCCTCATGCGCCCGGCTTCTGCATCTTCTGCAAGAAAGAAGCCCACGAATCTGTCGGTGGATTTGATGAAGAATTAAAGTTGGCCGAAGACCACGACTACGTGTTCAGACTAAGCAGGGTTTGTGAATTCGGGCTGCTCAGAGATATTCGCATCCCCGTATCCGTCCGACGATTGGACAAAGATGGTCGTTTTACTATCTCCTTTCAGTACGTAGTCTGTGAAGCTCATCTCTTCTTCGTAGGGCCGACATATTCGCATATTTTCAATTACAAATTCGGCAATTTTAGTCACCGCCCGGTGACTCGCTTACCATCCTTGTAGATGGCTTCGTCAACAGGCTTCAGGATGCTCAGTTTCCTTCCTTCCCGCTCATCAAGCTACGGGGCCTGGACTCTTGCTCCGGTGGGACTTGCACCCACTGATCATGCTAGCTAACTGTGATTGAAAACCATTTGCGAGTGCAACAAAAACGTGATCCTGCGATGAGAAGCGTCTCTCTTACAGGGCAAGAGCATCCTTCTCACGTCTGGTCTTCTTTCTATGTTACAAAGATGGTTCGGTTGCGTCGTGGCGAAGATTTCACTTTATGCATAAATTGGCGGCGAAACTCTCACCTAATGGAGTCTTTCGAGTTTATCTTATGAGGTATTGAGGTTCGCAAGTGCTTGGTAAACAAAGGCGACGAGTGTCACTTTACGCGTAAACCCACACGATGTGGGCGCACCCACAAGGTGAACGTTGCACATTTGTGAGGACTTGTAATTGATTCGGCCGGGGCGCGTGAGGTTTGTGAGCTCCGGCCGAAGATCGTGCATAGCCTGCATCACCTACAAAGGTTATTTATTTTCAATCCATAACGGACAGTGCAGGTCATTCTCATAGCGCTCTGAGCCTGCACCGCCATAGCCTGCGGCCAGTTCATGGGCCTGTTTCATTGTGGCCTGGTCGATCGGCAGGCCTTTCCCTGCCTTGCCAAGGCACGTGTGACAATGCCGATTCTCTTCGGCCGGTTCTCGGTTGTTTCAGCGCCGTAATGCAGCTGTTCCCCGCGCGCCATCGCGATCCGATTGACCTCCCTGATTTGCCAGCTTTTATGGGGATGGTGCGGGCGCACAAGCAGGCGTTGCGTCTTCAAGCACAAAGCTTCGGCATGGAACGATCGGAAGAGATTGCCGATTGTGGGGCAAGGCGAGGCGCGTGAGAGACATGCTCGGGAAGGCGATCGAGGAGGACTGCTTTGAGAAGCGACGTGCGAACATGGATGCGACCGTTGTATTCAATAAGCCCGAGTTTGCGAAAGCGGTTCATGAAGAAGCTGACGCGGGAGCGGGTAGTGCCAACCATCTCTGCCAAGGTCTCCTGAGTGACGGGAGGTATGAGCTTTGTCGGTTCCTCTGGTTCACCGAAATCGGCCATCAGGAGGAGGAGTCTTGCGAGTCGCTTTTCGCTGGAGTTAAAGAGTTGGTCGACAAGATCTGCCTGAGTGCGCATGCTGCGAGCCAGGAGGTGCGACAAGAACAGATCGGAGAACGCGTGCTCGTCGTGCATTACGCGGATCATCTCACTTCGAGTGATTCTCATCGCGTTCGACGGCGTGATTGCAGTTACAGTGGTCGATCGGTGTTCGGCGGCTCCGTTAAGCGCATCCTCTCCGATAAAGTCGCCAGCTGATAGGAGCGTAATGGTAGCTTCCTTGCCGTTTGCCGATACGACGGTGACTTTTAGCCGACCGCTCTGGAGATAGAAGACAGAATCGGCTGAATCGCCCTGGGAGAACAAGGCGCCTTTCGGATCGCAGTGAATAATTCGCCTGCCCACCCCGGCGCATGCAAGAAAGTGTGCAAGATCGAATCTCGGTTCACCGCCGATTAAGAGAATCCCGTTGTGAGCCATGGGATCGCCTCTTTCTGTATTCAAGTAAGTCCCTGGATAATCCGAGGGGAATCACTGCTCAGTGGTGCTGGGATGAAGAGGTGTGCAACAACGAAGAAAGGAGCGCCAGTTGCAACATCCTAGGCCGCACTGCCGATTGAGGCACTGGGGAGATTATGAATTTGCTCCATATCGCGGTGCTCGGCGATCTGCCCCTACAGTGTCCCAGACTTGCGATGGAGCGTCTGGTCAAAATTGCTCACAATGCGAGGATTTCGCAAGAGAGTGCACCTTGGAATCGTTCAAGCAGTCGCGACGCGTTGTTCAATTTCTCTTGCACTGGATTGAACGGCAAACCTCATGTGAAGCGATTCCGCAAAGCCGGCGCGAGCCCGCAGGAAAGCGGCCATATAGGACTGCGCTACCCGCTTCCAGACCATGGGCCGAGCATAAAGGTAGGCGCGTTCGCGCATCGCCTGGCGTGCGTCATCGTTGGCCAGGAGCGCGATTGTCGCTGTTGCGAGGGCGGCCGGGTTGCCAAACGGAACCAACATTCCGCGTCCATCGTCCAGCACTTCCGCGGCATACCAGTATGGAGTGGAGATGATGGCCTTTCCAGCGCCCATGGCATATGCCAGGGTTCCCGATACAGCCTGCGCTTCGTGACAGTAGGGTGTGATGTAAATGTCGGCCGAGCCGACCAGCGAAGCCATCTCTTCGGGGCTGACAAACCGGTTGACGAACAGGACCTGACGTTCCACCCCTAGTCTCTTCGCCAGTGCCTGTAACTCGAGCCTGTAACGATCGCCTTCACGGGCCCGGATGTGCGGGTGGGTAGCACCCGCAATCATGTAGACCGCATTGTTGTGGCCGGCAAGGATGTCCGGCATGGCCTGGATCATGCTTTCAAAGCCTTTGTTTGGCGATAGCAGGCCAAAGGTGAGAAGGACGCTCTTGCCCTGGCAGGAGAAGGCTTCTTTGTGAATATCCGGTTGATCAAAAGGCAGATCGGGGATGCCGTGAGGAATCAGATCGATCTTGCCGGCCGGGACTTTGAAGACCTCCTGCAACACGCGCGAGGAGTATTGGCTCATGACGACAAGGCGCTGGGAGCGTGCGGCGATCTTGTGCATAACAACCCGCTGGTCGAGATTCGGCTCGCGAAGGACAGTATGCAGAGTTGTGATTACCGGCATGCGAAGATGCTTCAACAACTCCAGGATGTGATTTCCGGATTTGCCGCCGAAAATTCCAAACTCATGCTGCAAGCAGACCAGATCGACGTTGCTGGCGTTCAAGTATTCGGCGGCAGCTCTGTAGGAAGGGAGGTCGCCTTCGCCGATCTCAAATCGAACCCGGCCGGGGTAAGAGTAGGAGGAGTTGCCGTCATTGACCGCTACCACCGAGACCTGGGCGGCTCCGTATTCAGCGGCGATGGCGTTGCACAAATCTGTCGTAAAAGTCGCAATTCCACACTGCCTGGGAAGGTGATTGCCAATCACCGCAATCTTGACCGGGCGCTGTTGGCGAGGCGCCAACTGAAGGGAGGAAATTGGATCAACTCCGAATATCTTGTGGCGCGTGACTGGATAGATGAGACGATTTGATTGCGAATTCAAAGAGGTATTTGAGGCGGCCATTATCCATGTCTCCTATGATCGTCGGGTTGTGATTGAAAAGCGCTCTAAGCCCTCAGACGGGGGTGGATCTGCTTCGCGATCTCAGAGGATTCCTCAGAAGCCGCCAGTGAAAAATCCTGAGCTTTTGAGCTGAGCTCTTCCGCGGCCTCGTGATCGCCTCGGTGGTGGGCGGCGGCGGCAGCGGTGTGGGCGTGGGCTGCGTAGATATGCAGGTCCGCTGCTTTGTCAAAATTGCTCTGGGACATTGGTTCCTCCATTTTCAAGGCGCCATTCTGAACGTTGCATATGCAGTCTTCCATGGGAGGCTTGAATGCGCTGTGCAATCTTATACGCGCCCGCGATGCGGTTTCATCGCCTCGAAGCGATGACGCTAACGGCGGATGAGGCGAGATTCCAGAACAAAGGTACGAGCCTCAATTCGTTTTAGAGTTTGCCGCACTTTATTCGCGGAGCATGTTCAATTCTGTACAGTCCAATCATGGTTTCCAGCCGTAGATTCACCTCATTCGGCGCCGGGTTGCAGTCCAACTCATGACGGGGCCGTTAGGGGTTATGCGAGGGTTTCTGCCCCGCTCTGCATAAGAGCCGCGTCGACAGACGATGCCGCAGGAGGCGCCGTCCATGTGGAGTGCCGTCGCATGGCGGCCCTTCCGATTGCGGCCGAAAGATAGGAATCATGAAAGTCCTGATTGCAGTTGACGACTCGGGGATTGCTGAAAACCTGCCACGCGCTGTTGAAACATTGATTCGGCGTGAGAACGCCGAGGTATTGGTGCTGCACGTCTTGCAGCCGGTTCAGCCCGTGCCCCCGCCGGAGATGGCCCAGGATTACGCTCCTGAGTTGGACGGTGAGATGCCTGCGGCTAGCGAATTGGTCGAACGGATCGCAGGCAATCTGGGCAGGGCTGGATATGCGGCACAAGCGAAGGTCCTCGTGGGAGACGTAACCGGGGCGATCCTCGGCAAAGCGGGCGAATGGGGTGCCGATCTCATCATTGTCGGTTCTCACGGGCAAAGGGGTACCCTCGACTTTTTATTGGGCAACGTTGCGGAGTCGGTCGCTCGTCGAGCCGAGTGCTCTGTGCTCGTGGTTCGCGCAGCGACCAGCAAGGGATGAATGCGCTGCCACAAGCACTGAAGATGCATATGTAGCAGGGAGCGGTTCGGAAGGTGTGAAGTTGAAATGCCGTTCCCGGTAAGCACTTGGAACCTGAACGTGAGCAGACAGGCTCATCACTTGCTGGAACAGCGAAAGGGGAAGACATCATGCGTGTAGGAATCGCTTCGGATCACGGAGGGTTCGTTCTGAAGGAGCAGATCGCGAAATTGCTGCGCGACGCTTCGTATGAGGTTGTCGACTTCGGTGCACCTCATGAGAGCCCCGGAGACGATTATCCCGACTACGTAATCCCACTGGCCAGAGCCGTTGCCGGGGGCACAGTGGATCGCGGGATAGCGCTGTGCGGTAGTGGAGTGGGGGCATCCATCTGTGCGAACAAAGTTGCGGGAGTGCGCGCTGGCCTGATCCACGATGTGTTCTCCGCTCATCAAGGCGTTGAGGACGACGACATGAATGTCTTTTCGCTGGGCGGTCAGGTGATTGGGCCGGCACTGGCTTGGGAATTGATTCAGACCTTTTTGAAGGCTCGTTTCAGCGGCGCGATTCGGCACCAGCGCAGGGTCGAGAAAGTGAAGGCGCTTGAAATGCACGAGGCTGCGCGTTAAAACGTCTATTCAACTGACCGCATTCGGGGGCGGATTATGAGCGGCCGCCAGTTGCAGTTTACCGGGATCGATTCTCCCCATGCCGCGAATACGGGGCCAGGATGCGTCCGGTATCGGCGAGGAAGTGGTACCTAAGAAGACACGCGATGGAGGATTGTCAATGATCGAGATTTTGAAGGACTATCCCGACAATGTTATAGCGCTCTCCTGCGAGGGACAGGTCACAAAAGAGGATTATGAAGGGATTCTTGTTCCTGCCATTCTCGAAGCGCTCAAGCGGCACGACAAGATCCGGCTTCTATATAAGACTTCGGCGAGTTTCACCAGCTACGACGCAGGCGCCATGTGGGAAGACCTGAAGATTGGGGTGGAACATCCCAAGCGCTGGGAGCGTGTCGCGGTGGTGACTGACGTCGACTGGATGATACAGATGATGAGACTCTTCAACTTCCTTATGCCCTGCCCGGTGAAGTTGTTTGCACCTTCGGAGGTAGCGAAGGCGCATGCCTGGATCATCGCCGCCAGTTGAGCCCGAAAGGGGCGCAAACAGCCGTGTCTCTTCAAGGCATTGAAAGATCAATGAAATGGATCGAACGACGCAGAGACTGCACGATATTGGTCAGAGAATCTAGCCTGATAACATCCCGCACCGTTTACTCGCCAGGTGTTTTCTCGCGCGAGTTGGCAGATTCCTCGAACGCAGCGATTGCGTCATGCAGCCGGTTGAAGATGTGGTCCTCACCTATGGCTTCCGTTAGATGATGGCGATCGAACTCGGCGCGCAAATCCCACGGCAGTCGCGCAAACGCCAGCTCGACGCCAGCCTCGGTAAGGTTATTCTTCAGCGCGATCACGACGCGTGCGGCCGAGTAGTCCACATGCGTCATAGCTTCGGCGTCCACCACCACCCAGCGCACCGCCGAAGGCATCGGCTGTACGACGGCGGAAACCTCCTCAAGAAACCTGCCGGCATTTGCATAAAAGAGTGCCGCTCCAAACCGGTACAGAACCAGGCCAGGCTCCGTCACCACGCCAGGCGCAACCTTGACCAGCTTCCAGGTCCCGCTTCCATCGGCAATCAGCACGCCGCTGTGCGGGTGATAGCTATGCTGCACGATGCGCAGCAGCGACACCACCATGGCCAGCACGATGCCTTGCTCCACTCCCACCAGCACCACGACAGCCGCTGTCATAACAGCCAGCGCATGCTCCTGCGGGCTCTCGGCCCGGATGTCGCTGAGGGCCTTCAAATCGATGAGCCGAAGCGCGACCATGAATACCAGGACTCCCAGCACGCAGGTGGGAAGATACTGGAGCGGCCTGGTGAGAAACAGCAACACCAACGCCACCACTGCGGCTGTTGCGACCTGCGCCAACTGACTTTGTCCGCCGGCATCCTCCATCATCGCCGTCTGGGTGGGGCTCCCATTCACCACAAATCCTCCGCTCAATGCCGCAGTGGCATTCGCGGCCGAAAGCCCGAACAGATCGTTGTTTTCATTGACCTCCTGGTTGTGTTTGGCCGCAAAGATGCGCGAGGTCGCCGCGCTCTGGGTGAGGATCATTACGGCGCACGAGGCTGACACCGTGATGAGTTGCTGTGCTTCCTGCCAGCTCATAGAGCGAAGGGTGAGCAGGCTCATGAATCCCAGGTGCGGCAAACCGGCGGAAACCGGACCAATCGTGGAAATCCCATGTCCGGCAAAATTCCAAATGGTGCTCGCCGCAATGGCTGCCACCACCGCGACCAGCGCTCCCGGAAGTTTAGGGGCGAACCGACGCAGCACCAGCACAAACCCCAACACCAAGACGGACAGCGCCACAGTCGGCCAATGCGCCTGGGGCAGTCCGCGAAGCACCTCCCAGAGCTGCACGACCGGGCGGCGCGAATCGACGGGCACGCCCACCATCTCGCTCAGCACCGAGATTCCTACCTGAAATCCCACTCCGGCAAGAAAGCCGACCAGCACTGTACGGGAAAGAAAGTCCGCGATGAACCCCAGCCGGAGCAAGCGGGCCAGCAGCAAGAGCACCGCGGTGAAGAGCGCCACGATTCCCGCCAGAGCCACATATCTTGCCCCCGAAGGGGTTGCCATGCCCGACACTCCACCCGCGAAGATCGCAGCCGTTGCCGAGTCTGCCGCCACCAGGAGGTATCGCGACGAGCCGAAAGCCGCAAACGCCACCAGCGGCAGCATGAGTGAATAGAGCCCTGTTACCACTGGCATTCCGGCGATCTTGCTATATCCCAGCACTTGCGGAATATCCATCGCCGCCAGCACGACCCCGGCCAGCACGTCTCGCGCGGCGCCGGCACGCTCGAATTTTCGTAAGCCTCGAAACAAACTCACCGTCTCAGAACTCCTCTTGGAGGATTGACGCAGATTCACATTCAGTTCTATCAGCGCGCATGCCGTTCTCTAATGCCTACGCGCGAAGTTTTGAGTCCTGCTGCAAGAGATTGACCGTAATGAAGACCGCGGGGATCAAGAAGACCATCGAACCGACAACCCACATAATGACTGCGCCGACGACCTGGTCGGTCATGGGATTGATTTGAAAGCGGTTTGGCTGCGCGAGGTAGTACGTGTAAACGGGGCGGTCGCAGAAGGCGAGGAAGGCCGAAAGCGCGGTATTGACGATGTCTGCGCCGACCAGGTACGGGATCATGAACCAGCCTGGGTAGCGAGCGCTGGTCGGCCACGGGCGGATGAGGGGCCACCAGAAGAGAATTGAGGAACTGAGGAAACAAATGTGCTCGAAGTCGTGCCAGCGCTCGTGCTCCAGAGCAAAGTCATAGGCGGAGGGTACATGCCAGCCCAGGAAGATCAAATTCATGGCGAGCCACGCAACTAGCGGCCTCGTCAGGAAACGGCCCAATGTGCGCAGCGCCTTCAGTCGAAGCAGAGGGCCGAGCAGGTGGACGGTGAGTATGTGGGGAAGTCCGCGCAGCAGCGGGACCTGCGGATCACCGAGAAGCAGGAGCGGTGGAACGAACGACATGAGGAGCAGATGCTCCACCATGTGCGCGCTGAGGAGTGCATCGGCAAAGCCGTCCATCGGCGAACCGATCGCGAGCCAGAGGAGGGCGAGGCCGGAGAGAAATGCAGCCAGGCGCGACACGAAGAACTGGGCGGCTCTGGTCTTGCGAACTGCGAACCACCCGCGGGTGTAGACGATAGCGGATAGCAGCACCATCGTGGTGAGGAAGATGGGTGGCGACCAATCGTCGAAGATGGCCTGGATTGCAGGAGGCATTGGACTGACAAGATCGAAAAGTTAACGTTCGCCAGGCGTTGTTTGCCTGGAGGGTGGTGGCGGCTGCTCACTGGATTGGACCATTTGCCGTGAGGCATCGATGGCGGGTGTCAGATTCCCTCCTCGGAGCGTGAGCAGGAAATGTACAAGGGCCGTGGTCTCTGAGGGGTTGAGGGCGTTGCCGTAGGCCGGCATATTTCCGCCGCCCTGCAGAACCTGGCGGATGATTTGGTCTTCGGTCATGCGCGAAGCGACGGAGTCGAGAGCCGGCCCGCGCATGCCCCCGATACCGCCGATGGAGTGACAATTGCGGCATTGCTTGTTTTGCAGGACGAGCGCGCCCTCGCGTTCGAGGGGAGTGCGATCGTTCAGGTCGGCGACGGGAATTGGATCGCTTGTCCAGGCGTTCATGACGGGGCTCCAGGGTGTATACATCGCCAGGCGGGTGAAGGCACCAAGGGTGACAGAGATGACCGCGACCATAAGCAGGGCGACCGGGCGACGCGACCAATGCTTCTCGCCTTCTCCGGAAACGAGCGGAAGGAGCAACATCGCTCCGATGACGAGAATGGGTGCGATGAAGAGGACGGGAGTTTCGAGGCTGGGCGGCAGATAGGCCAGGACAGCGTAGATCCAGAGGAATGCGAAATCGGGCTTGGGCGCGGTCTGGATGATGGTGGGATCTGGCTGACCCGTGGGACCAAAGGGCCCAAACCAGAACGCGCAGGCCATGATAGCGAGCAGGATGGCCGCGGCGAAGACGGCGTCTTTCCACTCGGCGTCGGGCACGAAGGGAATGCCGGTTTTCTCGGTGAGGTTGTGGTACTGCTGCGTATAGGTCTTTTTGCTTACCAGGCGACCGGGCATCGGCCACTCATTGATGCCGAGGCGCAGCACCATCCAAACGTGCAGTCCAACGAGTGCGAGCAGGATGCCGGGAATGACGAAGACATGCAGAGCGAAGAAGCGGGAGAGTGTTGGGCCCGCGATGATGGGACCGCCGAGCATGAGATCGACCAGCGCACCGCCAACAAGAGGAACGCGGCTGAGGATGGATGCGCCAATGCCGAGGCCCCAATAGGCGTCTTGATCGAAGCGGAGGACCTGGCCGGTAAAGGCCATGCCGAGGGTGAGCAGAAGCAGGAAAACGCCGACGATCCAAGTGAGTTCGCGGGGGAATTTGTAGGCGCCGAAGAGAAAGACCTGGGTCAGGTGAATGAGCACGATGGCGACCATGAAGTCGGAGCCCCATCCGTGCATGGCGCGGAGATACCAGCCGAGCGGGACGTTGTGGTCGAGGAATTCGAGGCTGCTCCAGGCATGGCTGGCGGTTGGGGCGTAGACCAGAGCGAGCAGTATTCCGGTGACAACCTGAAGAACCAGAATCACCGTGGCAGCGCTGCCAAAGACATACCACCAGCTTGAGGTGCTGGACGGAACTTCGTGCTCGGCCGCTTCGATGGCGGGAGCGCCCAGCCCAAGCCGTCGCTCGAACCAACTGTAGACATCGATGGCGCGCTGCTTCAGGCTGGCCATGATTTGGCTCCTGGTCTCGAGATATCGGGCGGCTTCAATTCTTCGGCGTCTGCGAACGTTGGCGCGGGGCTGGCTTGAATTTGCGTCAGGGTCTGGTGGCCCGGCTTGGCGCAGTTGCCGGCTGCCAGGGTAGGCATCTTTCCGGCATAGATCATGAGGTTGCCCGAAACCATCTTGTGAGGGTACTCGAAGAGGCCGCGCTCGGGCGGACCGGATGCGCGGGAGCCATCCTCGTAGTAAGCGCCGCCGTGGCAGGGGCACAGGAACAGTCTGGATTGCGCAAACCAGCGCACCGGACATCCAAGATGAGCGCAATTAATGGCGAAGACCTGGAAATCATCTCCTGAGATGTGACGGACCCAGCAGGGGATATCGCCCGTCTGGCCATCCCAGGGCGTGGTCGCCGGATTGCGGAAGTTCACCAGGCGCGTTTCTCCCTCAGGGAAACCGGTGAGCGGGCCGAGGTCGATCCAGGAGTCTTCGCTTGAGTTCTTCCGCAAAGCGGGGCCGAGGAGATAACCGATTATCGGGATGGCCAGAATGGCGCCGACGGCTCCATTCAGAAGCAGAGACATCTTGAACAGGAATACGCGGCGGGAATGGCCCGCACTCTTCGGGTTTCCCGGCGGCTCAGTCGCGTTGGCTTCGCCCGGTAAGAGAGGATCACTCGGGTTCATTTCGTCCTGTTCCATGCGATGGTCTCCATTCTCGAACTCATCGGCGCACTCGTTATCTCTTTACTTTGAATCTAAGGATGGGTGGGATACGGTTGGCCCGGATTGGCGACGCGCTTCGACGCAAGCCAGGCGAGGACGTCGGTGATTTGCTGGTCGGTCATCGGTTGTGGGCCGTCTCTTCGCCAATCCGGTTTTCCTTCGTCGGGGCGGCCTGCGATGACGATGCTGCGCAGGTTCTGGTCGCTGATGAGCGCAAGATAGGAGGGGTCGACGATGGACCCGAGTTTGCCCTTTCCGGAGGCGGGATTTCCATCGGCGGGGCCGCCTTCACCGCTCGTTCCGTGGCAACGAGCGCAAAAAACCTGATAGGCCTTAAGTCCATGATCTGCATTGCCGGGTAAGGTGGCAAGATAGGGTGGAGGATTCTGGCCTGCGAGGAGGTTCGGGTTTCCCCATTGTTTTACGATGCCTTGCGCCAGTGCTGAGACCTGGCCGTCGGTCAACATGCCGCCGGCGCTCCTTGCAAAGGCAGGCATCAGTCTGGCGGAAACTCCATTCGCAATTACATTTCGCAAATGGTCTTCACCAGCCACCGCAATGTAGACCGGATTGGCAAGCGAGATAGCCGCGCCGTTGCTGCCGTTTTCTCCGTGGCACGCGGCGCAGTTCTGTTTGTAGAGAGCAGGGAAGTCGACAACCTCTTCAGGACGGACGACCTCAGGGCCTGGCCCAGGTTGGCCAGGAATGCGTCCGCAGCCAGCGACGGCCATGCAAAAAGCAGCCAGCATGAGAGCACAAAGTGCTGTTCGAATTCGAGGCGCACGACTCATTGGTCTTTTTCTTCAAACGTGGATGGGTCTTTCAGCAGGGATGGATCGGCCTGGGGCTGATCGCTGTGGAGGCCGGCACGCACAGCAAAAGGCAAGGCTCGGAACTGTGGCGTCCGCACCTTGACCTGCAGGTTGACGACGAAGCCGCAGACCAGGCCGAAGGCGATCTGCGACAGAACGAACCAGAGCCAGTCGATGCGCGCGTTGAGAATGGGGCTGATGACGCCCAGTGCCGAGTAAATGATGCCGGTCCAGAGGAATGGAGCGATGAAGCCGGCGGTAAGAATTGGCTTGCGGGGAAACATGGGCAACATCGCGCCGTAGAGCAGCCCGACCAGCACCGACGTGACAGCGTGAATGCCGAGGGCGGCAAGCAGGCCAAGAAGATGGAATTGAGCCAGAAAGGCGTTGCTCTCGCCTGCCCAGCCGACAATACCACCGGCTGCCAGCAGGTTCACGGCGTACCAAACACTGTGGAAGCGGATGAGACCGAAAAGGGATGCAGGAACAACCATGGCGACGCCGCCGGCGATTCCGCCCTTGATTCCTGCCGTTACGCTGAAGGTTTCAACCGGCAGAATCTTGCGATGGTTTGGGTCAGCCGCATGTTTGGTGTGAGTTGTGCGCGAACTCGAGATCGCGACCTCTCCGGCTTGAACCGGAACCGCGAAATGATGTTCGTGCGGCAGCACCTCGAAGAACCATCCTACGATGGACCGCAACAGGAGAAGCAGGCCGAGCAGGCTTATTACCCAATGGGTGACCATCCCGGCGATGACGAGCGTGATGCCAAGCGCCAGCACCATGGGCCATGCAGTCGGCGCGGGGAGCACCACGGAGTCCGGGCCGCCGGCCTGACGCGCGTGTGCGGTTCCGTGTCCGGCGGGGTTTATCGATTCGTCGTGCTGCATTCCGCTCCTCCCTTCCGCGATTCATCTACCCAGAACATAGACCACCATAAACACGACGCCCCACACCGCATCGACGAAGTGCCAGTAAAGCGACAGCGTCTCGAGTTTTTCCGAGTGCTCTTCTCTTACCAGACCAAAGAAGGAGAACCCAAGAACAAGCGAGAGCATGATCAAGCCGACCACGACGTGTGTAGCGTGCAGGCCGACCAGCGAATAATAAGTGGTTCCGAAGAGATTGGTTTGTATGGTCAATCCCTCATCGTGGATGAGGTGATACCACTCGCGTGCTGTGGTGATGAGGAAGATCGATCCCAGCAGTACAGTTCCGGCGAGCCATGCCGTGCATGCGCTCACTTTGCCCTTGCGCAGCGCGGCGACCGCAAAGTGGACCGTAATGCTGCTCGAAAGCAGGCAGACGGTGCCGAGGATGGGCAACTCGAGCACCTGCGCGGGCGTGGGGCCGCTGAGGCTCTTGCCGATGTAGAAAATGTAGGCAACGACAAAGATGATGAAGATGGCGGACTCGGCCACGATCAGGCAGGCCATGCCTACCGTGCCGCGATAGGGCAGCGTCCATGGCGTCTGGGCTGGGTCAATCGGGTCGTCGATCGTCGTTGCGTTTCTCATCATTCGTAGTCCGAATCCGGATCTTCAGGGTGTTTCAGATCCCACAGCGGGCGGCGACTGTTTACCGCGGGGAGAACGGCGAAGTTATAGGCCGGCGGCGGAGAAGGCGTCGACCATTCGAGCGTCCAGGCATCCCACGGGTCGTGGCCGGCGTGTTTTCCGCGGAAATAGGACTGCACGAGGTTGTA
>Ga0302200_10003338_pt1 | contig 13591 bp, 10 predicted proteins | sample II_Bog_N3_1_FD_194585 | JGI IMG/M metagenome (GOLD analysis project Ga0302200, IMG submission 194585) | Peat permafrost microbial communities from Stordalen Mire near Abisko, Sweden - II_Bog_N3_1 | ecosystem: Environmental > Terrestrial > Soil > Wetlands > Peat | place: Sweden: Abisko... | reverse complement strand
CCATCAGAACAGCCATTCGCGCACGAAAAAGAAAACCGCCTTTGGCGGCTGCTTGTAAGGTACTTATTTTATTGGAGTTATGGTGGACGCGGTAGGAATCGAACCTACAACCTGTCGGTTAAGAGCCGAATGCTCTGCCAGTTGAGCTACGCGTCCGGATGACTCTAAAAAACCGTGCGTCGGCGGGGCTTGCGCACGGCTTGAGCAGACAGAATTTCCTGCTGCTATTTGAAAAATATAGCACAGCCACGGGGCTGTTTCAAAACTCGGAGGAGGACGGATGCCCGGCGGGAAGTTCAGAAGCTGAAGGCGAGGCCGGCGCGGATGCTGCGCTGGTCCTGGGCGAAGATTACAAGGGAGCCATCGCTCAGCAGATAGGGCCGGTAACCCTGGGCCAGCAGGTTACGCATATCGATGATCGCATCGAAGCCGCCCGAGCCGTCGCGCCACAGTTGAATGGGCTGCCGCAGGTGAAGGTTGAGGAAGGGTCCGGCAGCGTCCAACGCAAACGGAGCAACCTCGGTGATGGTTTCCTCCGGTTGCCAACGGTAGCTCGCCCGCCATCGGGTTCCGGTGCCGTCCAGCGTACCGGAGAGCGAGAGCGAGTACTCCTGCGCGTGGCGGGGATGGATGCCGGTGAGCAGTTGGCCGAGCGATGCGGACTGCGGCGAAGAGGCTGCGAGGACGAGAGCATCGCCGTTGGCATAGCTGAGACGAAGTTGATTGCCGCCCGGCAGGCTGTGCTCGAAGCCAGCCTCCACTCCGGCTGCGGAAAACTTAGGTCCGGCGGCATGGAGCAGGCCGCTGGCGCGGTCCAGAAGCACTGTGGAGGCAGCGGAATCGCCGCTGGCAAAGCGGCTCATTCCCTCGATGAGCGGGTTTTCAATCTTGTCGGCATAAACCAGTACAGCGATACCGGAGCGGTCGGTGCGCCGCTCCCAGCCGAGTTCCTGGTGGTTGCCGTGCTCGATTGCCAGGGCGCCATTGCGGGCGGAGACCGCCGGCAGCCAGCTTCGGGCCTCGGTCTCCTCGGAATCCGGAGGCGCGGGCAGCAAGGTGGTCATACTGTAGTGAATCGCGGAGTTGCCATTGTGCCAGCCTACTGAGGCAAAGGGCAGCAACTCGGCCACGGTCTCCGGAGAGGTGGAGGAGAGCCGGGCCAGCACCTGATCGGAGCCGGCTTCGGCTTCGATCGCTTCCCCGAAATGGATGGTCTGCCAACTGCGGACGGCGGCCTCTTCGAGTCCGTCCGAGGGCCCTTCGCTGCCGGCGCTTACATCGGGATGAAGAACAACGGCGGCCACCGACTGCACGGAGCCGGCAAAACCCAGATCCTGGCGGAAGCCGAGCATGGACTCCATGTCGGCATTGCTGCCGGGCGCGAACTCGACGTGGGCCAGCAACTCGCGGCTGTTGGACGGCGTCTCCTCGACCGCGGCGGAGATCCGCTCGCCGCTCTCGCCGAAGGCTCCCTCCTGGCCCGTGGCCACCAGGCGGGCCTTCAGGCGGCGATGGTTACCGGAGCCGTCGGAGACCACCACCAGGGGGCCATCCTCAAGCCAGCGCAGCAGGGGGCGGTTGGCCGCCGAGCGCAGGGTCCAAGCCCAATCGTCCTTCTGCGCATCGCCCGCCCGCGGTGAAGCAGGAAGCCACTGCATCGCCTCGTAAAGGCTGTTCAGCGTGAGATTGACGACGGTGTTGGCGTGCACGCGGACGTTCTCGCGAAGCGAGGGCAGAAACCATGCGCCCATGGCTTTGACCGCATACCGTCCGGGCAGGACCGAAGAGATCGTAAAGCGGCCGTTCGTGTCAGTGTAGACGCTGGCGAGGACGCTGAGATCGGGACGAAGCAACTGAACCTGGGCGCCTATCTGCGGAACGCCCGCCGAATCGCACACCACGCCAGAGACCGACCCCATGGTGACTCCGCGAAGCGGAGCTGCGCCCAAGGCGATCAGCACGGCGAAAAGAGCGAAATGGAGCCTGCGGATCATCAATGTTGTTGGTGACCTGTCGGCGTCTCTGGCAGTCTTGCTAAGAATCAAGCCCGCGCGAGCTTCCGAATCTTCTGCCCGATAGCTCGATTGCGCGGGTTGCATTACTATTCCACGACAAAAGGCGCCGATTGCGCAATCTCTTGTTTTGAGATTGCGTCATTTATTTTGATCGACACCTTATACTTTCCTGGTTGGAGGCCTGCAAGCGGAAGAGTTTTCTCCACAGTTAACTGATCGCTGTGAGGATCCATATCCTTGGATTCCAGTTGTTTCTCAAAATCCACCGCGTTCGTTGAAGTGTCAATGATCTGGTAGGTCACCGTGGCATGGTTGCTCCTGGTAGCCTCGTCGATCCCCAGGTTGTAGATCTGCATCCAGAAACTGAGGTCCTCCCCGCGTTTGAATCGGGCCGGAGGATTGGGGTTGGACGGCGTGGAAGTGCTCACGCGAGGCCGGATGAAGGTATTGCCGATGATGAAGTTCCCGCTGCCGATCTCGCGCGAGGAGACCGGATTCATCCGGTCGGCCAGAATCAGCGAGGAGGTGCCCAGCTTTTCATCGTGGAAGGTGGGCACAGTGAGGCTTTTGCCGTAGTAACCCTTGTGGTCCTTGTTGTTTACGTCCTCGATGCCGATATCCAGGCGGTAGAGTCCGGGCAGAAGAGGCAGCGCCTTCCAGTAGACGGACTCGCGGTCAAGGCTCTTCTCCAGCAACTCGGCCGGCTGCTCAACTTCGACCGTATCCTCAAAGGTCTGTACTGTCTTGCCGGTGATGGTGGTGACCTTTCCACGGATGTTCACCACGCCCTTGGAGACGCCATCCCTGGTGACAAAGGTGATGTCGCGGTTCTTCAGTTGCAGCGTGATCGGAACCAGAACCGTATTTTCCGTCACCTTGACAAAGTCGGTGCGGACATCAAACGGAAAGACCGGGCCGGAGAGCAACTGGTGCTCTGAAATGAAGGCTTCCAGGTCAGTGAACTTGATGGGCGGGGGAGCAAATAGCTTGGCGGCCATGTCGATGCGGTCGAACTCCTTGGCCTGCTCGGAAGTCTGCATCGGGCCGGCGCCCAGTTGTTCAATGCCGTTCGAGCCGCGCTCAGACTTCTTGGCGTGGCCCATCTCTTCTTCCTGGGTCGGGCCGCCCTGGGGAACGTGCAGCAGCGCGTCCTTCTCGCTCCGGTCGATCGTGAAGTGGTAGTCGTTGCACAGGCAGGGATCCACAAACTCCATGTCGATGTTGTCCCCGACGCCCTCAATGTGGCGATAGTGCCAGATCTCGAAGGGATAGGTGACGGTGCTGCCGCCGCCCTCTGCCATGGGACGCTGGTACTGGCCGCCGGCAGGGTGGGAATCGATGGAGTCGGGCGGGCCGAAGGAGATATACATGTGGCCCCGGTCTGTCCGCCAGCCAGGCTTGCCGGCCGCATAGTGCTCGTTGGCGTAGGCGATGCGGCGATAGTGCTCTTCGCGGAACTCGTTTTCAGGAGAATCCGGATTGGGGTTGCGGCGCAGCCAGAACTGCTCGATGAACGCGTCGCGCTCCTCGTCGTTCGACAGGCTCTTGAAAGCCTTCCGCTCCTCGTCCGTGATGATGTAGCTCGCGTCCTGTTCCAGCCAGGTCTTGTAAGCGCCCTTCAACTCCTGCCTCACGGCCTTCTGGGCGGCAAACTTCTCCTTGTCCGAGCGTTCGCGCTTCAGCGGGTCGACCTCCTGGCCCGATCCCTGATCCTGACTCTTGGCCGGTTGCGCCTGTGCGGGGGGCGTGTCTGCCTGCTGGGCCCTGAGAACAGCTGCGGGTGTTAAAACCAGGCCGCAACTCAGTGCGACAAAGAAAAGATGAGAACGGATAAGCATCATTTGCCTTGAAAACTCCTGCAATCCCTCATTCTACCGGTCCCGAAAGGGCCGGGCAAGATTCGGCAGGGAGTTGACTGCTCAATTGGACGCCGAAATGAGCCCAACGTGAGCCGGAAAGCCAGTTCCGTGCATCCAAAAGAAGCGGTGCCACTGCCTTGCCCCTTTGGCATCCGGCGCCGGGCGCTGCTTTCTGCCTTTGGCGCAGGCCGTTGGAATGAACCTTGCCGGCGGAAGACTCCGCCACCAAGGCACGGGCCATCCGGGGGCAGTCGGGGAAGATCCGGGGCTGATTTGGCAGCCTCAGGGAACTGAACCGGCGTTCATTGCGTACACTAAAAGCGGAGAGACCCGGAGCAAATACCTCCCATGAAGAAAATACTCTTGATCATTCTCGGCGTTGTGGCCGTTGCCGTGCTGGTAACCGTCTTTATCTGGCGGCAGCAATCCGGCTACACCAAGGTCCTGACCGCCAAAATCGCACGACAGGATCTGGCTACGATTGTCAGCGGCACTGGCCAAATCAAGCCCAAGACCTATGTCAACGTGGGCGCCACCTCGTTTGGCCGCATCACCCACCTGTTTGTGAAGGAGGGGGATCACGTAACCAAGGGCCAGGTCATCGCCACCGTGGAGAGCGTCCAGCCGGAGGCGAACGTGGAGGCCCAGGAGGCCACCATCGCCGCGGCCAAGACCGACATTTCCTCGTATGTTGCCGCGGAAAAGACCGCCGAAGCCAACATCGAGCACGCCAAGGCGGATCTCGAACAGAAGCGGCTGGACTGGGCGCGCGCCCAGAGCCTCTATGCGGACGGCATCCTGGCCAAACAGGATTTCGACGCCAAGAAGGCGGCTTACGACACCGACGTGGCTTCGCTGGACCAGGCCGTGGCCGGCCTCAACCAGGCCAAGGCGCAGACCGATTCGGCCAAAGGACACCTCGGCACCCAGGTGGCCACCCTGCGCTTCAACCAGGACGCGCTCAACAAAACCGTCTCCACCGCGCCCTTTGACGGCATCGTGACCAACCTGCCGGTGCGCGAGGGCGAAACCGTGGTGGTCGGCATTCAGAATGCCGAAGGCTCCACGCTGATGACCCTGGCCGACATGAGCGTGATCACCGCCGAAGTGAAGGTGGACGAGACCGACATCGTCAACATCAAGATCGGCCAGCCGGCCGAGGTCACCGTTGACGCTCTGCCTGGCAAGGTATTCAAAGGCCACGTAACGCTGGCCGGGGATCAGGCCCTGCTGCGCTCAACCGGCGTAGCCACCTCGCAGTCCACCACCGGAACCGAGGAGGCCAAGGACTTCAAGGTCGTGGTAACGCTGGACGCGCCCACCAGCGAACTGCGTCCCGGACTCTCGACAACCGCCAAGATCACCACGGCGCGCAAGTCCAGTGTGCTTTCGCTGCCCATTCAGGCGCTGACCATGCACAACCCCGACGACGACAAAGCCAAGGGCGCGAGCGGAGTGCAGGCCGCATCAAGTTCCTCCAGCACCGGCCAGAAGAGTCCCTCCGTGCAGGGCGTCTACGTGGTCAACAAGGACAAGAGCGGCAAGCTGCGCGCCCGATTCGTGCCGGTTACCACCGGCATCACCGGGGCAACCGACATCGAGGCGCTCACCGGCCTCAAAGAAGGCGACGAGATCGTCATCGGCCCCTACAAGACGCTGCGCGCCCTCAAAGACAACGCGCTGGTCAAGCGGGACACCTCCAAGCCGGCAACCCCGCCCGCCGGCGGAAGCTCTTAGGAAGCTATGAATAAGCCGGTTTTGTATCAGGGCACGACTTTAGTCGTGCCGCCCGATGGCAAAAGAAATCTCGGGCTTTAGCCCCTGAGGTATGCTTTTCGGGGGCTGAAGGAGCTACATCGACGAGCAGGCTAGCGCGTGGAAGGATGAGATTCGAATGGCTCTAATGGACACCAGTACCGAAGTGGCTGAACAGTCGACGGCCCCGCCCAGCGGCGACATAATCATCGTCGAAGACCTGTGGCGCACCTACGACATGGGCTCGGAGCAGCAGGTGCAGGCGCTGCGCGGCGTCTCGCTGCGCATCAAGCACAACGAGTATGTGGCCATCATGGGCCCGTCGGGCTCGGGCAAGTCCACGCTGATGAACCTGATCGGCTGCCTGGACACCCCCTCCAAAGGCCGCTACTGGCTCAACGGCCAGTTGGTCAGCGAGCTGGACGACGACCAGTTGGCGCGCATCCGCAACAAGGAGATCGGTTTCGTCTTCCAGACCTTCAACCTGTTGGCCCGCGCCACCGCCCTGCACAACGTCGAACTGCCGCTGATCTATAACGGCACGCCGTCCGCCGAGCGCATTGCCCGCGCCAAGGAGTCGCTCACCGACGTGGGCCTCGAATCGCGCATGTACCACAAGCCCAACGAACTCTCCGGCGGCCAGCGGCAGCGCGTGGCAGTCGCCCGCGCACTGGTCAACCGGCCCTCCATCATCCTTGCCGACGAGCCCACCGGCAACCTCGACTCCAAAACCGGCCTGGAGATCATGGCGCTCTTCGATACGCTCCACGCCCAGGGCAACACCATCGTTTTGGTCACCCACGAGCCGGACATCGCCGAGTATGCGCACCGCGTCGTTCATATTCGCGACGGCCAGATCTACTCCGACGAGCCTTCCAAGCGCTACCGCCAGCGCCCGTCCGCTTCCTGAAAGTTGGGTGCTGGCAACAGAAAGCAGGGTGCCCCATCCTTTCGCGCACTTTGCGAAAGGGTGGGATACCACGAACCCCGCAAGTTCTCTGTGCAAACAGCCCTACCCCCGAACCGGAGAGACGCTTAGTCTTTCCGGTTCATGTTTTTCGCCCCTGCGCCGATGAAACCTGTGTCGGCCTTGAAATCGTCGTTTGGGCCATGGAGGCGAGGCACGTTGAGAGCCATGTACAGCGCCGCTCAGTTCCAGCCCCAGCCTTCAGCCTCCCGCATGACCCTTGTGGAAGTGGAATCGCCCTTCGAAGCGCAGCCTGTGGGGGTAAGCGCGGCCTGGCGTAAGCTCATCATGCAGGCGGAGATGGCCGCGCCCCATGTGCAGGTGGCCGCCATCGAAGGCGAACACGGCGCCGGCAAGCATACCCTGGCCCGCTATCTCTTCAGCCGCTCCCCGCTCGCCAACGGCATCTTCCAGCGCCGCGACGCACGGGAATGGCTGGTGACCGACGCCGATCCGGCCACCCTCGCCGGCTTCACCTATCTGGATCGCGTGGACCTGCTCGCGCCTCCCGGCCAGGGCCTGCTGCTGAGCGTGCTCAAATCCCTTCAGGACCGCCCGCCGGGACGATTCGTCCTGCTGGCTTCCTCGCAGACTTCGTTGCGTCAGATGGCCGCGCAAAGCCTCTTGCTGCCCGATCTTGCCTTCCGGCTCACCGCTGTCCGCTTTGCCATTCCCCCGCTGCGCCAGCGCCGGGAAGACATTACCGTGCTGGCCCAGGCTCTGCTGGACCGCATCTGCACCCTCTATCAGCAGCGCCCCGTGCTCCTCGGCCCCGGCACGCTGGCCCGCCTCTTGCAGCACAACTGGCCCGGCAACGTGCGCGAGTTGGCCGCCGTGCTTGAAACCGCTCTCCTCGAAGCCGCCAACGGCGTCATCCGCCCCGACGACCTGGCCCTGCCCATGGGCCTCGAATCCCCGGCCGAGCTGCGCCCCGAGGCGCGAACCGGCAGCCTCAATCTCGATTCCGTCATTCAGCAGCACGTGCAGTATGTCCTGGACCTGAACCGCGGCAACAAGCTCCGCGCCGCCCGCCAGCTCGGCATCAGCCGCTCCACACTCTACCGCATCCTGGGTAACGAGACCATCCTCGCCCATTGAAGGCTGCGGGCCGGCCCAAAGCACTGGGTGCACCGGGTGCCCCACCTTCGCTGATTCGCGTACTTTGCGAATCGGTTAAGGTGGGATACCACGAACCCCAACCGTTCTTGTTCATGAGGAGCCGGCAGGCCGCGGCTATCTTCTCTAAAAACCGCCGTTGACCACCCCAGGCCCCGCCATGGAGTGGTCAACCCATTCGCCCATCGGAGACGACTTGCCGCAGTCTCCGCACATGGTCGTGGAATACTGCGCAGCGCAGTGCGGACAAATGCCTCCGGTCAGGAATGTGTCGAATTTCTGCCCGCACTTTCCGCACTTCCATCTTTCTCCCAGCAGCGGCTCTGTCCGGCAACTCGGGCAGGCAAACCCCTTCCGGCGCGGCAACTTTGCCTGCTGCAGCAGCGCTCGCGCATGACGAAATCCGCCCCAGCAGTTCATCAGCATGAAGATGCCGATCGCCCCCAGCCACAGCGAGCCCCGCCACAGAGTGAGTCCGAAATACCCGGCGATGCCGAACATGCCAAGAATCGTGACGACCAGCAGGCTGTGCGCGCGTCCCAGCGGAAACCAAAGCAGGGAGCGAAGAATCTGGCCGCCGTCCAAGGGATAGATGGGCAGCATGTTAAATATGAGGAGCCCAAAGTTGATCCACGAGATCCTTTCGATCAACATATAGGCATTGGGCATAGTGTGCGCCCATCCCAGCGTCCAGCCAAACAGAGCCGGCACAGCCAGCTGCGGTACACCCAGATTTGATACACCCAGATTCGGTACACCCAGCACCGTCAGCAGCGCCACGTTGACCAGAGGACCCGCCGCGATGCTCCATAGCGTTGCTCCCGGCCGTTGCGGCGGATCGACATAGGCCACTCCGCCGAAGGGCCAGAGCATGATGCGGTTTGCCGTCCCGCCCACCTGCCGGCAGGCCAGCGCGTGCCCGAACTCATGCGTCAGCACAATCGCGAACAGCGCCAGATACTCCAATGCGCTCCACAGAACCGACGAGTACCGGCCTTGCCAGTTCTGGATTTCAAAGATCGCAATCAGGAACCATGTCCAATGCAGGTAAAGGTCAATTCCCGCAATGCGGCCGAGATGAATGGAACCCTGTTGAAGGCTTGGCATGGATGTAGCTTACTCCATTCGGATTCACCGGTGCGACCAACCGGGACCAAAAACTGCGGCAAATGCATCCAATTCATGGAAGAACTGCGCGTTCCATCCGCGGGACTACGCTCCATATTGCTCGTCGCTCACCTGCTCCATCCAGTCGACGGTTTTGCCGTCGAGCTTTTCCTGAATGGCAATATGCGTCATCGCCTTGGTTTGCGCCGCGCCGTGCCAATGCTTCTCTCCCGGCGCAAACCAGATCACATCGCCCGGTCGGATCTCCTCGATTGGGCCGCCCCAGCGCTGCGCCCGGCCGCACCCCGACGTGACAATGAGTGTTTGACCCAGCGGATGCGTGTGCCAGGCCGTCCGGGCGCCGGGCTCGAAGGTAACGCTGGCGCCAACAACGCGGGCAGGATCGGGCGCATCGAAGAGAGGATACACTCGCACCGCGCCCGTGAAGTAATCCTCGGGTCCCTTGTAAGAAGGCCGGGAACCGTTTTGCTTGATCTCCATTGCTTGTTTCTCCTCAAACAACCGCAATGAAGCCCCTCAGGGCTTCAGCGGCCGGTCATCTGCTCCAACTTCTCAGGATAGCGAGCGCCCTGCACCTTGATCTCCGCAGCGGCGCTTTCAATATCGCGCAGGTCTTCGGCAGTGAGTTCGATCGCGACAGCTCCGATGTTCTCCTCCAGGCGATCCAGCTTCGTCGTCCCCGGAATGGGCACGATCCACGGCTTCTGGGCCAGCAACCAGGCCAGCGCGATCTGTGCGGGCGTTGCCTTCTTCTCCTTTGCGATCCCGCCGAGCAGACCGACCAGGGCCTGGTTGGCCTTCAGCGCCTCCGGCGTAAAGCGCGGCAGTGTGCCACGGAAGTCGGTCTTGTCGAAGGTGGTGTTTTCATCCATCTTTCCCGTCAGAAAGCCCTTACCCAGGGGACTGTAGGCAACAAAGCCGATGCCAAGTTCCTCCAGCGTGGGCAGCACTTCGGCCTCGGGGCCTCGCGTCCACAACGAATACTCACTCTGCACCGCGGTCACAGGCTGCACGGCGTGGGCGCGGCGAATCGTCCTCGCGGCCGCTTCGGAAAGGCCAAAATGCTTCACCTTGCCCGCCTGAATCAACTCCTTCACCGCTCCCGCCACGTCCTCGATAGGCACGTCCAGGTCAACCCGATGCTGATAGAAGAGATCGATCACATCAATCTTGAGCCGCTTGAGCGAAGCCTCCGCAACCTGCCTGATGCGCTCCGGCCGGCTGTTGAGCCCTTGCCAGCCGGGGCTTCCGTCGGGATTCAGGTTGAAGCCGAATTTGGTGGCGATGACTACCTGGCCTTTGAAGGGCTCAAGGGCTTCGCCGAGCAGCATTTCATTGGTGAACGGTCCATAGACCTCGGCGGTGTCGAAGAAGGTGACGCCGCGCTCAACGGCTGCGCGGAGAAGTGCGATCATTTCCTGCTTGCCCTTTGGCGGGCCGTAAGAAAAGCTCATTCCCATGCAGCCCAGGCCGATGGCCGATACTTCCAGATTGCTCTTTCCCAATTTGCGCTTTTGCATTGTCTCTCCTCTTTACATGATCAGAGTTGCTTGGAGTGATTACTCTGATTTGAGCGAGGCCATGTCGATGGAGAAGCGGTACTTCACATCCGACCGCGCCAGCCGCTCATAGGCTTCGTTGATCTTCTGGATGGGAATAACCTCGACATCCGAAGTGATGTTCTGCTGGCCGCAGAAGTCGAGCATCTCCTGGGTCTCGGCAATGCCGCCGATCAGCGAGCCTGAGAAGCTGCGGCGGGCGAAGATGAGGCCGAAGACGGAGACCGCCAGCGGCTTTTCCGGCGCGCCCACCATGGTGATGTTGCCGTCGCGGCGAAGCATATTGATGTAGGCGTTGATGTCGTGTTCGGCGGCGACAGCATCGAGGATGAAGTCGAAGCTGCCGGCGTGTTTGGCCATCTGGTTGGCGTCGCGCGAGAGGACGACCTCATCGGCGCCGAGGCGCAGTGCGTCGTCCCGCTTGCTGGCCGAGGTGGTGAAGGCGACGGTGTGGGCGCCGAGGGCGTGGGCGAATTTGACGCCCATGTGGCCGAGTCCGCCCAGGCCGACGACGCCAACCTTCTTGCCCTTGGTCACGCCCCAGTGGCGCATCGGCGAGTACGTAGTGATTCCGGCGCAGAGGAGTGGCGCGGTGCCGGCCAAATCGAGATTCGGCGGAACGCGAAGCGCGAAGTGCTCTTTGACGACGATGCTGTCGGAGTAGCCGCCATAGGTGACGCCGCCGCTGTGCTTGTCGGGGAAGTTGTAGGTGAGGATCATGTTGGGGCAGAACTGCTCGAATCCCGCCTGGCACTCCGGGCAGGTGCCGTCGGAGTCCACCAGGCAGCCGACCGCGGCGAGGTCGCCGGGCTTGAACTTGGTAACGGCGGAGCCGACCCGCGTCACGCGGCCGACGATCTCATGGCCAGGAACGCACGGATAGATGGTCGGCATCATGCCGCTCCACTCGTTGCGAGCCTGATGGAGGTCGGAGTGGCAGATGCCGCAGAAGAGGATTTCGATCTGCACATCGTGCTCGGTTGGATCGCGCCGCGCGATCACGGTAGAAGCAAACGGCGATGTTGCGCTGGAAACGGAATAGGCTTTGGCGTTGTACATGGGGGATTGCCTCCGTGGCTTTTCGGTTGATTTTTTACAAGGCGCGATGAAGGGCCTGGCCCTGCACTTCCTCTTAACCAGAGAATAGGCTGTAGCGTTCATTCAGCGGTATCCCGATTCTTCCCTTTGATTGCCTATTTCTGTCGAATAGTGCCTTTTCTGTGCAAGCGGAATCGGATCAGCGGTACGCTGAACTTGCAAGGGTAAAAGAAGGTCCAAATGGCGACAGAGAAGGATGCGGGCAGGGGTTCGACGGCGGGACTTGTGAAGATGCGGGCCGAAGTGGCGTGCAAGATTGCCGCCAACACCCGGATGGAGGGCGTAGCGGACACCGCCTTACCAGGCCTGAGGCTCTACCGCAAAAGTGAGTTGACGGAGTGCTATTCCGCAGCCTACGGGCCCGAGCTGGTGGTTTGCGTACAGGGCGAGAAGCGCATCACTGTTGGCGGCACGACGCATATCTGCGATGGTTCCAACTTCCTGCTGACCTCGGTCGATCTGCCGGTGGTGAGCCAGGTGACACGTGCCTCAAAGGAGGAACCGATTCTCTCTCTCGTCCTCAAGTTGGAAATGGCCGTGGTGCGCGAGATCCTCAGCCAGGAGGAGTTTCAGATCCCTGATGCGGTCTCTGGAGTGCGCGGCATGGCCGTCGGCAAGACCACGGTCAAACTGCTAGGGGCCTGCTCCAGATTGCTCGATCTGCTCAACACGCCGCAGGATATTCCATTTCTCGGCGGCCTGATGCAGCGCGAAATCCTCTACCGGCTGCTGCGCTCATCGCAGGGCAGGCATCTGCGCGCCATCGCCACCCTGGGCGAGCAGAGCAACCGGACAGCCAGGGCCGTCGGCTGGCTCAAGGCGAATTTTGCCAAACCCTTGCGTGTGGAGGAGTTGGCCTCGGTGGCGCAGATGGGCGTCTCCACGCTGCACCATCACTTCCGCTCCCTGACCGCGATGAGTCCTCTGCAATATCAAAAGCGGTTGCGCCTGCACGCGGCGCGCGTCCGCATGATGACGGAGGGTCTGGATGCCGCCAGCGCGGCCTTCGAGGTCGGCTATGAAAGTGCAAGCCAATTCAATCGGGAGTACAGCCGATTCTTCGGCCAACCGCCGATGAGGGATATCAAATCGCGCCGGCGCGCCGGCCCCGCATCAGCCCGAGACTGACGACAATTAACGCGACGCCTGCAGATGCACCCAGCATCTCAGTTGGCACGAAACCGCCAAACCACTCACCAAAACTCTGGGTGCCTTATCCTCTCCGCGTCTCTTGCGGCAAGAGTGGGAGACCGCGATCCCCGATGCGCCTGCCCCATTGCTCTAAACTCAACTTGGAAGACAACATCTTGTTCCGAGGACCAACTCCCTTGAAGAAGCTCCCGTTCCCTGCCCTGGCTGGTGTCGCGTCTCTGCTGCTTACCCTTGCCCCCGCGCTAAACGCGCAAAGCCCGGCGAACCCTCCGGCAACACAGGCTTCCATCGACGCCAACCGCAAGACCCTCAACACCCTCTTCGAGGCCTATTGGCAGGACCAGCTCAAGCACGCTCCCGAGTTTGCCTCCACGCTGGGTGACAAGCGCTACAACGACCAGATCTCCGACTACTCGGTCAAGGCCGTCAACGACGCTCTGGCCCGCGAAGAGAATTATCTGACGCAGCTTGCCGCAATCGACCCGACCGGCTTCACCGACCAGGAAAAGACCAGCCGTGATCTCCTGCTGCGCCACTTTGCCGAGGACGAGGAAGCCGCCGAGTTCAAGGAGTGGGAGATGCCCCTCAATCAGATGAGCGGCCTGCCCACCGTCTACCCGCGGCTCGTGCCCCAGCTCAGCTTCACCACCGCGAAGCACTACGACGACTGGATCGCCCGCCTGCACGCCATTCCCAGGGCCTTCGAGCAGGTGACCACCAATATGTCCATCGGCATGGATGACCATCGCCTGCCGCCCCGGTATCTGCTGGAAAAGGCGCTCGACCAGGTGAAGGAGCTGGCCTCTCAAAAACCGGAAGACTCGCCCCTGGCCCTGCCGCTCAAGAGCTTTCCGGCGTCGATCCCGGCCGCCGAGCAGGCCCGCATCAAGGCTGAGATGCTCGACGCCATCGGCAAAGAAGTCCTGCCAGCTTACCGCCGCT
>Ga0302200_10003329_pt1 | contig 13616 bp, 16 predicted proteins | sample II_Bog_N3_1_FD_194585 | JGI IMG/M metagenome (GOLD analysis project Ga0302200, IMG submission 194585) | Peat permafrost microbial communities from Stordalen Mire near Abisko, Sweden - II_Bog_N3_1 | ecosystem: Environmental > Terrestrial > Soil > Wetlands > Peat | place: Sweden: Abisko... | reverse complement strand
AACGTATGTCTGTATCCTACGTCACATCAAATGGCATGAGAACTACCCAGGATGCGTGGTTCTATCGACAAATACGACTGGACCTAAGCGATAAGGTAGAAGTGATATCGCTCACTGACTGTTGTCAGCGATTATTTCGTTGCTCCCATGTCACCTGTGCCAGCAAGCGTACCCCGGGTTCAATCAATTTCTGATCGATCGCTGAATACGCCAAGCGAGCAAATTGCTTTGGCGGTTGCGCAGCGTGAAAGAAACTTCCGCCGCTTTCAATCAAGATTCCTTTCTCCCGCGCCCGTAGCGCCACGTCCGCCATGTTGGATTCGCTCGCCCCTTGCACCCAGAGCGCCGATCCGCCCTGCGGCTCACGAAACTGCCACATCGGTAGGTATCGGCGAATAGCTTCAGAAAGTGTCTGGGCTCTCCCCTGCAATAGGGCACGATAGCGGACTGCCAATCGCTCGTAATGGCCCCGGGAGAGAAATAACGCCAGCGCACGTTGGTTATTTCCCGGAGTATGCCGAATCATTAGGCGCCTCAGATGTCGAGCTCGGTCAATCAGGGTGCGGTCGGCCACCATGTAGCCGATGCGTAGCCCTGGCGCGAACACCTTTGAAAAGCTGCCGAGATGAATGACGTGGCCGGACGTGTCGATCGCTTTCAGTGCAGGCACGGGCGAGGTGCCAAATTGGGCCTGCGCATCATAGTCGTCTTCAATGATCAACGACTCATGCCGACGCGCCAGATTCAGGAAAGCGAGACGCCGTTCAGCGCTGAGCGTTGCGCCAGTCGGGCACTGATGGCTCGGGGTTAGATAAAGCACGGAAAATGCCGAAATTGCTGCAGGTGGAATTGCCCCACTATCGTCCACCTCCATTGAAAGGATATTGGCCCCACGCCGCAAGAAGAGATTGCGTGCCTCCGTATACCCTGGATCCTCCAGTGCAACCGTCGTCCCGCGTTGCGTGAGCAGTTCCGAGAGGATGAACGCGCCCATCTGCGATCCCATGGTAATCAGCACTTCATCCGGCGATGCAGTAATTCCCCGCTTCGGCAACACGTTGCTGCAAAGCTGTTCAAGTAGAAAACGATCATCTCCGTCAAATGCATCGTAGGACCAATGGCCGCTGTCCGGCGCTGCTTGCGCGAGCCGGCTGCATTCTCTCCAGTCCGCCAACGGAAACAACTCTTGATCCACTTTTCCGTAGACGAAGGGGAATTGATACTTATGCCACTGCCGCGGCTTTTCAAGCCGCTTCTCTTCTTGCGGTAGAGCTGGAAAATGCGATGCCCAGTCCGGCCTGCCTTCCGATTCGGCTGATTCGCGCTTTCCTAGCTCTTGCTTGTCCTGCAACCTCTTGGTGACGTAGTGTCCGCTACGTTCCCGCACAACAATAAGGCCTTGCGCCCCGAGTGCGTCGTAGACCATGGCTACTGTGATACGGGCGACCTTTAGCAGAGATGCTAGAGCACGCGTCGACGGTAAGCGCGTTCCCTCGGGTATACGGCCTTCCAATATAGCCTCGGCGAGGTTGGCCTTCAGCGTACCCTGTAACGATGGATTGGCGAGTTCTGAAGGTTGGAGCAGGGTTCGCCAGATCATCTCCGGAAGTTGCTCAGCCGACGCCTTTCCATGCTCCTCCTCCCCGATTCCGTTTGGACGCGTCCCTTCAAGGAAGGGGCGAGGTGCGGTGTCCTGATCATGAAGTGGATTTGTCTGTCCCATATAATTCATCGCAAGACGGCGTTACATACGCTTCGTAGATCTTTAGGCCTCAATGCCAAACGAACTACTGTACGGTCGCCCGTCGATACGCATTCAACTCTTCCCGGCTATGCGGAGTTACGTCGACTGCCATGGCGTTGTGCGCCGCGACATAGCGATCAGATGAGAGCTTATTAGGAGGAAGAGGCTTTATCTGGGGGACGAGAGCACACTTCCGAGGAGAGCGGGCAGTCGTTACTGAGCTAGCTAGCTCGAAGCTAGGTGCGCACGCCGACCAGAGCAACTGGCGCTGAACAACAACAAGAGCACAGGTTTTGGTCGGCAGGCTTCATGAGATACCCTCTACTGTAATTCGAGTCAGAGCAAAAGCAATCCATCTCATTGCGTGGTTCTATCGAAAATCACGTTGGCCTTAAGCCCTCGAACGCTGATTTGTTCTATCCATAGCGTTCGCCAATCCTATGCCGGAGCGAGTTCTTCACTCTGCGTGACTCAAAACCGTTGCCAATTCGAACGGTGCGTGCAAAGCGTTTGTTCGCAGAGGACGCCAGGATTTCATGGATACTTGAGAGAAAGCTTGATTGATCACTCTCATCGAACGTTGCGTCCGGAAAGAGGTCTCGTTGCCCTTTTGTCTCCGCAACGGAAACTACTGAGACTAAGGAGCCCGATGCTCTGATCAAGCAGGTCATGCGTTCCCTATCCGTCGCGGGTATCGAATGACACAAAAGAATAAGGTCAAGGTCATTGGTCCGAATCCGATTCACAGCTTCTTTCAAGGACGAAGAGGAAATCACACTATGACCTGCGGATTGCAAGAGAAGGTTTCTCTCAAACAATGTAGATGAATCTAGCCCAACCGAGAGAACCCGATACATATAAGCCTTGAATTTAGGAGACTGCTTCAAAAGAAGCCAGGTATGGTCAAAACACGCCGACATTGGACCGTGCGATTAGGACGGACATTCTTCAGCAGAAAGGACCCGCTCACCAGCCGCACCGGGCCGGCTTTGATTGGAGGCGCGTTTCTTACGCATAAACTACGAAACCCGCTCCAGCAGAGCTGGCAAGCGGGCTTATCGGCAGGAGCGTGAAATCATCACCACTGATTACACACTTCGTCGGTGTACAGCAATCCCATCTCGCCAGCAGAGGCTACTGGGCGAACAACAACTCGGGTTAGGGAAGGACACCATAGACAGAAATTACGCATGGTCAGAATGTTTGTCAAATTAACTTAACGCGCGGGGCTATGTTACGCAAGGCAATATCATTAGACTCCGACGGAATTTGAAGCGATGTGAGGGCCGCGTGAAGCACTCATTTGCGCAGAGTGGCATCCTTCAAGGGTCCGACACAGACACGTATCTCATGCTAAACTTTCGCCATGTGCTCCGATGTCTTGATCCATCGCCTTTTGTGTTGCCTAACACTCATGGGCAAGGATCGTTTGTAGGGCGGCGCGTCTAGCCAGAACTATCAAGATTCTTAGATCAGCACGATGGCCCACGATTATGTATATCTCGTGGGTCATTTCTCGTCACATGGTCAATTTTCCGAAGCGAAGTCCGTTTTCCGAGTGACTCATTGAAAATACAACGTCTGTTACTTGCCCTTGCATTCGTCGTTTTGCCGGCCGTCTGCTTTGGCCAGCAGAATAGCAACTCGTTCATCAGTCGCTATCAGGTCCGCGTAACGAAGACACAAGCCGCCCAGCCCCATTGGGTGACACCCTTGGTCACGGTGACGCCGCGACTTGAGCAGGAAGTTCGCACGGACTTCGTGCGCCAGCGCAACAACCAGGACTTCAGTACATGGAACCTTGGCGGCAGCAAAGGGCTGGAACTGATTCCCGAGCGGCATGTGGAGCTCATCTTCAATGTTCCGCCTTTCTTCGATCACTCCCAGCCCGGACAGAAAGATGGTTTTGGCGATGTTTCTTTTCTAGCAAAGTACCGCCTTCTGTCCCGCAACGAGGAACATGGAAATGGGATTGTGACGGCATTTCTCGCAGCAACGGTGCCGACCGGAAAGAACGGCAATGGAAGCTGCTGTGCGGTCGTGACGCCGACGCTGGCTGTAGGCAAAGGATTTGGGCAGTTCGCGATCACGTCGACCGCTGGCGGCTCTCTCCCAATCTCCAACTCAGTTGGACTTGGACACACGATTACCTGGAACAATGCCATCCAATATCGCGTCGCAAAGACGGGTCGATCCCGCTTCTTGTGGCCTGAGGTCGAGTTCAATAGCAGCTTCTACAAGGGCGGAGCAAACAACAGTAAATCGCAGGCGTTCGCGACACCAGGCATCATTATCGGGCGCATTCCTTTGCACAATCGGACGGGGCTGACGTTTGGAACCGGGGAGCAGATCGCATTGACCCACTTTCATACCTACAACCACTCTTTGGTATTCACCATTCGCGTTCCCTTTTAGCCTTAGCATCCTGACTAAGACGGCGCATCAATGGATCAAAGGTCCGGCTCTGCTTCACAACCCACAGTTTTTCGAACAATGCCGCGCGCCACTTTCAGACGTCTTTTCAGGGTTCACGAAGGCACCCTCGGGAAGCCTTTTGGAACGGATTTCGCGCGGGTCTGAGGCGCTCGACAAGGGAACAACTGCATCCGTTCGTGATAACAGTCATCATGGAGTGACCGGCGCCGATGCGCCGACCGTGGGTTAGGCTGGCAGAATTGATTGCATTCAGCAGCCTCCATATCCCGAGTCACATATGCGCGCCGCACATGCTTGCCAGGACTAAGGTCTTTCTGGCACTTCACACAGAATAGTTTCGTGCGCGGCTTTCGTCTCGCGTCGTAGTCGATGAATTGCTTTCTGATCGGTCTTTCAAACATTACCCCACCTCGCGCTGACATCCATCTTCCCTTAGCGACAAACCTCCGTCATATCTGCTTTAGATTTAGCGAGATAAGTGACGGACTTCGGCAGGGCGACTGCGGTATAGTTGCAATTATTACCTTTAGCTTGCGCCAATTGCCGGGCTGGGAGCTGGTCGAGAGAATATGGCCGAAGTCTGCAGGTTCTGTGATGGTTCGGGGTTGCGCATTGTAGAGGAGGCTGGAAGGAACGTTGCGCGTCCGTGCGACTGCCGCCTCGAAAAGCGAGCGGCGCGGATGCTTGAGCGTGCGCGAATCCCGAAACGTTACGAACACTGCTCACTGGACAGCTATGAAAGCCGTTTCCGTGGAGCCCATAAGAGCCTCGCCGCGGCCCACCTGCATGCGCGGAAGTTCGTAGAAGGTTATCCAATCGAAACTGGCGGATCGGGGCTACTTCTCACGGGTTCAATTGGAGTAGGCAAAACGCATTTGGCTGTTGGCATCCTTCAAGCGGTGATTCTGGAACGCGGAGCTAGCGGACTCTTCTGGGACTATCGCGAGTTGCTGAAAGAGGTCCAGAACAGCTACAACCAAAACGTTCAGGCAACCGAGATGGAGATCCTCCGCCCTATCTGTAAAGCCGAAGTCCTGGTGCTGGATGAACTCGGCGCTGCGAAGCCGAGCGAATGGGTATGGGACACGGTTGCACAGGTTCTCAACTCTCGCTACAACGACCGTCTGACAACCATCATCACGACGAATTACTCCAACGCTGCACCGTTAGGTGTCGAGCCCGGCTCCAATGGGCAGATTCGTGCTGCAATGCGGGACGAAACTCTCGGTGATCGCATCGGGGAGCGCATGCGATCTCGGTTGCAGGAGATGTGTGTCGTGGTACAAATGGACGGCGAGGATTTTAGGCAGAAAGTGAAGCGCGCTGCCTTTAGTTAGTCCTCGCGTAAATACTCCGTCGCCTCGTTTCACCGAAGTTGTGTAGATCGCCTGCCCGACCCGCTAGACTAGGCTCTTCCTGCTATTTCGAGAAAAGACCCATCCACATCTGCTGAGAATCGACGGTCAACGACTGTCGGCTTCTTCTGTTAACCGAAGGGTTGTGGGTTCGAGTCCTACCTCAGGAGCCAAATAAATCAACAAGATGCAAACCTAACCCTCCCTCCAAAACCTCGAAAATTGACTCGATGTGGGGGATTTCGTGGGTGCGACAGTTCAAAATCGCTCGCGAGTCTGAGCAATCATGCGCCAAGTCTGCCGGTGACTATAGTGAGCCTCACCTTCATGTCTTGTGTGTCCGAGGTGCGTGCGAGACTGGGTGCCAGTGGATCGTGCGAGACTGAATGGCGGGGTGTATCGTGGCTACTCTCTTCTTCTCGTACTCGCACGCCGACGAAGGACTTCGGGACCAGTTGGAAAAACAGCTCTCGGGGCTTCAGCGCCAAGGGATTATCGAATCCTGGCATGATCGGCGAATCGCGGCAGGGACAGAGTTCGGGGATGCAATCGACCAGAACCTGGACGCGGCCGATGTCATACTGCTGCTGGTTAGTCCGGACTTCATCGCATCCGACTACTGCTACGAGCGGGAGATGAAGCGAGCGCTCGCTAGGCACAAACAAGGAGTCGCGCGAGTGATCCCCGTCATCCTGCGCCCTTGCGATTGGCACGGCCTGGAGTTCGGAAGGCTGTTGGCCACACCTACTGACGGTCGGCCGATCACGAAGTGGCCAAACATCGATGAAGCGTTCCTGGACGTTGTACTCGCAATCAAGAAGGCTCTGAGCGATCTGGGGCAAAAGCCTGCCATGGTTTCGCCGAAGGTGGCGGCACCGGAGAGGAGCCCGGTTCCGGAGCAGATCGTGCGGTCAAGTAATCTGCGGATCAAGAAGCAGTTTACCGATCTGGATAAGGATCGATTTCGTCACGACGGCTTTGAGTACATCGCCAAATTCTTTGAGAACTCCCTCGCCGAGTTGGTTGAACGGAACCCTGGACTTGACCAGAGCTTCCGACGCATCGATGCCAACCACTTCACCGCAGCTGCGTATCGCGGCGGAGACAAGGTCTGCAAAGGTTCTGCTTCGATCGGCGGAGGAATGATGGGAGCTGACTCCATTCAATACTCCATGACCGACGAACCACACCATGGCGGAATGAACGAAGCCGTTTCAGTCAAGGCAGACGATCAGACACTCTATTTCGAGGCTCTTGGTATGCAGTCTTACGGCAGGGACAAGCAAAAACTAACAATGCAAGGCGCTGCGGAATTCTTCTGGGACATCTTCATTCGTCCTCTTGAACAGTGACAAGATGGAAGGGCGTTTATCCGAAGGTCTGTCACGCTGCCCAATTATCCCGGCTCCCACGACAATCGCGCGTGATCTGGACATAGCCTATAACGTCCTATATATTGGACCATATATAGCTGTACGGCTTTATATATGGAGCCTTAAAGATGCGGTCGAGTGTATCAGATGTCTCGCCCTCTGCCGTCAAGCGGTCGCTGACCAAATTCGGCAGCGATCTTGCGACCGCGCGGCGAAAACGTGGGCTTACAATCCTTGCCGTCGCCGAGCGCATGGGCGTCGCCAAGAATACTTATCTGCGCGTCGAGAAGGGCGACCCTACGGTCGGCCTCGGCGTTTATGCGATGGCTCTTTTCGTCCTGGGCTTTGGCAGTCCTCTTGGCACCCTTATCGACGTGAGCCGCGACGATACCGGCCTTCTGCTCGATGAAGAACGTCTGCCCAAGCGCGTGCGCATGAAGAAAGCGCGGGTACCGCAGTCATGAAGCGAACCATTGACGTTATGCTGGGCGACGGGCTGCAGGTCGGCACGCTGCGTTACGACCTGCAAGGGCGTCGCGAAAACGCTGCCTTCGAGTACAGCGCGGGCTGGCTCGGCGACGCCGCGCGTTTCGCTCTTGGACCGACACTTCCGCTCCAGGCGGGACCACAGTTCCATCGCAAGTCGATAGACGGTTCTCTCTTCCATGCCGCGATTGCCGACACCGAGCCCGACGGGTGGGCCAAGCGTGTCATCCTGCGTGATCACATCAAACGCAGACAAGCATTGCGCCGTGAAGGAAAAGAAGAAGAGGCACAGCCGCTCAACGCGCTTGATTATTTGCTGGCCGTGGATGATGTCAGCCGTGTCGGCGCGCTTCGCTTTCGCGACGAAGACGGAGTGTTCCAGCGCGCGCAGGAAGAAGGGCGCCGGACGGCTCCGCCACTCGTCGAACTTGGGCATTTGCTCAGCGCGTCGCGTGCTGTCGAGGCGAACAAAGAGACGGCAGCGGACCTTGCGTATTTGCGCGGGCGTGGCACGTCACTCGGCGGCATGCGCCCGAAATGCACGGTCATTGACGATGACGGTGCTCTTAGCATCGGCAAGTTCCCCAGCATCACGGACGAGCGTGCCGTTACCAAGGGAGAAGTGCTCGCTCTGACGCTCGCCAAAAATGCCGGGATCAATGCTGCCGTGGCGCGTATCGTCGACAGCGAGGGATTGCCCGTTGCGCTGATCCGCCGGTTCGACCGCCGAGCCAACGGACATCGTGTAATGTATGTCTCCGCCGCGACGATGTTGGGCGTCGAGGCGACGGAACCCGAGGAACATTACTACACCGAGATTGTGGACGCAATCCGCGTCCACGGGGCCGACGCACAAGCCGACATCGAAGAGTTGTGGCGGCGTATTGCCTTCTCGATTCTGATTTCGAACGTCGACGACCACCTGCGCAATCATGGTTTCTTGCATGAAGATCGGGAATTCTGGAGGTTGTCGCCCGCCTTTGACATCAACCCGTCGCCCGAGCGTGTGCGCGAATTGAAGACGTGGATATCCGAGGATGCAGGCCCCGACATGACCATCGACGCCCTTATATCCGTGATCGCTTACTTCCGCATCACGAACTCGCGCGCCAAGGAGATATTGGGCGAAGTTGCACACGCCGTGAACAACTGGCGCATGACCGGACAAAGTATCGGCATGAGTGACGAAGAGCTTGAGCCCTTTGTAGACGCCTTCGAACATGGTGAATGTGACGCAGCGAAGAAGCTTATCTGAAGTACACACCGGCTATAACGGAGTGTTGATCCCGGTGATATTGCTAGTTGCGATTAAGGGGGTTCAAGTCTCTCTCGCTGTGCGATTTGACGACTTTGCTGGGGAACGACGAAACGAATGCCCACTCCCTCCGCGTTATTGTCCAGTGAAATCGGAAAGAAGCTTCAAAAGCAAATGCGAGTCGAGCTCAGGGCCACCCACCGCCGCTTGGGCTTGCGTTCGGCTTTCCGCGATTCGTGCGCAGCATCCCACCCGCGCTCCCAGCCCGGACCAAGGTTGCGATTTGACGCGCGCATCGACTTGAGTTGTGCCCAACGTTCTTTCCTCAGTCATCCCCTTGCTCAACACAAGGTCCTCGCCCGGGGAGGCCTCCCAAGGCTCGCACTCGATCCGGTCCTGAACACCGACGTCATAGTCGGCAAGCTCCTCATCATCGCGTTCGAGTTCGTCTACTGTGGCCATGATTCCGGTATTTTACGAGACCGGCGCTGCCTCAAATGCATCCCAATGAGAGACTCTTACCGTAGCGTCGTCGAAGGAGGGCCGGGGATCGGCACCAACGTGCATTCGACCACTGCGGACGAACTTCCGGCAAGCAGGGCCACTTCGCAAGGCCGCTCCAGAAGGGCGCTCGCATCAAGCTAGTCGTCCAGGCGCAGTCCCAGCCCGACAACATCGCCACTCTCCCACTCCTCACCGTCCGGTCACAATTGCACCCTCAGCAGGGGTGTAGCGGTGGCTTTTTGGGTATGTCACTATCATTCAATAATGGAACTATATTGACATCGCGAACACAATGGGGCAAAATCAATAAAATGCCGCGCACCCGCATGGACGAACTGTTTGCACTCGCCGAGGAGCATGATGGTCTGCTCACGTCGAAAGAGGCGCGCGCCGCCGGCATACAAGATTCTGTCTTGGTTCGTCTGGCGCAACGTGGCCGATTGGAACGCATGACAAGGGGCGTCTACCGGATTGCTCATTATCCGGCAGACCGGCTCGCTCAGTACCGCGAGGCCGTCTTGTGGGCGAAGGCCAGCCAGGGTCCAGAGCAAATCGCCCTATCTCACGAGACGGCATTGCTTCTCTATGGAATCTCCGACGCAAATCCATCGCGTGTGAATCTTACGGTTCCCACGTCGGCAAGGCTACGTCGGAAGTGCCCCGAGTGGGTAGCGATCCATAGAGCCAATCTCTCTCCCCTGGACATCGGAGAGCATGAAGGACTGCCCGTTACCACGGTGAGCCGTACCATCATGGATGTTCTCTTGGCGACACACAGAATCGACGTTGCTCGGCAATCCGTCAGCGATGCTGTGCGCGAGGGACTGCTCAACAGTGCTGAGGCAAGCAGCCTTCGGAGATCCATTTCCCGGACTTCTCTTGCACCTTCACCATCAACGAACGGAAGCCAGGTGAAGGTGCATGAAGCCGCGATCAGTTGAACGCCTCGAAAAGACATTGGCCCGAGTCGCCAAGGCGCAGGGCTTGGCACAGGAGCGTCTTCGGCGCTGGGTTTCGTTTCTGGCGCTATGCGGTGTTCTCGAACGGGCGGTGAACGAGGGCATCCTGGACAGCTACGACCTAAAAGGCGGCGTTGCCCTTGAACTCAGATTTGCGGAGGGAGCACGCGCCACCAAAGACATCGACATCGGTGTGCCGGTGGAACGAACGAAGCGGTTGCGGGTATTTCAGGAAGCCGTGGCGCTCGGCTTCGACGACTTCACTTTTCTCTTGAAAGGGAAGCCCTTGAATATGGACAAGGTGGACGCTGTACGACTGGAACTCGCCATCCGATACCGAACCCGCGCATGGCAAACCATCGAGGTCGATCTTGGACCGTCGGGCCGGGGTGCAGTGGAACTTGTAGTACCTACTATTCGGGGAGTTGCCGCGATGGGATTGCGCGTCCCGTCGCCTGTTCGGTGTCTGAATCTGAACGAACAGGTTGCCCAAAAGCTGCACGCCTGCACCGGACCTTACTCGGCAGGCCGTGCCCGCGACGTACTCGACATTTTGTTGATCGACTTGCTCGACAAGTTGGATGTGAAGGCAGTTCGAGCGGCGGCTGAACAAGTGTTCGCCGAACGTGCCACCCATGACTTTCCGCCGACCGTCCAGATCGCAGCGGAGTGGCAGCCGGAGCTTGAAGTGCTGGCGAAGGAACTTGGCTATCCGACGACTTCGGCCACGGAGATCGAGGCAAGGTTCCGCGCCTTCGTGGACCTGCTGGCGAAAGCATAAGTCGATTCGTCTCGGTTTCGCCTCCCTGACGGAGTCGTAGCCATGAGGGCGACTTAGTCTCTTCGTAAGCGTGGAACGTTGGCCGTCTTGACTATCTGATGAAGACCCGGTCCTTCGGAACCGCCACGAACAACGCCAACACGAAGAACGCCAGAGACGCCCAGAACGGCTTCTCGTAGAACTCCCAGCTCCCCACGTTCGCGTACACCGCCTCGCCCATCACCCGGTGCAGCCCACGGTCGTTGAAGTTGGCCGTCACCCACGGCAGCCGAGCGATGCCGTCCTTTACGCCCTCCTCCGTCAGCCGGTATCCCGGCCTCCCGTCCATCGCCGGTAGCTCCTCGATCTCGTCGCCGATCACCAACCGCTGACTCTTGCCGACCACCGCCTCCAGCAGCGTGTACTTGCTCGCCGCCGTCGCCGATGCCTTGCCCCGCGCTCCGCTCTTCAGGTAGTCCGTCAGGTACAGCCGCTCCGCCGCACTCCAGCTCCGCTCGTACTGGAGCGTCAGCATCCCGGCGAAGAACACCATCGACCCCAGCACCGCCGTCCACGTCCACACCGGAGTCCGGCTCGGCCACTTCTTCGAGTATTCCTTCCGTCCCCACTCCGCCATATCAGACCTCCTCCGGTTCGCTTTCCTGCTCTGGTTCCGTCGCCTTTGTCGCAGCTCTCGCCGCCGTCAGCCGCTCCCGCGCCCGCTCCAGCTTCGACCCGTCCGCCCGCTCGATCAGCCCGCGCATCTCCGCCTCCGGGATCGTGGCCGAACGGAAGTGCAGGTTCAACAGCAGCGACCGGAGAGCGAGGACTTCGGCCAGCGCAACCTCGCCGGAGTCCGGGCCGGACTCTGCCGGTGCCGACAGCAACGCCTCCCGAACCCACTCCCCCAGCCGCATACCCGCCCCCCACGCGCACGTTCCTCCAGCAACGCGAACTCCGCCTCGCTGACCTTCGTGCCGACCGATTTTGTCCGTAAGGGCGGCTTCATAGAGCACCGCCTGGGCTGGGATGGGGATTCGGAACGAACGCCGCCTGTGCATCGCCTGGAACGACAGCAGGGGGCCGGAGGCGGGCTAAGGGGCTGTGTTTCATAAGGTTCCCCGTGAGCAACCCGCGCTCGCTCCCAACGCACACGCGAAGAGAGCATTTCCCTTTAGATGCCAGTCTTTTGAACGAGTTAATCCTTCAGCAACTTTCCGTTGCTCTACAGCTCCGCTTCCGGGGTGACGTGTCACCCTACAGCCGATGCGAAGCAGCGTGCTCTTTCTCCCGGTCGCCACGGCTCCCGATGGAGGCTCCAGACGCGGCAAGGCCGCCCCCGAAGAGACGGCCCCGCTGCCCTCACGCGGGCCGTCATTTTGCAGAGGATAACAACCGGATCACGATCCCGAAGCAGAAAATCACTCCGCCGCAGAAGCTAACACACGCACCAACTACAGGCAGCCTTGACCAGTGCCGGTCAAGCGCGAGCAGCCAGTAGCGCCTTAGAAGCCTCGGCATATTGAAGATCAAGAGAGAACTCAAGGGACCTCCATCGACTTCCTGAAGACGTCGACGGATTAGTGTTGCGAAATACCAATAGGCGACAGATGCAAGGGAGGCGAATAAGCTCAACACGTCAATCATGTTCTTCGTCCCCTCATTGAAGTCGAAACTGCCAGACCCGTTAGGAATCTGGCAGTGTTTGTCAGGATCAGAAATGCGCGTCAGGATCAGAACACACCAAAGCGGCTGGCACTATGCGGCTCAGGTTGTACCAGGCGTTCACAGCCCCGACCGTTTTCGCAACAGGATTCGGCGATATCAAATTCCATATTGTCGCCGCTGTTGTCGTAGCCGTAAGAGTGTTTTGAGTGTTGCTTCCCCCAGGAAGTGCGTTCGCCTTCATAGCGCCATTGAAGCAATCGCCGAATGACTGCTGGCGAGGATGTGGCTGAGGCGTTGGCCAATGAGGTTTCTCATCCCAGTCCCAACCGTTTTTACTTGGGGCAATACCAAATGCACTAGCGGTAATTAACGTCATACATCCATCCACGCTTATCGTAGTCATGCTCGACTGCTGCTAAACCTCGTTAGGAACGGCAGTGTCACTGTAGCGATTAGCACCGAAAAGATCATCCCATTCAGTAGCGAAAACCATAGGGTGCTCGGCGGGAATAGGCACAGCAGAACTAATATCCAAGTTCCACCGGGATGAGATGGTACGGGGGAAGGCTTGGCAAATGCTAAAGGTGCCAGCATTAGGACTGGGCCCAGCGCATATATACCTGCCAGTACCCATCCCCACTTGGGAAAGTTCTTCGCGTATATCCAACTAGCCAATCCAAGTAAACATAATCCAGCTAGTGCAAGAACGTTCATCAGAATCGTACTCACAGTTTGATGAACACTCATGCCGATCCAAACGGCAGGGAGCCAGAATGACAGTCCTCCCACAACAGCCCAAAACAATCTGTTTTGCATCTCAATTTCCTCCAAGCGTTTGCAGCGCACAATTTACGTGGGCACCTGTACCAGGTATGAGGCTATTGAGATCGATCCAAGAGCCGGGTGATGTAGGGATGAGAACGGGCAGGGGTATGTAGCCGGACTGAGGGCTATACAGGCTTTGAAGACTGACCTTGCCCCCGCAAAACGTATCCCTTAGCGAGCTGCTCTAATAGCCGAAAGGGACAGGAAAATGACGAAGGGGACGCGTGGCCGTTACACGCTGGAGTTCAAGC
>Ga0302200_10003324_pt1 | contig 13629 bp, 7 predicted proteins | sample II_Bog_N3_1_FD_194585 | JGI IMG/M metagenome (GOLD analysis project Ga0302200, IMG submission 194585) | Peat permafrost microbial communities from Stordalen Mire near Abisko, Sweden - II_Bog_N3_1 | ecosystem: Environmental > Terrestrial > Soil > Wetlands > Peat | place: Sweden: Abisko, Stordalen... | reverse complement strand
GTAAGCGACCTTCAAATGGAATATCTCCGCCGGCAAATGCCCCTGCTCCGATATCTGGATTAACTCATCGACGGCCTGCACAACTTCCTTGCCCTCGCCGCGCATGTGGCTTGCATACAGGCCGCCATAGGCTCCGGCCACCTTCGCCATCGCGATCAGTTCGTCGGTCTTCGCGTAACTCGATGGAGGATAGATGAGCGCGGTGGTCATGCCCATCGCGCCCTGCTGCATGGCCGTCGCCATCAGACCCTTCATCTTCGCCAGTTCTTCCGGCGTTGGCGGCCGATCCACTTCGCCAATCACAGCGACCCTCGCCTGCGCTTCGCTGTAGTAGCACCCGAAGTTCATGCTGATGCCCTGCTGCTTCAGCTTCGCAAAATACTCCTCGATGTGATCCGCATCGACCGGTGTGCCGCCTTCACCGGCAATCGCCGTGGTCACGCCTTCTCGAAGCTTGTTGTCGGCCAGCCCATTTTTCAGCAACACATCGGCCGACTGATCCATCACATCGATCCATCCCGGCGACACATAAAGGCCGGTGGCGTCAATTTCACGACGTCCTGTTCCCTCCACCTTGCCAATCTTGACGAAGCGTCCATTCAAAATGGCCACATCGGCCGCAATCCATGGGTTGCCGGCTCCGTCCAGCACTTTCCCGTGACGAATCACAACATCGTAAACAGGGAGTGCCGCAACCTGAGCCTGCGCCGAGGCCAATGCGACAACGCTGACAGTTGCCGTAAGCAGCATCCGAGAAACATATCTCATAACTTCTCCAGTCCGTTCGTTCTCTAACGCAATCACCTGCGCCACGGCGCTCACATCAACATGGCAGCAAGCAGAGCCGTACGCGGCGCCAGATGTTTGCGCCGCAGATGCTCATGCGGAGCATGTGCGCCCGCGCCAACCGCGCCCATGCCGTCGAGCGTTGGAATTCCGAGCGCCGAGGTAAAGTTTCCATCTGAAGCGCCGCCGGTCGCCGCCTCTTCAAGCGCAATGCCGATGGTTGCAGCCAATTGCTGTGCGCGCAGAAACAGCGCGACCGTTCCCTTGGATCGCTCCATTGGCGGACGATTCATGCCGCCGCTCATCGTCAGCCTGCAGGCTTTATCGAAGGGGCGCAGCGAGCGCAACATGCGGTCCACTTTCGCTGTATCCTGCTTGCGCGCAACCCGCACATCGATCTCAACCCAGGCCTCCGCAGGGATGACATTGGAGCAGGTGCCGCCGCCGATCACTCCCGGATTGACCGTGATTCCACTGCCCAAATCGGTGAACGATTGCAGCACATCAATTTGCCGCGCGAGTTCAATCACCGCACTGTGACCCTGCTCAAAGTCCACGCCACTATGCGCCGCGACCCCCTTCACCGACAGCCGATAGAGTCCCACGGCTTTGCGCGCGGTCTTGTAGGCGCCCGCGTCTCCCTGCGCCGGCTCCATCACGTACACGGCACCGCAGCGGCGCGCCACGGTCTCGGTCAACATGCGAGAGGCCGGGCTGCCCACTTCTTCATCTCCATGAATCAGCATCGTCACTGGCCGGCGCAGTAGCTTCATCTGTTGCAGCACCTCAACCGCGGTCAGCGCCATCACCACACCTGCCTTCATATCCAGAACGCCGGGCCCGGAGATGCGGTCGCGAGACACTCTGAACGGCATCCGCGCCAGCGTTCCGCGTGCCCAGACCGTATCGAGATGTCCGAGCAGCATGGTCGTAGATTCGCCGCGATGCCGCTTGCCAAACCCCACCTCCAGCGAGTCGCCCAAGCCGCGTTGAGCGTGACGCCGGATTGTTCCTCCCGCCTTCTCTGCCCAATCCGCAAAGACACTTTGAACATGATCGACGCTGGCTTTGTCGCTGCTTGGCGATTCAATTTCAACCAGCGTGCGCAGACGGTCGATCAGCTTCGCTTCGTGCCGGCAAGCCTCTTTCACAACACTCGCAACATCCAGGTCTGGAACCGACGGCAAAGTCATTTTCACCGGGAATCCAGATGGCGTTGAAAGAACGCAGCGGTTGCCGAGTAGGAGCGCACGAAATCCTTCCAAAGAAGAAAGTCGTGAATCTCGTCGGGGTATACGATCTCTTCGAACGGCACGTTTTGCGCGCGAAGCTTTTCGACCAGGCTCACCATCTGGCTGAACGGCACATTGCGATCGTCGTCGCCCTGGATGAGCAGCACCGGCGACTTCCATGTGGCGATGGAGGCATTCGGTGAAGAGGAAAACGCCAGTTTCTCAGCGTCCTTCAAATCCGGCGCTGAGCCTGCGCCCTGCTCCCACGAAGGCAGGAAGTCCGACCAGTCGTGCACTCCATGAAAGTCCACGCCGGCGGAAAAGATATCCGAGTTACGCGCCAACCCCAGAGCGGTCAGGAAGCCCCCGTAGGATCCTCCCCACAGGCCAATCCGTTTCGGATCGACGGTGGGAAGGCTCTGCAAATAGAGCGCTCCAGCAAGCACATCGTTGTACTCCGCTGCGCCGCGCCAGCAGGCGGTCGGCGGCTCGCGGAAGTCATGTCCGTACATGATCCCCAACCGATAATTCACCGAGAGCACGGTGAATCCGAGGCTCGCAAGGTATTGGTTTGCGGCGTAAGCATTGCTGTAGTAGTCCATGTAATGGAAGCCGAGCAGCATCTGCCGCGATGGCCCTCCATGAGTGAAAACCAGCGCTGGCCCTGGCTTCGTCTGTCCTTTCGGCACAAAGAGCTGGCCGTGAATCGTAAAACCGTCAGAGGTCTTGAAGATCACTTGCTGCGGCACAACCAACTGAGCAGATGGGAAGTCTTTTGGCAGCGCGTCCTTGGTAATCAGTTGTCGCGAGCCGCCGGAAAGTTGATAAACGAGTCCCGGCGTGATCGCGGTCGAGCCGAGGCTGAAAACTGCTTTGCCGTCTCCAGTTTCAATAGGAGCCCACTCGATGGTTTCGCCCTTCGCCAGCGCCTCGGGAGCAGAGTCTCCGCTCACAGGCACCTTCCAGATATGGCGGCGATCAACATCGTCTTCGTTGGAAGACAGCAGAACGGAATGACCATCCGCGGTCAGCACCGCTTCCTCAACGTCGTAGTCTCCCGGCGTCAGCAGCTTTGCCGTGCCTCCCGAAGACTCAATTGAGTACAGATGATTGCGTCCATCCGCCTCGGAACTGAACACAACCGTGCCATTGGCCGCAAACAGTATCTGTTCCGGTGCAAATGGCGGCAGCGAATCGCGCAGGCTCTCGCCGCTTTTCCAGATTTCGCTCGCCTCATACGTGTGCGCGTCCGCCACCCAAAGGCTCCACGGCATCGGGTGCAGCGGAATGATCGTCTGTTTCTCTTCAGCGCCGCCGACACGCAAAAACGCAATCTGGTTTCCGTTCGCCGACCAGCGCGGCGCAAGATTCCGGTCCGTCGAAGGAGCAAGGTAGTGTACTGTCTGCAAAACACCGTCCTTTACATCGAGCACCGTCGTGAAGCTATGGTCACGGCGCCCGACGATAACAGCCAGATGCGTGCCGTCTGGCGACCATTGCGGTGACGACACGCTGCCGCGAATATCCGTCAACTGCTTCGCTGCACCGGTCGTACTCGCGGTTGAGGCGATCCATAACTCATGCTTCGCTTCCCACACCGCCCACTTTCCGTCCGGCGATATCTCGATATCCTCGCACCCTTCCTGCTCGCAACCCATATCTCCGAGCAGGCGCGGCTCACCGCCAGTTACTGCGGCAATCCACACCTGCTGCTTGGGCTGCTTTGCATCGCCCAGAGGACTCGCGCTACGCTGCTCTCCGTTGACTTCAGTTCCGCGCGCATACACTACGCTTGCGCCGTCGGGTGTAAGCCGGAGCGACGCAATGGGCTGACCGGTGTCTCCGGTATAGTGCGTTACCTGTTGAGAAACAAACTGCGGGCCACTTGCGATCCAGACATTTTGCGCGCCGCGCTGCGCGAAGACCCACGCGATCCGCGAGCCCTGATGAGCCGATGTGAGCTGCGTCGGAAAGGGCGCGCCAAGTACCTGCTCGATGGTGAAAGATTGCGCTTCTGCCGGTTGAATCGCAGCTGCGATGCAAGTAGCCGCGGCTGCCATGGCAAGCAGGTGTAGTGCACGGTTCAATCTCTGCATTGGGGAAATCCTCTTGGCGCCGAAGCGCTTAGTAAAGCATGCTGAAGTGAAGCAAATGCCAGTGCCACAGGAACCACGAGAACGACACCGCACTCAGCGCGATAGCTATATTGCCCACATGCGAAAGCCACCACTCGCCCGGCGCCTTCCACGTCTTCACCACGGCAAACAGAATCAGCAATGTTCCCAGGGTGCCAATCCATCCGACGATCTGCACCGCTCGCAAAGTCGAATCGAAGCTCGAGTCGAAGAGCGGGTTTCCGCCGGACGCCGCCAGGATGGAGAGCCAGCAAATCGCGTAAAGCAGATCGACCGCTGCGATGAGCCGGATAGCGACGCGCAACCGCCGTTCCCGCGGCTCGAACTGGAGTGGATGGTCGTAGTGCTTGCGAATCCATGCCGACACAGGCCATAAGATCACCGTAAGCAACGACACGACTGAAAACAGGACGATGACGAGTATGTTGAAGATCTTGTTGTCGAGAATTCCGATTTTCGTCCACACCATGAACGGATAATCCATCGCCAGCACGTATCGTCCATCGGCATCTTTGGTAAACCCAACAAGGTCCTGGCCGTTCTTCTCGCGGTAAAGCAGCGGCCCGATCTCTTCCCAAGTCTTCGGCACCTGGTCGATGCTCTTGAACTGCGGAATGACGATCGTGCCATCCTTCCCTGGCGTTACTTTCAGGTTTTCGAGGAAGCTGATGAAGCTGAGAACATTCGTCACCGGTCTGCGGCTTGTAATGTACTCACCCGCTACGAGCTTGGCATCGGCCTCCGAATTCGGCTGCTTCACTCCCGCCGGAATCGAATAGGGGTAATAGCGATCGAGAAATGCGTTGAAGAGATTGGAACGCTGCTCGGTCTCCCCGCGGCCGCCGCTGTTGTAGGAAACGAAGAAGCCGAGGTTTTGATCCGGCATCAGAAACAGGTCGCTATGGAAGTACTGCGTGTCGCCGCCATGCCCAAACATCCGATGACCGTTGCGTGTTTGCTCGTAAAAGCCCAGGCACATGTGGGGCAGAGCGGGATTCACACCAAATTGCGCCGAGTGCATCAGTGCAACCGTCTCGGGCTTCAGGATGTGCGCGCCGTTGTACTCGCCATTCTGAAGATGCGCGAGCATGAAGTGCGAGATATCTTCGGCGGATGTTGCCAAACTGCCGGCTGGCTCCGCGGCGATGATCTCGTAGGGCTTCGCCTCATCGCTTCCAAGCGCGTAGCCGCTCGACATCAGCGGCTGCAACTGCGCCGGCAACGGTTGGCGAAAACTCGTATGCGTCATGCCCAGAGGCAAAAAAATGTTCTTCTCGACGTAGTCGTCAAAGGGCATTCCCGACACACGCTCAACAATGTACCCGGCAAGCGTCGCGCCATAATTCGAATACGCCGGCGTTGTTCCCGGCGGATAGACGCGCTGCGGCATGTGCGTCTTGAGAAATTCGCCGATTGAGACCGGCTTCGATCCCTTGGTCACAATCAGATCCTTGATGGCTTCTTCAAACCCAGGCGTATGGGTCATCAGATTGCGCATGGTGATCGGCTTGGGATACGTGGCGGGAATCTTGAAATCCAGATAGTCGTTGATGTCGCGGTCGAGGTCGATTTTGCCCTGTTCGACTTGCTGCATTACGGCGGTCCAGGTGAAGAGCTTGGAAATCGATCCGGGACGGAACAGGGTTTGCGGCGTAACCGGCGTCCTCTTCTCGACATTGGCAAACCCATATCCCTTTTCAACCAGGACCTTGCCATCCTTGACGACGATGACCGTGGCGCCGGCGATGTTCTCCCGCTTCAACTGCATCGGGATCAGGCCATCGAGATACGCGGACAGGTCATCGGCAGTCATCGCGGGCGCACTCGGCGACGCAGGCACCGCCGCAGCCACCGGCTTTGATACAACAGGCTCCTGCTGCGGATGCCCCGCCTCTCCGTAAGCATTACCGCTCATCACAACCACAGCCAGAATCGCAGCGGCACACGCGCCCTTCAAAGTGTCCTGGAGCTTCATTGGAGTCACCCTCATCTCTTATTCCGTCACGGTAGTTCCGTTCTGCGGCGAGACCGCGCCCGAACGGACTTGCTCAATAAACCTGGTTACTTCACGATTCAACATGTCCGAGCGATCCACCTGCACATAGTGCGTGCTGCCTTTCGCGATGATGCGCCGGCTGTTCGTCGACAGCTTCTTCAAGTTCTCCTGCATCCCGTTCCAGATCGAAGAAAGTTGCTTGCCGCCCTCTCCGAGTCGGGAATCATGCATCGTTGGATCCTGCGAGAAAATGAGAATCGGCAGGTTTCCGAATGGTCCCGAGTGGACCGTCTCATCGCCTGAGGCAGGCACCCCCTTCATCTCCCGCTCGACTGAAGTAATTTGCGACGGTGCGCAGGTGTCAGCCTTGATCCACGCCGCATACGATTCCATTCCAGGCGTGATCTTGGTGCACTGACCCAACGCCCGCAACACGCCGGTGGCCGTTGCGGCCTTCGCGAGAGGAAACAGGATCTTCACGAATTGCTCCTGCTTTTTCTCGATCGACGCGGGAAAATACTTATCCTGTTGCGGCGTTGAGCCATCGATGAAGACAATGCCCGCAACGCCCTGCGGATAATGCGCCGCATAATTCCGCATATGAATCCCGGCAATGGAATGGCCCATCAATAGGACGGGTTCCGTGATGCCCGCCTGCTCAAGCAGACCGTGCAGCTCATGAGAAATTGCATTCGAATCACGCACGCCCGGCCTTGATTCGCTCCATCCAAAGCCGGCGCGATCGTAGGCGCAGACGCGCGTGATCTTCGACAGCTCCGGCTGGTTCTTGGCCCAGATCGTTGAGTCATTACCCAGTCCCGCTTCCAACACCACCACGGGCGAACCGGAGCCCGTGCAAAGCATCTGCATGGTCCGACCATCCACCTGGTAAAGCTTGCCCGGCACGCCGGCCAGCGCCCGGTAATGATGCAGCGCCGCCGCGTTCCAAATCGCTCCCGCGCCGAGCAGCACAACCACGGCCACGAGAAGGAAAAGCAGCACCCGCTTCGTCACTCTGACGATGCGGGCGCCAACGGATCTACTCGGTTCAGCCATGAATTACTTCCACCTCTCCGGATCTCCTGAAGCATCCAGCTTAGCGCATCAGAATTCAATGCGCAGCGCGACTTCGCCCTGGCGCCCCGGGAGTCTCTGCGAGATGGTCCCGAACAGCGGGCCTTGGGACTGCTGAATCTGGATCGCGGCAGGATTGCCATTGTTGAAGAGGTCGAAGTACTCAAATATCGGCTGAATCTTCACTCTCTCATGGACCGTGAAGAGGCGCGAAATCCGAATATCCTGGTTGACATACACCGGAGAAACAAACTGATTGCGGCCCGTCTTCAGATCTCGTATTCCATAGTTCCCGTTCCCATCCTGATCAACGGGCACGGCCGCCGAAGCAGTGTAGTGGAATCCGCTCTGCGCGCGAAACGTTCCGCTGAATTGGAATTTAAACGGAATCTGCACCATGCCGTGTAACTGCAGCGTGTGGTGCAGCGCGAAGTCCGATGCTCCCTCATCCAGCTTTGGGCCGTTCCAGAAAATCCCTGCTTTGGGAATATAGTTGCCGGTGATGCCATCGTAGTATCCGGCATCGGCGTTTGTCTGGCCGGTGGCCGGATCCGGTAACAGATCGGTCTCGCCGACGTAGCTGTCGGTTGGATAGCAGACGCCGGTTGGGCCTTGATCCAGGTCGGAGCACAACGCGTCGTCGTCTTCCGACGTCAGTGCATAGCTGCCGCCGGCGGTGAAGTGATTGCTATACCGTTTCTCGAAGGCGATAATCGCGGCGTTGAACTTGCCTGAGTACCATGGGCCATAACCGTTGACATACGGTCCAACGAAGTTGTTAAGCAGACGCGCGTCAAAAGGCAAATTCGTCTGCCGAACTCCCAGCAGGTTCTCGATCCCTTTGTGATAGAGATCGAGCGAGATGACAAAGTTCCTGCTCACTTCTCTTTGCACCCCCAGCGTAAATGCGCGGGAGAACGGAGTCGCAAATCCTGGAGCAAGCGTCACCGGAAAGGTTCCTGCCGGATCGACAAGATACGATATCGCTCCGTACGGCCCCCAGAAGAGATAACCGGGCTGTTGCCCAATTGCGGCCGCGGCGTCATTCAGGTAGGTCGTCGGATCGAGTCCGGAAAGCGACTGCACGTTGCTCGACGTCACAATGCTGTTGGCAGGTATCGGAGCATGCCCGCCAGCAACCACGTTGTTCAGATGGTCGACGCCATAGATTGGGCCCGCGAAATAGGGACATGTAGCGCCGGACGCGGCAAGCTGCGCATCCGTTTCCGTTTCCGAGAGGCACAGCCCGAACAGCGCCGGCGCAATGGTCGGAACGCCGTAAAACAGCCGCGGATACGAGAGCGGCTGAATCGACTGCAGGTTGGCGCCGCCAAATGCCGGGATGTCGCGCGCCAGTCCAAGGCGGAAATGATCGTAAAAGACACCAAAGCTACCGCGCACCATCGTCTTCGGATTCACAGACCACGAAAAGCCCGCGCGTGGCGAGAAGTTGGTTTTGATCTTGAAGGCGGAGTCGTAATCCCAGCGCAGTCCTGCGCTAACGGTCAAGTTGCTGAAGAGCTTGAAATCGTCCTGGAAATATGCGCCGCTGTAGTTGTTCCTGAGCCCGATGTCGTTGTCCGCTGGAGTCGCGCCGCCAGTTGTCTGCAGCAGGAAGAACCCGGAGTCGATCGGTCCATAGGTCGCATAGTCGGCGAGCGTGGCAAACAGCTGGTTTTCCTGCACATTCTGCTCAACGCCATCGACCTGCGTGCGCAGATAGTCGTAGCCCATCTTGAAGGTGTGCTTCTTCCAGGTCTTGGTAAAGCTGACGCCCGTATCGCCGTATTTCTGTTTCAGATATCCTTCGGTCGTCAGCGAGCCAAATTCCACCTGGCCGAGATCTCCAAAAATGCCGCCAGTGTTATATCCGCTGAAGATATTGAACAGCGTATACGGACCTGCTTGCGGATGCGCGGGGCCCACCGATGAAGGCTCACTGCGGAACTGAGCATAGAGACTCATGATCCATGGGTTATCCTTATCGGCCAGCAGCACAGTATCCGTACCGCCAATCATCAACGCGGTGTTCCCATAGTCCTGGCGTGTCGAAGGCAGCGATGTCGACTGTGACAGCGGCAGATAATTGCCATTGTGCGCATTCGTATAGTTGGCTTCTTCCGTGAATGTATTTCTTCCAACCAGCTCCGTGAATTTCCCAAAGGCGCGTGCCTCGCGATCCCGCGACGGGCCGCCATATGCCTGTTCGCTGTTGATCAAAACCTGAGGTGTACCCGGGGGAATCGTAAAGTTCAATGCCTCATTCTGATGGATGTTCTCGGCTGAAGCGAACCAGAATATCTTGTCCTTCTTAAGCGCGCCACCTGCCGCGGCATCGTAATCCCACCGCAGCAGGTACGGCGCCGAACCGGGAATGTCGGAGGTGTCGAGCACGTTATCCCGCAAAAACACCGAGGCCAACCCGTGAACAGTGTTGCTCCCGCTCCTCGAAATCACGTTTACGATACCGCCGGAAGCATGGCCAAACTCAGCCTTGTAGCCACTGGTCAAAACCTCAAACTCCGAGATCGTATCCATGTTGAACTGCGCGGATGCTCCGCCCGTCAACTGGTTCGAGTTGTTCAACCCGTCGATAAGGTAGCCCGTATTATTGCCGCGCTCGCCCAGAATCGAAATCGTGTCATCCTCGCCGGGATCGCCCTGCTTGTTTTCTGTCACGCCCGGAACCATCTGCAGCAGATCGATATAATCGCGCCCATTCAGCGGGATGTCATGCACCTGTTCAGGGGAAATCGTGAGCCCTTCTGCAGGAGTTGTCGTATCGATCAGGGGGGCGTCGGTCGTGACTTCGATTTGCTCGGCGTTTCCGCCAACCTTCATGGCGATGTCCACCGTTGCAGTGCGGTCCAACGTCAAGGTCAGGTCGGGAATGATCTGCTTCGCAAATCCCTTTCCGCTCACCGTAATCTTGTAGGTACCCGCGGGAAGCGCGGCCACGCGATAGACGCCATGCGCGTCGGTCACCGTGGTTCGAATCGTGCCAGTCTCTTTTGACTCCACTTCAACCTGCGCGTCCACGATTGCGAACTTATGCTGATCCGTCACAGTTCCAGTGACCGTCGCGGTAGTCTGCGCGCACAAAGGAGTGATGAGCAGAGCCGCCAGCAGTGCCCCAGCGATCGATCCAGTGAATTGAAAGTTGTTTCTCCAGAAATGACAAGTCGTCATGTTGATCATCTGACCCCCTCCATATTCGTCTGTCTTTGGGCACGTCCGCTGAACACCCGATCAAAGACGCAGGCCGACTGCGCTCTCAAAATGAGGCATGAAACTCTAAAGAAACATATATTGCGAAATACGTCTGGCGATAGTGTCGGGTCATATTGGCTCAATGTCAACAGTTTTTTCATGATCTTTACATTTTTCTTCGGGAGTTACGCCGTGCTCCTGTACATGCAGGCAATTATTTGCAACAAACGTTGTCGTTCCGGTTCTGAAGTTGCAACGTCCTTGGTGCAAGATAGCTTGCTCTTCCCGGTACAATTTGAGTTGAACCCCCGGTCCCTCGGCCATGTGCCGATTTGACAGAATTTCTTCCGTGAGCAATGCTGCGGAGAACATGAAAAGCGCCCAGAGCAAGTCACCACTAATCGACGACCCCACGAGTTGGATCCAGCGCCTGAGCCCCCGGCGCCAGGAAATTATCCGCCAGGTTCTCAAGAATCCACGCGAGTACGTCCTGCTCAGCGTCCGCTCCGCCGCCGAACGGCTCAGTACCGATCCGGCGACCATGGTCCGGATCATTCAGAAGATGGGATTCGAGAGCTACCGCGCGTTTCAGAACTACCTGCACGACCTTTCCATAGCGAATGCCACCTCGCTCGATGGCATGCAGGCACACAGCAACGGAGACGCCAAAACTCCCGATCATTTGCAGGCGATGCTCGAGCAGGATTTCAAAAACCTGAATGCCATTCGAAATACACTCGACGTGAACAAAATAGCGATGGTCGCCAAGCGCATCCATTCCGCCAAGCGCATTCTCGTCGTCGGCGGCGACCTTGCGGCGAGCCTGGTTCATTACATCGAGCACCACCTCACCGTCATTGGCCTGCCCGTCTACAGCGCGACCACCAACGGCCGCAGCACCCACATCTCGCGGCTCTTCGGCAAGGGCGATCTGGTCATTGCCATCAGCTTCCGGCGCGGCCTTCGCCAAACCGTCGAAGCCCTCAAACGCGCGCGGGAGAACGGCGCATACTGCATCGGAATCACCGGGACGTACGTTTCGCCAATCGCCCGCTTCACCGACGAGTTTTTCGTTGCATCGGTCGATAGCGAATCGTTTCTCGACTCCTATGTCGCTCCTTCGGCCCTCGTGAACCTGATTCTCGTCGCCTGCGCCAACTACGACCGCGAAGCTACACTGATACGTCTCCGCGAGGCCGCCAAGGAGCAGCGCGAAGGTTTCCGCTGGTACGAACTGTCGACTTAGCAGCTTCCTACTCAGTCGCCGCAATCGGAAGAATGATGCTCGATGGATACGCCGCGGAGCGATACACCCGCTGCGTCGCCGCCGTGTAGTCGTCTGCCGAAGCCGCAAAAATGCTGGGGACAAACTTCTGCGGATTGCGATCGATAATGGGGAACCACGTGCTCTGAATTTGCACCATGATCTTGTGGCCCTTCTGAAACACGTGGTCCGCCGTATGCAGATCCACGTTGTACTCGATCACCTGGTTCGGCTTCAGCGGCTGCGGATGATCGAAGCCATGCAGAAAACGCGCACGATATACCTCGTCGGCGATCATCAACTCAAACCCACCCATATCCACCTTGCGGGCAGGCTCCGCACCCTCCGCGGGAATGTTTGAAACCGCGTCTTCCGGCTGAACATCGATGAGTTTCACAACCCAATCCGCATCCGTACCGGTGGTGGAGGCAAAGAAATGCGCCATCACGTCTCCCGCGATGCGCACATCCTTCTCGAGGGGCTCCGTCTCCCACGTCAGCACGTCGGGCCGATGATCCACGAACCGCTGATCCTGCACCAGCCATTTCGGCCAGTCGGCGCCGGGATACGTCGGGCTGATGGGGCGCGGCCGGTACGGCACCGGGTTTGCGGGATCGGAAACATAGGCATCAAACGCACTCGCTCCCGCGGCCGGCCTGGTGAAAGACATGGACCGCCCAGCGCCAAAGTAAATCGGCGTCGGCTTCGCGCTCTTCGGCGGCCACTCGGCATACTGCTTCCAGACATTCGTTCCGGTTTCAAACGCAATGACCTTTGCGGCCGGTTTGCTGCCCTCGCCATGGAGCCAGTAGCGGAACCAAGGCGCCATTACCTGGGCGCGGAAATACTCACTGGTTGCCGAGCCAAACGAAACATCGCCCAGATGCGTGCCGCTTCCCCCGAACCATCCGCCGTGATTCCACGGGCCAACCACAAGGTAGTTCAGCGATCCTGATCCGCCTTTTTCCAAAAGATCGTAGGTTCGCACCGGACCGTAGAAGTCTTCCTGATCCCACCAGCCCGCGACATTCTGCACCGGCACCGTCGTCCCATGCAGCCATGACTCCGTGGCCTGCGCCAGCCAGTATCCATCGCGCGACGGATGATTCTCGAAGTCATTCCACGCCGCAATCTTGCCATGGTAGTAGTTCTTGTTTACATTCGAAAGCGGACCCAGCTTCAAATACCACTCGTAGGTGTCCGCCTTGTCAAACTGGAAGTGAAAATTGCTTTCCTTTTCCGCCTCCACCAGCGCCGAATACTCCATCCCATAGCTCAGCCGGAAAGCTCCGTTGTGATGAAAATCGTCCCCCAGAAACATGTCCGCCGGCGAAGCCTGTTCCGACGCAGCCTTCAGCGCCGGATGCGGATTCCGCAGCGCCATCACCGTTGTCCAGCCGCTGTACGAGATTCCCCAGATGCCGACCTTGCCATTGTTGCGCGGTGTATTTTTCACCAGCCAGTCGATCGAGTCGTACGCATCCGTCGATTCATCCACCGACTTCGGATCGCTCTCGTCGCGCGGCGCACGCTGCATCACGAACGTCCCCTCCGACTTGAAACGTCCACGCAGGTTCTGAAAGACGAAAATGTATCCATCGGCGATCAGAGGGCGAAGCGGACTGTCTTTCGCGGTCAGCCCTGCCTGGTTTTCCGGCACACCATACGGAGTGCGCGTAAACAGAATCGGCAGGTCTTCACTCACTGCAAGCGGTGCGAAGATCACCGTCTGGAGCCGCGTTCCATCGCGCATTGGGATCATGACGTCAGTTTGCTTGAATTCGTCAGGCTGCGCTTTCCGTGCCGCTTGGCCTGCGCTCTGTGTCGCCGGTATCGCAAGAAATAGCAACGCGAACACCAGGGCGCTCGTCGACTTTATGTTTTTCTTCATTCGGACTCCTGCCTCGCAATGCGGCGTCAACTTGTCTTCGT
>Ga0302200_10003321_pt1 | contig 13641 bp, 19 predicted proteins | sample II_Bog_N3_1_FD_194585 | JGI IMG/M metagenome (GOLD analysis project Ga0302200, IMG submission 194585) | Peat permafrost microbial communities from Stordalen Mire near Abisko, Sweden - II_Bog_N3_1 | ecosystem: Environmental > Terrestrial > Soil > Wetlands > Peat | place: Sweden: Abisko... | reverse complement strand
ATCTCCTCAGTCCAAAGGCGAAACTCTCGTACAAAATGATCATCAATCATTGCGACAGACAACTGTCGGCGTTGTAGCGCTTCAGGCCCCATCTGCACAGCCTCGATCTGTGCGTCAGCAATCTTGTCCCGCAGACTGAATGCATTTTGCACCGTCCAACGCTCATGGACGACAGCCACGCTTTGGAGCACGACGGGAACCCGGATTGTGCTGAATAGCTTTGCAGCCGGTGACAGGACGGTACAACGACTGACGAGCGCCGCAGGAGGGTTTCCTGCGCGATCGAAATCGTCGGAGACGCGCGCTGCGGCAAACCCAAGCGACGCTGCTGCCTCGCCGATCGCCAACAGTTCTACCATGCTTCGCCAAAGGGGGGATTCCTTGGAGAGCTGGATGTTGGAGTGAACAAAAGATTCCACTGTGGACAGCAACTTGGAAGCCGTCATGAGGCTCAGGATGGCTTATAAAGACACCGCAGAATGCAAACACTGAATTCGGCATGAGTTGGCAATGTGGAATCTGACGGGAGCGAAACCGACCAATACCTATTCGATTAGAAGAGCGTGTCTCGTTTTTTCTCGCGTGATGGCGCTTGTCTTCTTGCGATCCGCTACTTCCCCCAAACGAAACTTCGCAACATCGGCAATCAGCTTCTTGGGCACGGGAGCGGAGAGCGGAAAACGGATCGTGCCCTTTTCAACTTCGTACGTTGCAAGCTCGTCCTTGAATGCGGCCATCAGGTGTAGGCCGGCAGGATAAAGCGAATAGTGATGCTTCCAGCCTGCAAAATAGAGGATGACCTCGCCATGCTGCTTGTACGCAGGCATTTTGTACGAGATCACTTCCTCAGCCTTCGGCAGTGCTCTGAGAATCGCGCTTCGCACAAGTTCGAGAGTAGCGGCCACCGCCTCGGGTTTTGAGGAAATGTATTCGTCAACGGATTGGAAATCGATTTTGCTCATTGTGGTTGCGATAGCGCCTTTGCAGATGGAAGGTAGTCCCTTAGTTCATCGTGCAGATGGCCTTGCTCAGAACGCAGATGACAGCACTTGATTGCCTGCGATCCCACGATGAGTATCCACAGCATGTAGGTGAAAAATGCAAACCGCGGCGGCCAGCCGATGTTGACCCCTGGGCCATAAGCACGCGGGCCCATAGGGACAACAAACAAACTCGTATAGGCCGCAAACCCGACGAACCCGAACAAGGGCAACCAAGCCGACCAGATCAGGAGTCTGCACGCCCTTGCCCATATTTGATTCGCCCGAGCAAGACTCAGGCCAATGAGCAGGGCCGCAAAGGGAAACAGCACCAACTGGATGGTACCGCAGATAACGTGAAGGGTACCCCTCGTCGATAAAGGGGGACGAAAGGGCATCGGATCGGTTGTAAAGATACCTGCACCGGCAGCGCCGAGCACAGATCAGCAGTATTCCAAGCCCAATCCGGCCCATGGGCTTTCCAAGTTCCGTTCTCAACATCACGAACAGGCATGCATAGCTCACCGATGAGACGAGGAATGCGCAAGACATGATCCATCGATGAGGCCCGATAGCCCATTCGCTGATCGAGTGCCACGAAGGATCCAAGTCTGGCCTGAGAAATATCAGCGCGCCGAGAAGGACCTGATAAGTGAGGGTTGCGCCCATCGCCGCCCATGCTGCGTTGGTCGAAATCGTTGACGGCGTTTTTGCTGCTGCTGTATTCGTCACAGGGTTGTCTCCTCGGGCACCAACTTCGCGGGCTGAGATTCAGCGCGAGGCTTACGCCCCAAGTTAGGGCGTGCTAAATCATTTCTTCAAGACGCCTGTAGCTCGCTTCCATTCCGTGCTCCATGCCTGTGGCAAGCATGGTTGCTCGTGTCTGCTCGTCCGGCAGCGTCATCCGAATCGTCATCAACGTTCCTTCGCCGTCTCGATCGAATTTAGTCTCGACATGATTGTCCGGCGTCGGATCAGGAAGGTGCATTCGTTCGACATGAACAATTCTGTTGTAAGGATTCAGTTCGAGATATTGCCCGGTCAAATGAAATCCGCCGCCTTTGCCATTTGTCCACTCATAGCGGATTCTTCCTCCAGGCATCGCCTCGCTGATGCACACAGGCATGGACCAGCCTTCAGGACCAAGCAGCCATTTCTTTATCAAGTCCGGATCGGTGTGCGCGCGAAAGACCGCCTCCGGTGGCGCGGCAAAATGCCGCGTCACAATGACGTGCGTGTCACCTTCCGTCTTCAGTGTCATCTTGCTCATCGCACTTTTCCCTTCTCCCCGTTGCTGACACCGGCAAGAACTTCGTCCAACCGGTCGTAGTTTTTCTCCAATGCGGTCCGCAGCATACCGAGCCATTGATCCATAGCCTCGATGCCCGCGGTTGCCAGACGTCGAGGTCGCTTTGTGCCTTCCACTCGGCGAACGATCAGACCCGCGTCTTCAAGCACCTTGAGGTGCTGCGAAATCGCCGGTTGCGTCATCTCAAATGGACTCGCCAACTCATTGACCGTGGCCTCGCCTTGCGCGAGCCGCGCAAGGATTGCCCGACGCGTCGGATCAGCTAGGGCCGCAAATTGCGCGTCGAGACTTTGCATAGGTACTAACTTATATATGCTCCACGGGAACCATGACCGCGGTCACCGGCCGCGGCCGTTCGGCGGCAGTCAATCTAAGCGCGACGTTCTGATGCGAATTCGATGGCTTCCCACTCAGGCTGGCAGTCATGTCCAGCTTGAGTGGGAGCCGCCGAAGCCGATCGGATAGAGACCTTCTGGGAGCCGCAGGACCGATGGCCTTTACCCCTCCTGGTCTGCTCTAGCTTGACTTCTCAGGTACGGCTGGAAGGTGCCCTCCCGCCAGACGTTTTTCCACAAGACTTGCGAGGAGATCTGCGAATGGCCCAATGTCCTCGCCGACGCTCGCCTTCTCAAGAGCTGCCATGTAGGCTTCGCGCTCCGCCATGGGAATCACCACCCATGGGTAGCCGCTCGCAGCCAGCATCAGGTTCATCAGGAATCTCGCCATGCGCCCATTGCGCAAGGGGAAAAACCTACTGAAGCTGTCTCCGACGCCCAGACCGACTCCCTGCCGAGTCTAGGCGGATGTTCGCCTATGTTGACGATAGGCGAAAAAGCGCCTATCGTATCGTTAGGCGGAATAGCGCCTACAACGGAGGCTGTCATGAAAACGCTCGCCCGCACACCCTTGCAGCTGGGAAGTTGTATCCGCGAACGGCGGCGGCAGCTGGGGATGACACAAGAACAACTGGCTGCAAAGGTTGGGGTACGGCAACGAACCGTTTCTGATGTCGAGAGATCTGCCTCCGTCCGGCTGGACACCGTACTGCGAACGCTGGCCGCACTGGATCTGGAAATGGTGATCCGGCCGCGAACCAAGAGCTCGGCGAAAGACATTGAGGCTATCTTCTGATGGCTCGAAGCAAGCAAAGGCCTCTCGACGTCTATCTGAACAGCCGTCTCGTCGGTCAGCTCCGTCGGGAGCCTTCGGGAGCGATTTTCTTTCAGTACGACCGAACGTGGCTGGAGTGGGAATCCGCTATGCCGGTTTCGCTCTCGCTGCCGCTTCGTCAACAGGAGTACAGCGGAGCCCCTGTCCTCGCAGTGTTCGACAATCTCCTGCCAGACAACAACGCTATTCGACGTCGCGTTGCCGAGCTCGCACATGCAGAAGGCACGGACGCATACAGCCTGCTGGGAACGATTGGCCACGATTGCGTTGGTGCCTTGCAGTTCCTGCCCCAGGGAGCGGCCCCGACCCCCGCCGGTGCAGTGGATGCCGAGCTGGTTGGCGAACGAGAAATCTCGGAACTTCTGCACAATCTGGGTACAGCGCCCCTGGGAATCAGCGAGGATGATTCCTTCCGCATCTCGATCGCGGGCGCGCAGGAGAAAACAGCACTCCTGCGCTGGAAGAACCGGTGGCACAAGCCGCATGGCACAACCGCGACGACTCACATCTTCAAACCTTCCATCGGCAAGCTGCAGAACGGGATCGACCTGACCGCCAGTGTCGAGAATGAATACTTGTGTCTGAAGATCCTCGACGCTCTGGGCATTCCCGCTGCGAAGGCGGAAATGGCAAGCTTCGGCGACACACGGGTGTTGATCGTCGAGCGCTTCGACCGGCTCTGGACCCGGGACAAGAGGCTTCTGCGTCTTCCGCAAGAAGATTGTTGCCAGGCGCTCTCCGCGCCGCCAACTCTCAAGTACCAAAGCGATGGCGGTCCCGGAATCGAGAACATCCTCCGACTTCTACGGGGCAGCGATGAGCCTCTGGCGGACCAGCGTCTCTTTATGAAGGCGAACATTGTCTTCTGGATGCTCGGCGCCACGGATGGCCACGCCAAGAACTTCAGCATCTTCCTGTCGCCCGGCGGGCGCTTCAGGTTGACGCCGTTGTATGACGTCGTCTCCGCTCAGCCCAACGTGGACAAGAAACAGATCCCCTGGAAACACTATCGACTGGCGATGGCGGTCGGAACGACGCGCCACTGGCACATTCGCAAGATTGTGAAGCGCCACTTTATCGAAACCGGAGAGCGAGCTGGGCTGGCAGAGGCGGTGACGAAATCCATCGTTGATGAACTGCTTGCCGGAGCCTCACAGGCCCTTGAGTCCGCCGTTTCGCGCTTGCCGAAGGAATTCCCGGAGGAAATCTCTGCGTCGATTGCCTCGGGCGCAAAACGGCGGCTCCAATTGCTCGCCACCCCGTAAATTGATCTGCATAGTGCGTTGTGAACATATGAACTCACACAGCGAAGAAAGAGCCCCGGGTGGAATGTTCCAAAGCGAGCGAAATGCAATTCTAATCAGGAAATGAATGCCACATAAGTTACCCGGGTAACGGGAATCGAAAAAAAGTTCAAAAAGTCCAAATGCGCCGGTTTGCTGTACTACATTTGCAACCGTGTAGAGAGTGAACGAACTGTGTTTCAGCCGAACTCTGGCATGGAAACGAGATTAAATCGTAGAGATTTGAGAATCCGCGAATCGATGCAGTAGGCTCGGGAGTCCCACGTTTCCGACCGTCATACAGGAAGACTGGTCCCGAGGTGTGTGACAAGGTCGTGGTGCGATGCAGGGAAGGCCGGCGCCGAGCTTATACTGCTCCTGATGAATTCCAGACCGGCAGCAGCGGATGAACTCAACCTATGCTACGCGCTTCGACACTTGGGGGAGGTGCGAGAAATCCTGGTCCTCAAGATCAAGGGGCACGATTTCTATGCTTTCCCGGTGTACGCGCTTGACGGACCCGTTGACGCACATAATTCATGGCACGAGAGTGGCGTGTTCCACGCGAGTTTCAAGATACATAGCAAGCGGGGGCAACCGCGCCCCGTGAGGCGTATGTACATACCCACGCTGGACGGAGCTCCGGCATCAGAGCAAAACGAGAAGTTCCCCGACTTCCCGGACACAAGAAGGGCCCGTCCCGCCGAACTCAAGGGAGTTGGTAGGTTACTTCAGTCGTGCCTGTTTCTCCATCAATTTCCCGAACTCTCTCCGGTCGGCACTCACGCGGGAGAGTTGGTTGTTCTCGACGCCGAAAGCGCGAACTTCAAGGATGACGCGATTTTCGCAAATGTATATCTGGTGGCCCCGGATGCGGAACACCTGATTCCTAGATTTCCCTACACTTCCGCCCGTATACTGTATTTGGAGAAACGAACAGCGCCGTGGGTAGCTGTCGAACTGTTTCAGCAATCGGCACCCAGCAATTGGCACTCTGAGGCGCTCCGGGAATGGGAATGCCTGATGGAGCGGTGCTTCTGATGCGAGCCGGTAAGACCTTACATGAGGCGGCACTGTCGAGTCTGGGTAGCTTGGCGAAGGATCATCCCTCTGGGCACCTTCCGGGCACCCAGAGAGGTGAGCTCGTTGTATCTACTTGATTCTACTGCGTCGTGCATGGAGTAAGCTAAACGTGTAAGTCGCTGATTATACAACTGTTAACAACACTTTTAAGGCGTGGGTCGTGGGTCCGAGTCCCACCGCGCTCACCATGATTCTGCAAGACTTACGCCGAATCAACCAAGCAAGTTTCAGACGCCGTGAGGCGACCTCAGAGGCTGGGACGAAGATTCCGGCCTTTTGTATTGCCCGCGCGAGGTTTGACACTTCGCCCTCAGCTTCTCAGGCAGCGAATCCGGGTAAAACCATCTGCAAAGACTTGGCGTTAGCATCTGCCTATCTGCGGGAACGGCCTGCGCGAATCGCGCGAGGGCCAAGGTCGCTGTCAGGTGCCTGCCGACGCATGAAATCATCAAGCAAGACTCTGACAAGACCTCCCCGAGAACTCGGATGGCGACTGGGGTACGGTGCGCATACTCAGCTATGCTGGGGGGGGGGACCTTGACGTTCACGCCATGGAGACTAACGATGTTAGTCCCATGGCGCTGTTGTTGCGGTGATCTCGCTATTTTTTCCAGTCGCGGTGGTCGCCATCTGGGTGATGCTCGTCATGGTGGTTGCCATCCCGATGGGCGCGGTCAGTTTTCCAGTCGGTGTGTCCACCGAAAGCGTGGTCATAGTGTCTGTATCCGCGAGAGTCTCTCTGATAGCGATACCCGTTATCGTAGTAGTATCCATCGTGGTAACCACTCGTAAATGCGACTGCCGGCACTCCTCCGACCTGGACTCCGACAGCTACCTGGGCCTCTACATTAGGCGGCAACATCAAGCCGGCGGCAATCACCAAGCCGGATAGTGCGAATACCATTTTCTTCAACATACTTTGAAACCTCCTGGGTAACTGAATCCTAACAATCCCCGATAGAGGAGTATGGTCAAACCAGCTCATGTTCCCGGGCTGCGGTGATTGTGCGGGAGTTATTCCTTCTCGCCTGATTGGCCTATACGCTCAGGAATACCCGATATTAGACGCTCATAACCCTTGAGTCGTTCGCCTGCGATGACCAACCCATCGGAGGTGATCTGATATTCGCGGACGTCCTGACTGTGGCTGCCGCCCCGCATTTTGATGATGACCATAATCTTGCGAAGTTGGCCTTCGACGGATATGTACCGCAGCCGGATAATGTCATCGGTAAGAAAGGAAATCGAGTAGGTACTGAAGGGGAATTCAGTGAACGACTCGTCCACTTCTACCGTACTTAGAATGGTTACTCCGATTCCGGTCAAAGCGAAGATCATGCGGTAAAGAGATTCGCGGAAATCTTCGCGGAACCCGGGCGAGAGCGCCATTTCAAAACCCGCGAGCGAATCAATCACCAGGCGCTTGGCGCCAATCTTCTTGACCGCTTCGAGAATCTCGTTCATGGTTTCATCAACAGAGAGATCCAGCGGACGGAGATAGAGAATTAGAAGTTTTCCTTCAAGCTGGGGCGTTACTAAATCCAGTCCGAAACTTCCGGCTCGATCCGTATATGCCTGCGGCCGCTCTTCAAAGACGGCCACGATGCCGGGCTCACCTTGACGTATGCCTTCGGCGATGAACTGAGTTGCCAAAACCGATTTTCCCGTTCCCGAAGCCCCGGTTACCAGGACACTATCGCCTTCAGGAATGCCCCCGCCCATCATCTTGTCCAAGTCCGGAATTCCGATGGAAAGGCGTTTCGAGCCAGGTTCTTTTCTCTTGTGTCCGCTCAGCCCGAAAGTACGTGAGAAGGCCTGAAGTCCGGAATCGGTTATGCGAAAGGTATGCAGACCTGGGACCGAAGCCTGCCCGCGCAGTTTAACGATCTGCAATTTCCGCACGATGGAGTTTCGCTCCGCAGTTTGGCGCAGCCAGAAGAGGCCATCGGCGACGGTAAATATGGGGTTGTCACGCAACTCATCCTCTGCATATTCACCGATCAGGAAGGTGGTGGCCTGCCAGCTTGCCAGGAATAGTGCCAGTTGCTGAATGAAGGATTGCAAATCCATTTCGCTGGGGCCATTTTGCGACTTCCGTACCATCGTGCGAAAAGAGTCCACTACGACGACGGCCGGGCCGGTCTTTTCAACCTCTTTGATAATCTCCGTTAAGACCGCGCCCAAATCCTTCTCCAATACGATCTGGCTCAGGTTGATAAAACGGACAGAGTCCGGCAATTTGGCCTGATCGAAGAACGTGTATTGCTGCTGGTATCGCAGCATTTTTATGGCGGATTCGCCAAGGACGGTGAAGTACATCGCTGGACGCTCAGGACTGGCATTGGCGAAGACGAACTGGTGTGCCAGCGTGGTCTTTCCGCTGCCGGGGGCACCGGCAATAATGTTGAAAGAGAATTCAGGGAGGCCGCCACCCACAATTTCGTCAAGGCCGGGAATCCCGGTCGGCAGTTTGTGTATCTTCACCTTGTCTTGCGTGCTCATGCTGTTGTCCCATCCCCTGAATTATTCTCTCGGCCTGCTTCCGGCCATGCATCCTGCACAAACCGCAACGTCAAAGATTCACCGATGAAGGTACTTAGCAACCCGAGTAACTGGGCTATGAGAACGACTTCTCCATCCCCAGCCTGAAGCTTGTCGCTTTGCATTTTAGTCTCGTTAAACCCCTGCAAGGTTCCATCTGACGCGACCTGCACCCCGCTAAGACTGGGAGCTTCCGCTTTGGCCAGCGTCAGCGCACGAGAAGCGAGGGAGCGGAAGCCGGCAACTCCCGCGAATACACACAGGCTCCAGCGCAACTTTTCATAGACGCGAAGAAGCGCAGACTCCGTTCTCGGGGAGGTCTTGTCATGGACGGCTTCTTCAGCTAGAAGTCGCCGGGCCAAATCTCGTGTCCCTAGTGGAATCATCGCTCCGTTCCATGTGAAATGCACAACAGTCGCACCTAGGCGTGCGACATCGGCTCTAATACTACGCTTATTACGCTCATCGCTCGGAAAGGAAAACCGACCGAGAGTATTTGGATTGAATCAAAACAGGGCGACTCTGCCAAAAAGGACGGTTTGCGCGTAGGGGTTACGACGAAGGTCGCGCGCATACTGCAAGCTCCAGCATCGCGATCTCACCGGAACTCAGTTCAAATAGCGCTCTCGTTCTGGTTTCTCCGCTTTCTTGGGGGGCTCTTCAGAATTGGCTTTGATGAGAGCAACCACCTCCAGTGTGGTAGCAGTGTTTCGAACATTTCCCGAAACGCTCATAAGTACCTCTTCGACGGCAGGATTCTGGTCTGCCAACGCGGCCAGACGCTTGCTGACGTTGTTGAGATTGCCTACCTCTTTGAGGATGTCTGAGAATGTTGTGAGCGCTCCCGACTCGGTTGTGACCGTGAGATTGGGAAACACCTCCTGCACGAGTTGAAGGGTCAAAGCTGCGCCAAGCAAGGAGAGGAAGAGGCCAACTAATTGGGTAGTGAGAAGGACTCCAGCTTCCGAAGCGTGGTGCTTGTCACTTCTCGACACAAACTCCTGAAACCCCAGTAAGCCGCCATCGTCGGCAACCTGCAAGGCACCAAGCGTTGGAGCCTCCGCTCTGGCGAGGGTGAGGGCGCGAGCCAGAAGCGAGCGGTACCCTGCAACTCCTGCAAGCGCAGAGAGTGGCCCACGCAGCTTCTCACAGATACGAACGACCGGAGCTGGTACTAGCTCAGCGGTTCCGCCTGCTGCGGTTTCGTAAGCGAGAAGGCTTCGGGCCAGATCGTTGGTTTCTGGAGGGAAGGTCATCTATAGCTCCACATCTAAACGTGCCAAGGTCTTATACAGCAGCGGCCTGCACGAAATGCTAACACCTTTTCGCCCTGCTCGCGATGAACTATCTTCATTCCGCATGTCATTGTTGCTACGGAATGTGCGGCGGTTTTCTACTTAGTGAAAATTCCGTGGTCCTGATCGTAACGCTGCTCTGTTTTTCCAGCTTTGGCGGCTGCCTCGTTGGCAACGCGGTCCAACCTCTGCTGTTCATCCAGCTTCTCAATCTCTACTGGGGTTTCCAAGCTAACTACGTTTGGTTTGTTGGTCTGGTTCGACATTGTCGCTGGACTCCTATTCATCCCGCGACCCTAGAATCCCAGAATTCAAATTCCATCGCTGAGCCGTTTTGACCATCTTCGGAAAATCATTGCGCCGATAGTGGGTTCAAGCGGGAGTGGCGTTCCCGTAGACGGGCAGGGCTAGGAAACATCGCAGCCACGCCGCACCGCACTCAGCAGTGACAAACGCTTGAAACAGATGGCACATAGCCAAGAGGTAAGGAGAACCAGTGATCAAGAAACAGAATGCCGGGAACAGCACCGAGACCATCAACGCGCAACCGCGTCTTCATCAACATGCGGGAGAGCTCCAGCACTACGGAACTGTGAGTCACCAGTTGCCGCTTGAACTTGAAGAACCCGTTCGTCTGGAGATGACGGAACAACTCAACACCCTTCTCGCCGATACCATGACCCTCCGCGATCTGTACAAGAAGTCGCATTGGCAGGTGACTGGACCGACATTCTATCAACTTCACCTTCTGTACGATAAACATCATGGAGAGCAAGCTGAATTGGTCGACGCGATTGCCGAGCGGATTCAGCTACTGGGCGGCGTCAGCATAGCGATGGCTGCGGATGTGGCAGAGACTACACAGATCGAACGTCCTCCCCGCGGACGCGAAGAGGTTCCGGTTCAACTGTCCAGGCTGTTGGAGGCACACAAAGTCATTATCGGCGAATGTCGCACGCTGGCACGACGCGCGACAGCCCTGGGCGACGATGGCACGAACGATCTCATCGTGAGCCAAGTTCTGCGAACCAGTGAGCTTCAAGTATGGTTCGTGAGCGAGCATCTGGTGAACGTACCCCTCGTCAAGGCGAAAGAGCCTTCCGCGACGGCCGACGCAGCATAACGGAATTCCATGGGCGCCCGTCAAGGCGGACGCCCATCTGCACAAGTCAGGTCGCCGTAAAACGATTTCACACAACTGTTCACAATTGACCATTCTCTGTTCTCCTGAAACCCAATAATGGGTGAATCCCAATGGCAGGTTCCTCGCAGGACCTGCGCCGATTTAGAACTGAAGAAATCGAGCAGCATTTACGTGAGCGTCTTCAAGAATGCAGGAAAGAACCCGGACAAGGTTGGCCGAGTGGCTCCTGACAGGAACGCTACTGAGCGCAGAGCGTTGGAGGAGGAATGTGGCGTAATGGCAAAGAGACGTGGCAATCCAAATTGGGGAAAACCGCAGATGAATGCGGCCCCAACCATTGTTGAATTCGAGAGGATCACTCGCGAATTCAAACTGCGGCCTGATCAATACCTGCGCTCAACTCGTCTCCGCGAGTGGGCAAGCCGCAATCAAAAGTCAAAATATATCCCCGAAGCTCTTCTTGAGGCGTGGGGATTCGAGATCGAAGAAACAATTTAGAACTGCTTGCATTCGGCAAACTCCTCTCGCTTGCAACCACGCGTCCTTGCGGAATCAGAAGTAACTCATACGAAACAGCGATCAATATTGACCAGTAATTCAAGAGCAGGAGCCCGATACTAGGGCTCGAATCACCGCGGCTCAAGTGCGGAAGGTTCAGAGGACATGAAAGAGGATTCCAAATGTGGCGAATGAAAAGTATTTCATCCAGGACTTGCAGGTTCGCAACGCGCAGTCTGCTTCTGGCCGGAACGGCCATGTGTCTTGCGTCCCTGGTACTGGTGCCAACGGCCAGCGCACAGGTTGTTATCAGCGTAACTCCGCCTATTTGTTCCTACGGCTACTACGAGTACGCGCCGTATGCCTGCGCACCCAGTGGCTTTTATGGTCCGGGCTTTTTCTTTGGCGGAATCTTTCTTGGCGTAGGACCATGGGCAAACTGGGGCTATAGCCACGGATGGGGAGGACATCGCTTCAGCGGTGCAGGTGGAGGACGTTATGTGGCGGGACACAGGGACGGCGGAGGCCGCGGCTCGTCGGGAGTGCGGGCAAGTCATGGCGGCGCGTCCCGCGGTGGTTCATCGCATGTTGCGGCAGCCCGTAGCAGCTCTCACGGCAGCTCGCATGCCGTAGCGTCACGCAGGGGTGGATCGAAAGCTAGTGCCTCTCATGCAGCAGCAGGCGGCGGCTCCCACGGCGCATCGCATGCATCAGCGGGAGGCGGCTCTCACGGTGGCGGTGGATCCCACGCTGGCGGTGGTGGTGGTGGATCGCACGGCGGCGGTGGCGAACGCCGTTAACTGGTACACCCCGGAGAGTGGAGAAATGTTGACCAATGCTGGGCAATTGAAGGGCCTCGTGATCCGAGCTACGGACGGCGAGATTGGAACGGTCGATCAGTTCTACTTCGATGACGAAACTTGGGCGATCCGCTATCTTACGGTGGAAACCGGCGGCTGGCTTGGAGGTCGTGAAGTGCTTATCTCCCCAGTGTCCATAACGGCGACAGACTGGCAGGGAAAATGTCTGGATGTTGCGCTGACTAAGAGACAGGTGGAGAACAGTCCCGATCTCGACACACACAGACCGGTTTCGCGGCAGGATGAGGCGGCATACCTCGGTTATTACGGATATCCGTATTATTGGGGATTTCCTCAAGCGAGTCTGGTTGTTCCAGGCCCTGGCGGTCCTGAATTGCTGACGGACAAGATACAAAGTGAGTCAACCGATACGCATCTGCGGAGCACGGAAGAGGTAACCGGCTATCGCATTGAAGCGGCGGATGGAGAGATCGGCCACGTCGATGGCTTCATCCTCGACGATGAAAGCTGGGCGATCCGCTATATGGAGGTAGCAACGCGGAATTGGTGGCCAGGCAAGAAGGTGCTGGTTTCCCCATCGTGGATTCGGCGAGTGAGTTGGACAGACTCCACGGTCTATGTTGGGCTGTCTCGCAAGGCGATTCAAACAGGCCCGGAGTACGATAAGTCCGCGCTAATCACTCGTGAGTATGAAGACCACCTGTACGCGCACTATGGCGTGGCTCCTTATTGGCTGCACAATGTGCATCGCGAGGCCGTTCTTCCATAGCTGCAGTTGGAGACAAATATGAACGTCAGTGAAGAACTGGAGCACGGCCACCACGAACCCCGGCCTGACCCTTACTGGAAAAGGGCGCACCATGATTGGCGCTTCTGGGTTGCGCTCCTCCTTATGCTTGGGGCCATGTTGATTTATCTGATGACGGATGACCTGTCGATGGTGCCCCATATCCGAGCACGACCGGCGCAGTCCGGCAATACGGGGACAAGCGGGGCACGATAGCGGCAGGTTGGCGAAAAGCCGGTTGCTCCAGAGCGGCCAGGGTTGGAAAAATCGCATTCGCATTCCACGGAAGAAACCGGTATCCAGTAGCGGACTCTCCACGGGACAAAGTAACAGCGTTGACTAGACCACGAACATTGCTACACCTGCGGCGAACATTGCTATGGTGGTGATTGCCACGACGGTCCATCCCAGTCGTGAGCTAGGCTGGCCCTGCATCAGCTTCTTGTCCGAAGCGATAACGAGGATTGCTACGAGCAGGAATGGCGCTAATAAGCCGTTGATGACGGCTGTCCAGTAAAGAGCCTTGACGGGGTTAATTCCCGTGAAATCCAGACCGACGCCAATGATCGTCGAGAGAAGAATGAGCGCGTAAAACGCGCGGGCCTGTTTCAGTTTCTTATCAAGCCCTTGAGGCCATCCAAGAGTTTCTGCGAAGGCATAAGAGGTCGATCCCGCGAGCGTGGGAATGGCAAGGAATCCGACACCAACAACCCCCACCGTGAACAGGGTC
>Ga0302200_10003320_pt1 | contig 13642 bp, 9 predicted proteins | sample II_Bog_N3_1_FD_194585 | JGI IMG/M metagenome (GOLD analysis project Ga0302200, IMG submission 194585) | Peat permafrost microbial communities from Stordalen Mire near Abisko, Sweden - II_Bog_N3_1 | ecosystem: Environmental > Terrestrial > Soil > Wetlands > Peat | place: Sweden: Abisko, Stordalen... | reverse complement strand
AGGAAGTCGAAGACCAAGTCACTTATCCGCTCTCGGTGAATTTGCAAGGCCTCGCCGGCGTGAAAAGCGTCCGCGCCAATTCCATGTTCGGCTTCGCGCTCGTCACGATTATTTTCGACGACAAAATTGACAACTACTTCGCGCGGTCCCGCGTGCTGGAGCGGCTGAATTATCTCGGCAGCGCGCTGCCCGCCGGCGTCGAGCCGAAGCTCGGTCCCGACGCAACCGGCCTCGGCTGGGTTTACGAATATTATCTCGACGTTGATCCAAAAATTTCGCCGAACGGCGGCTACGACCTTGGGCAGTTGCGCGCGATTCAGGATTGGTTCGTGCGCTATCAATTAAATTCTGTTTCCGGCGTCGCCGAAGTCGCGAGCATCGGCGGCTTTGCGCGGCAATATCAGATTGAAGTTTCCTCGCTGAAAATGCGCGACCGCAACGTGACGCTCACGCAAATCATGGATGCCGTGCGCCAGAGCAACTTGAATGTCGGCGGCAAAGTCATCGAAGAAAATGGAATGGAATTTGTCGTGCGCGGTCTCGGCCTGGTGAATTCAAATGAAGATTTGGAAAATATCGTTTTGCCATCAAGCAACGGCACGCCGATTTATTTGAAAGATGTGGCGACGGCGCAAATCGGCGGCGATTTCCGGCGCGGCGCGCTGGACGTGGACGGACACGAAGCTGTCGGCGGCGTGGTGGTGATGCGCACCGGCGAAAATGCGATACAAGTCATCCGCGACGTGAAGGCGAAGATCGCGCAAATCGCGCCAAGCCTGCCACCAGGCGTAAGCATCAAATCATTTTACGACCGCAGCGAATTGATTGACCGCACCCTCGGCACGCTCAAGCACGCGCTAACCGAAGAAATTATTTTGGTCGCGCTCGTCATCGTCATTTTTCTGTTTCATTTTCGCAGCATCCTCATCGTCGTATTGCCGTTGCCGCTGTCGTTTTTATTTTCGTTCATCCTGATGCAGCAGACCGGCATCACGTCGAACATCATGTCGCTCTGCGGCCTCGCCATCGCCATCGGCGTGCTGGTGGACGCCGGTATCGTCATGGCCGAAAATGCGATCCGTCATTGTGAACTTGCAGAGAAAAAGAAAGGCGCGCGGCTGAACCAAACCGAGTCGCTCGCCGTCACGCTCGCGGCGGCGCAACAAGTCGGGCGGCCGATTTTTTTTGCGATGGTCATCATCATTTTGGCGTTCTTGCCGGTGTTCGCGCTGACCGGCCAGGAGGGAAAATTATTTCATCCGCTCGCGTTTACGAAGACGTTCGCGATGATCGGTTCGACCATTCTCGCGATCACGCTCGTGCCGGTTTTGTGCGCGACGTTGATTCGCGGGCCGTTTAGTTCCGAAGATTCCAATCCGCTGATGAAACTGTTGCATGCCATTTATAATCCCGTTTTGGACTGGGCGTTGTGCTGGAGGAAAACAGTTGTCGGCATCGCGCTGCTGCTGGTTTTGACCGCATTAACATTGGCGTTTGGTGTGCCCGAACCGATCATCAATAAACTTTCAACTCTCAACTCTCAACTCGCATCAAAGCTGCCGCGTGGCCTAGGCAGCGAATTCATGCCGACGCTGAACGAAGGCAGTTTGCTCTTCATGCCGGTGTTGCTGCCGAGCACTTCGCTCGCGGAAGTGAAGCGCGTGATGGCGTGGCAGGATCAAGTCATTAAGCAGACACCGGAAGTCGTCTCGGTCGCGGGCAAACTGGGTCGCTCGGAAACCGCGACCGATCCCGCGCCAGTCGAGATGATCGAGACCACCATCATGCTCAAGCCGGAAGCGCAGTGGCGCGCGGGTATGACGAAGGAAAAACTTATCGCGGAAATGGAAGAAAAATTATCGCAGGTGCCCGGCTACATTCCCGGATTTTTGCAGCCGATCGAGAACCGCATTTTGATGATCAGCACCGGCATCCGCGCGCAGGTCGGGATAAAAATTCTCGGCGACAATTTGGACGCGTTGCAGCAAAAGGCGTTTGAGGTCGAACGCGTCGTGCGAAAAATTCCCGGCGCGGTCGGCGTCGCCGCGTCGCGCGCGCAAGGCAAGCCGTATCTCGACATCGAAGTGGATCGCACGGCGATGGCGCACTATGGCTTGCGTGCCGAAGATGTGCTCGACGTGGTGCAATCAGGTCTGGGCGGCGAAAATGTTTCCACCGCAATTGCGGGACGCGAGCGCATTCCGATCCAGGTGCGATTGCAACGCAGCGAACGCGACGACATCGAGCGGCTCGGCGACGTGCTGGTGCCGACGCCCGCCGGAAAATTTCTACCGCTCGGTTCCGTGGCAACCATCCGCCGCGAAATCGGGCCGAGCGAAATCGCTAGTGAAAACGGTCGTTTGCGCGTGTTCGTGCAGGCGAATGTCGAGGGACGCGACCTCGGCGGCTTCGTGCAGGAAACGCAGGCGCGGCTGGCGAAGGAAATTTCTTTGCCGCCGGGCATGACCATCGAATGGAGCGGCCAATATGAAAATCAAATCCGCGCGCAAAACACCTTGCGGCTGATCGTGCCGGCGGCGCTGTTCATGATTTTTATTTTGCTCTACGTCGTTTATCACAGCGCGAAGGAGGCGGCGCACGTGATTCTCGCGGTGCCGTTCGCGCTGACCGGCGGCGTGTTTCTGCAATGGTGGCTCGGCTACAATTTCAACGTGGCCGTGTGGGTCGGCTACATCGCGCTGTTTGGAACGGCGATTCAAACCGGCGTCGTGATGGTTGTTTATCTCGACGAAGCGGTGAAAAAGAAAATGGCCGAACTCGGCGAAAATTTTTCCCGCGCGGATTTGATTCAAGCGGTGAAGGACGGCGCCAAATTGCGGCTGCGGCCGAAGGTGATGACCGTCGCAACCATCGTCGCCAGTCTGCTGCCGATCTTGTGGAGCACGCGCACCGGCGCGGAAGTGATGAAGCCGCTGGCCGCGCCGGTGGTGGGCGGGATGTTGAGCAGCCTCGTCCACATTTTGATCGTGACGCCGGTGATTTTCCTCTGGCTGCGCGAACGGGAATTGAAATGATTTTAAAATCCGACGGGCCCGTTGATTTAAGCAATAGGGGAAATAATTGCGCGAAGAAGGTTTTCCGATAAGAATCAGTCCTGAAATGGAAACCATCTCAACAACCAAAATCGACGAATTGCTGGCGGCGATGATTCAAAGCGCCGAGGGAATTTCGGATCTGCTGTTCGTGACTAATCGGACGCCCCAAGTGGAGGTGCATGGCCGGCTCAAGCCGACCGCGCCGGAATCGCCTGAATCCGTGCTCACCAGCGCGCGCATCGAGGGACTGGCGAAGGCGATCATCAATAACAACGCGCGGCTGCTGGAAGATTTGGCCGGCCATGGTTCCTGCGATTGCAGTTATTCCCTGCCAGACGGCTGCCGTTTTCGCGTCAACATTTACCGGCAGAACGGCAACTACGCCATGGTGCTGCGCCGGTTGCAGTCACGGATTCCGACGATGGACTCGCTCCAGTTGCCGCCGGTGTTCCGCGAAATCATCAAGGAAAAAAACGGCCTGATCTTCGTGACCGGCGGCACGGGCAGCGGCAAGACCACCACGTTGGCGGCGATGTTGAATGAAATCAACCAGCATGACGAATCCCATATCGTCACGCTGGAAGACCCGATTGAATTTTTGCATCCGCATCTCAAGGCCACCTTCAGCCAGCGTGAATTGGGCCGGGACTTTTATAATTTCCCCGACGGCCTGCGCGCCGCGCTGCGACAGGCGCCGAAGATTATTTTTGTCGGCGAGATCCGCGACCGCGAGACAATGGAGATTGCGCTGACCGCCGGCGAAACCGGCCACGTCGTTTACAGCACACTGCACACCATCAGCGCCGGCCAGACCATCAACCGCATTTTAGGCCTGTTCACCAAAGACGAGGAACAACAGGTGCGCGAGCGACTGGTCGGTTCACTGCGTTACATCGTCAGCCAGCGGCTTGTGCCCAAAAAAAGCGGCGGTCGCCTGCTGGCCACGGAACTAATGGGCAGCAGTATGCGGATCCGTGAAGCCATCGCGCTGGGTGAAAATGAAAACCGCCGCCTCGCCGACATCATCGAGGCCGGCATCACCTCCGGCTGGCACAGTTTTGAACAATCCCTGGTCAAAGCCTACGAGGCGGATTTGATCACCGAGGAAACCGCGCTGCTCTACTGCATCAACAAGTCCGCCATGCACCAGCGCATTGACCACATTGACAAGCGCCGGCAGGCCGCGCACTCCTCGGCGGGATTGAAATTGAAAATGGATCAAAAATCGGAACCAGCTCCGGTCATGCCCAAACCGCCCATCGTGCCGACGACGGAAGGCCAGCCGCCAGCCGCGTGAGTTATGCAAATTAATTTTTCCGCACCAGGATGGGAAAACTCAATGCCGTTTTTGCGCCGGCATTTTTAGCGGATACAAACCCGGACAGCAATTGAACGTCTCATGGAACGCGGCGCTGAAATGGCTCAAGCTGTTGTACCCAACTTCCAGCGCGGCCTCGGTGACATTGTAGTCGCCGGACTTGAGTAGTTCCGCCGCGCGTTCCATGCGCAACTGGCGGAGATGCTGCGTGATCGTGTGGCCGGTCTGCGCGGAAAAAATCCGGCTCAGATAAAAATGACTGCAGCCGATTTTTTTCCCCAGCTCCTCCAGCGTCGGCGGCGCGGCCAGGTTTTGTTTCAACAAAAAAACGACGTGTTCGACGCGTTCCTGCGCGAGACGCTGCTGGCGCGAACAAAACATTTCTTTTTCCGGCGGCGGCTGGAGCAGAAAGGTCAAGGCCAGTTCCAGCGCCTTGCATTGATACCAGAGCGGCTGCGCGCTCGCATAAACCGGCGGCTGCCGCAGCGTGGCGATGAGCTGTTGCTGCGCCGCCGTGAGCCGCACGGTCGCGTTGGCGGCGGGCGCGGCCGGGGAATTTCCGATGGCCGCGCGGACCACGGGATGCAGCATCGGTTCCATGCCGGCGAGATGCTTCGCGAGAAACGGGCTGGAAAATTCCACCGTGAGAAACTGGTGCTGCTCGTTCTTCGCCCGTTTCGCCGCCAGCGGCTCGTCCTGCCGATGATAAAACCCCACCGTGTTCGGCGCGAATTCCGCGCGTCCGCCACGGCCTGCCACAAAACCGTGGCCTTCGAGGTTCAGGCAAAGTTCCACGCAGCCCGGATGAAAACTCGCCGCCCAGTCGAATTCGCGCTTCGCAAAAAAATCGTGCCACTCGATGCTGTAGCCCGCGCCGTGAAAGCTGCCGAAGAGCGGCTGCCAGCCCTTGCCCACATCGCGCCACGCCTCCGCCTCCGTGAACGGCGCGTGGCGACGGGAATTTTCGGCTGAAGCGGCGGAATTCAAATTCGGTGGCGGAGTAAAATTATTCGTTCGCGCCCAGTTTTTTTTCCCACGCGGCGATTTTTTTGAACAGGTCGGGCAGCCGCTGCATCGCGATCATGATGCGCTTGGCCTGCTTGTCCGGCTGCGCGGGAATGCCCAGCCATTGTTCGCCGTCGGGAATATTGTGCATCACGCCGGCCTTTGAGCCGATGGTCACGCGGTGGCCGATTTTCAGATGTCCGGCGATGCCAACCTGCCCGGCGAGCACGCAATAATTGCCCAGCTTCGCGCTGCCCGCGATGCCGACCTGCGCGCACAAAATGCAATGCTCGCCGATCTCCACGTTGTGCGCGACTTGCACGAGATTGTCAATTTTCGTTCCCTTACCGATGATTGTTGAACCGAGCGCGCCGCGATCCACGGACACGTTTGAGCCGATCTCCACGTTGTCGCCGATGACGACGTTGCCAATCTGCGGAACTTTGCGGTGAAAACTGGCATCAAAAACGTAACCGAATCCATCCGATCCGATCACCGTGTTGGAATGGATGCGCACGCGTTTGCCAATTTGTGTGCGCGAATAAATCGTGACGTTCGGAAATAAATTGGTTTCGTCACCAATGGTCGAATCATTGCCAACAAAATTGCCGGATTGCAAAATCACGTTCGCGCCGATCTTCACGCGCTCGCCAATCGTGCAATGCGGGCCGATGTGCGCGGTCGGATCAATCTGCGCGGATTGGGCGATGACGGCGGACGGATGAATTCCCGCCGGAAATTTCGGTTCGGGGAAAAATACCGCAAGCGCCTTGGCAAACGCGATGCGCGGGTTGTCCACGCGGATGAGAATTTTTTTGGCCGAGACAGAATTTTTCCCGGCGATGATAGCGGTGGCCGCGCTGTTTTCGGCGGCGGTGAAAAACTCCTCCGTTTCCGCAAACGTCAGGTCGCCGGGTTTGGCGTTGTCGGCGGTGGCAAAACCGGTGAGCGCGGCGTGCGCATCGCCCAGAACTTCACCGGCGAGCAATTTTGCGATTTCAGCAGTGTTCAGTGTCATGGACTTGATTTATCCGGCTCACTATAAAGCCGGACGGAATCTGTTCAATCCCAAGTTTCTTGGGCCGGAAGTTTTCTAGCGCGAAAATCCCGGCGCAATTTCCGGTGAATGGTCGCCAACTGGCGACTATTGATTGTTGGTTGGGCGCGGGTAAACTGCATTTGTAAATTATGCCTTTGACCACGCTTGAACAAATCATCCCGCTGCTTCGGGATGCCGTCGGCCCCGTCATTTTGATTTCTGGCGTCGGCTTGCTGCTATTGACGATGACCAACCGCCTGGGCCGCGCGATTGACCGCGCGCGGACGATGACCCACGAGCTCGCCACGCAAACCGGTCGCGAACGCACGCAGACGCAGGCGCAAGTGGAAATCATTTTCCGCCGCGCCAAAATCATCCGGCTGGCGATTTTATTTTCCGTGACGAGCGCGCTGCTGGCGGCGGTGCTGGTAGTTTCGGTGTTTGTTTCGGTCTGGCTGCAATGGCATCAGGGCTGGCCGCTCGGCGTGATTTTTGTGGGCTGCCTCCTTTCGCTCTGCGCCTCGCTCGTGGCGTTCATGGGCGACATCAACCTGTCCTTGCACGCGTTGAAGCTGGAACTTGAGGCCACGCCGCCAGAGAAATAAAAATTTTCGCCGGCAAATTTTTCAGTTCCGCGCGCCGAAAACGGCGTCGAGAATCACTTCCTTCGTTTTCCAGATTAACGCCATCGTCATCGCCAGCGGCAGCAGGATGAAAAAGATCAGCAGCAAATTGCTCGCGCGACCGATCCAGATCAAAATTTTGCCGACGGGCGGCGACGGATGCGGCAGTTGCACGAGCGCGGCAACGACAATGGCGAAAAAAATCAGGCCGACCAGCAGCCAGCGGTTGAAGGCGGTGAACTGGCGCGTTTCGTGGCGCAACGTTTCGTCCGGCAGCATCGCGCCGAGCCGCTTGAGCACGAGGTTCAAATTGAACAGGAACAGCACGGCGGCGAGTTCCAGCACCAAAACCGCGTCGGCAAAGAAAATTTGTTCCGGCAATTTATTGTGCCAGTAGATGAACGGACACAAACCGAAGATCACCAGCGCGAGCAACAGCGCGCGGTCGAGCGCGTGCCGCCACGGACGTTCCTGTTTTTGAAAATCCGACATCTGCCACAGGCCGTAGATGGGCAGCGCGTTGACGGCAAGCGCGGGCAAAAATCCCAGCGGCTTGAGCCAATCCGCGCGCGCGGTCTCGGCGCAAATGAGCAAGGCGGCGGGCAGGCCCCAGAACAGCGCGGACAATCCGCGCGCGAGTTTGCCGAGCGAGCGGAGCAGTTGCGGATTGGGCGGCGTCATCGGGTAAATCGCAAAGTTATTTGAACTTTGATTGTCGCTCGGCAAAAACTCTTAATCAATGTTTTCCGGTCGGAAGCAGGCTTTTCTAGAACTTCGCGCCAAGCGCGTTTCCCGTTTCGGCAAATCCGGTAGGGCGACGGTGCTCCGTCGCCCAAAATCAGGGCGGCACGGCAGCACCGCCCTACCGAAAATTAATCTGGCCGTTCGCAATGGTGGCCGTCTGCAAAGACCCTTGATTTGGTTTGGGTTTGGTTCTACAAAGAGGTCGCGCCTACGGCGCTGTTCAAAGGCGCGAATCCGGCGAAAGAAAAAACGCGGACAACAATTTGTTGCCCGCGTTTGTGATTGAATAATTTAACTCCTCAAACTTTTGTAAAGTTCGGCTGAAAGTTCTGAAAAACCTTTCATGCTTCCATACTTGGCAGCTTCGCCACGAGCGCCCTCACCTTCCTCGCCAATAAACCAATAGCTAGGATCTAAAATTTCAGCGCAATTAGACAAAACTTCCACGAACTGTTCTTCCGTGAATTTGCGATGACCAATGTGCATGTCTTTCATAACACGCCTGCAAAGTTGGTGGAGCGCAAAAACTCCCGGTGTTTTTTGTAGCACATAATCTTTGGATGCCTTGAAGCAATCTGGATTAAGTTTGCGAACTGCACGCCAAAACGCATTTACAACATCGCGTAATTTTTGGGCGCGGTCGTCAATTGAATCATTGTCAGTGAATCCAAATTCCTGAAGGTAGCTGTCAATTGGCTTGAGCGACTGCATAAAACTCGTCGCACGAATAACGCGGCGGTTATACAGCTCTGGATTGGCATCCATTTCTTCTTTGGAATAGGTTTTTTGATCAGGCATGACAATTTGATCATACCAAGGACCAGTGCGATCACCATTGAGTGCAGTTACAACCTTTGCCACCACCACACGCCAATGTTGCGAATCTGCAATCGCGCTATCGCCTTCAACAGAAGTCAAATTTGTCAAAATCATGTTTACAAGGTCAGTGCGGACAGATTTTTGTGTTCCGTTAACGACGCTGAATTGACGCATCTCGTCAATCTTGTTGATGTCTTGCAAGATCACGACAGGAATTTCGTAATCTGCAAATTGGGAAAGCCCTTTGTTTTTGTAAGCCTCCTCGAAACCCAAAGTTCGATGTTGGCCATCAATCAAAGGAAGTTTTTTGTCTTCCCTTAAAGTTATAGTTCCGTCCGGCGAAAGGACAACGTCTGATCCTCGTGCGCTCAAAAGAATAGCCGTAGGCATACGAACTTTTCTTTTTTCGTCCGTTTCAGTTTTTAACCATTTTGCAAATTTAGAAATTCGCAATTGTTCGGCGGGACGTTGATAACCTTGATCTTCGGCATCCGGCAACTTTGTTGCGTCGTAAGGTTTGACTTCCGTAAACGAGCAAAGGTCGCTCGTTTTCATTCTGGTGATTATGAGTCGTGAACCGTCTTGTTTGGCTTCGATCGCGGGCAGTTTTATTGTCTTCATTTTTCTTTTTTGTTTGTTTGTTCGCCTTTTAGAGACTGCGTTGCAACCATCCGGTTGCGGTGTCTGCTCAAAAAGGTTTTTGTCTAACGCGGTCGAAATTATCTGATCAGATCGAAATTGTCAACATTTTTATTTGATCATAATTATTTTGAGCATTTAATTCATTTTCTTGCCCGTTTCGATTTCCGATAACTCACCGGCTTCGCCTCCGATTTCGTGCCGTCCAGCATGTGTTTCAATTCCTTGATCTGGTCGCGGAGCAGCGCGGCTTTTTCAAATTTTAAATCCTCGGCGGCCTTGAGCATTTCGGTCTCGAGTTCTTGGATGGTCGAGGTGATGTCAATGTCCGTGCTGCCTTCGCGCAGGACGGCGTCGGCCTCGCGGCGGTCGGATTCGTAGGTCGCGAGGCTTTCCTCGACGGCGCGGACGACGCTGCGCGGCGTGATGTTGTGCGCGACGTTGTAGGCGATCTGCCGTTCGCGGCGATATTTGGTGACGGCGAGAAATTTCTGGATGCTTTGCGTCATCACGTCGGCGTAAAGGATCACTTCGCCGTTCAGATGGCGCGCGGCGCGGCCGGCGGTCTGGATCAAACTCGTTTCGCTGCGCAGAAAACCTTCCTTGTCCGCGTCGAGAATCGCGACGAGCGAAACTTCCGGCAAATCCAGTCCTTCGCGCAAAAGATTTATTCCCACGAGCACGTCGAATTCGCCTTTGCGGAGCGAGCGCAAAATCTCGACGCGTTCGATGGCGTCAATTTCGCTGTGCAAATACTGGACGCGCACGCCGATGTCGCGCAGATAATCCGTGAGTTCCTCCGCCGTGCGCTTGGTCAGGGTCGTGACGAGCGTGCGTTCTTTTTTCTCGGCGCGCTTGCGGACTTCCTCGAGCAGGTCGTCAATCTGGCCCTTGAGCGGCTTGAGCGTGATGGTCGGGTCAATGAGTCCGGTCGGGCGCACGACGAGTTCGGCGACGTGGCCTTGCGACCAGCCGAGTTCGCGCGGCGCGGGCGTGGCGCTGACGTAAATCGTCTGGTTTTGCATGGACTGAAATTCCAGAAAATTCAGCGGCCGATTGTCGAGCGCGCTAGGCAGACGAAATCCGTGGTCGACCAGAACGGTTTTGCGCGATTTGTCACCTTCAAACATGCCGCCGATCTGCGGAACGGTCGCGTGCGATTCGTCAATGACGAGCAGATAATCGTCCGGCAAAAAATCGAAGAGCGTGTTCGGCTGCGAGCCGGGCGGACGGCCGGAAATGTGGCGCGAATAATTTTCGATGCCGGAGCAGACGCCCATTTCCTCCATCATTTCCAGGTCGAACTCGGTGCGCTGCTTGATGCGCTGTGCTTCCAAGAGTTTCCGGTCGCGCTCAAATTCCATGATGCGCGTGCCGAGTTCCTCGCGGATGGTCAGGATGGCGCGCTTCATCTTGTCGTTCGTCGTCACGAATTGTTTCGCCGGGAAAACCACGACGGCATCGAGCGTTTCAATCTTGTTTCCAGTCAGCGGCTCGAAGCGCGTGATGCGTTCGATCTCTTCGCCGAAAAATTCGATGCGCAAGCCGTCCTCGCGTCCGGCGGGCCGGACTTCGACGGTGTCGCCGCGCACGCGAAAATTTCCGCGCTCGAACGCGATGTCGTTGCGCTCATATTGCAGGTCAATGAGGCGGGAGAGAAAAATTTCGCGCGACAATTGCAGCCCCGTGCGGATTGGAATGATCATTTCCTCGTAATCTTCCTTGCTGCCGATGCCGTAAATGCAAGAGACGCTGGCGACGACAATCACGTCGCGGCGCGAAAAAAGCGAACTCATGGTCGAGAGACGCAACCGCTCGATCTCCTCGTTGCGGCTGGAATCCTTCTCAATGAACGTGTCAGTGCGCGGGATGTAGGCTTCCGGCTGGTAATAATCGAAATAGCTGACGAAATATTCGACGGCGTTGTGCGGAAAAAAACTTTTGAACTCCGCGTAAAGCTGCGCGGCCAGAGTTTTATTGTGCGAAATGACGAGCGTGGGCTTATCCACGTTCTTGATGACGTTCGCGACGGTAAAAGTTTTTCCCGAACCCGTGACGCCGAGCAAAGTCTGGTGTTTCACGCCGGACAAAACTCCAGCGGTCAATTTTTCAATCGCCTGCGGCTGGTCGCCGGCGGGCTGGTAATCGGAGACGAGTTCAAACATGAGTGACAAAAGTAAGGGGGAATTGCCAAGTGTCAAACGTGCGGATGACTGCAAACAAACTTGCCTCGTGCCGCCGCCGGAAACTATGCTGACGCCAGCCTGACAACAACCGACACATGATCCGTTCGCTTGCGTTCACAACGAAGGGAAGCCTGCACACCAAGGGTATTGATGTGTTCCTCATGCCGACGCTGCTGGCGGACACGAACCTGTTTCTGTGGATTGACCTGGAGGCGCCGACCACGGAGGAGGTTCACACGATTCTGGAGAACGTGTTTCATTTTCACCCCTTGTCCATCGAGGATTGCGTCGCCACCAGCCAGTCGCCGAAGGTGGAGGAATACACGCCGAAGGAGGACGATCATTTTACACCGTATCTGTTCATGGTCATCCACGCGGTGGATTACAGCCGCAAGGACGGCTGTTTTGGCACGAGCGAACTGGATTTCTTCCTCGGCAAAAATTTTCTGGTCACCTACCACGACAAACCGCTGCGCAGCGTTTCAAGCGTGGAGGAGCGCGCCATCAACGGCACAATGGGCATCGCACGCGCGCCCGACCGCGTGGCTCATTCGCTGCTGGACGCGCTGGTGGATAATTACAAGCCGGCGCTGGACGAACTATCCGTGGAAATCGGCGAACTGGAGCAGATGGCTTTGGAACATCCGGACAAGCATACGCTCAATAAAATTCTTCAGATCAAAAAAGAGGTTCTCCATCTGCGCCAGATCATCGGGCCGCAATGCGAAGTCCTCTCGCGGTTCGCGCAGGGCGAATTCAAAATCATCCGCCCCAAGATGGTTCCCTATTTCCGCGACGTTTATGACGCGTTGTTCCACATCGGCGAACTTGCGCAGGGCTACACCGATTCGCTCACCGGCATTTTGCAGGTCTACCTCAACATGTCGTCGAACCAGACCGGCGAGGTCGTCAAGCTGCTCACGCTCATCACCGTCATCACCACGCCGCTGATGATGATCGGGACGTGGTATGGAATGAACTTTGAAGGGATGCACGAGCTGCACGCGCCGCACGGTTATCTGATCGCGACCTGCTGCATGATTGCCTCCACAGCGGCGACGTATCTGTATTTCAAAAAGAAAAATTGGTTCTAAAACTGACCTGCAAACATGAAAACATTCTTCACCTTGGCAATTTTATTTTCGTCCTTAATTTTGTCCCGGGCTCAAATGCAAAACCCAATTCCACTCTGGCCCGACGGCGCGCCTGGTGCGCTTGGCACTTCCACCAACGACATCCCCACGCTCACTCCGTATCTGGCCGACCCGACGAATGCCACAGGCACGGCGATGGTGATTTGTCCCGGCGGTGCCTACACGCACCTCGCGCCGCACGAGGGCAATGATTACGCGCTCTGGCTCAACCAGCATGGTGTGACCTGCTTTGTGCTGAAATATCGCCTTGGCTCGAGCGGTTATCATTATCCAGCGGAATTTCAGGATGTGGAACGGGCTATCCGTTGGGTGCGCGCGCACGCGGACGATTACAAAATTGATTCCAAGCGCATCGGCATCATGGGTTCGTCGGCGGGCGGGCATCTGGCCTCCATGGCGATGACGCATTTTGATTCCGGCGACACCAATTCCGCCGACATGATCGAGCGGCAAAGCTCGCGTCCGGACATCGGCATCCTTTGTTATCCGGTCATCACCATGGGCGAGTTCGCGCATCAAGGATCGAAAGATATGTTGCTCGGCAAAAATCCGGCACCCGAACTGGTGAAGCAGCTTTCCAGCGAATTGCAGGTGACGTCGAGCACGCCGCCGTGTTTCATCTGGTGCACGAGCGAAGACAAAACCGTGCCGCCGGAAAACACGCTGATGTTCGCCGCTGCGTTGCGGAAAAATCACGTGCCGTTCGACCTGCACATCTATCAAAAGGGCGGACACGGGATGGGTTTGGGCAACAGAAATGCGCCGACTGCGCCTATGCATCCGTGGACGGGCGACTGTCTGTTCTGGCTGAAGGCGCAGGGATGGGTGAAGTGATTAATTTCCGCCAACCACCATTTCCGCAAGGTCCATGCTGAAAAATAGCAGTTGCCACCCGGCATTTTTCTGCTAATTTCAACATTCCTTTCGCCAGATTGGCAGAGGGAAAACGGCCTTAAAAATTTCGCGCTCGTGTGAACGTGAATGGCCACAATAACACTAAAATTAATCCCGTTTTCCGCGGGATGGTTCGCCCCGGCGGATTTTTAACCAAAGGAAACA
>Ga0302200_10003316_pt1 | contig 13659 bp, 12 predicted proteins | sample II_Bog_N3_1_FD_194585 | JGI IMG/M metagenome (GOLD analysis project Ga0302200, IMG submission 194585) | Peat permafrost microbial communities from Stordalen Mire near Abisko, Sweden - II_Bog_N3_1 | ecosystem: Environmental > Terrestrial > Soil > Wetlands > Peat | place: Sweden: Abisko... | reverse complement strand
AGGCGGAATCGTCTTGTCGTCCCACGCGGACGTCCCCTTGTTGCCCTTGAGCGCGATGTTGTCGTCGTCCACGGAAATGTAGCAGCCCCGGATGGTCACATTCTGACAGCTGTCCACATCAATGCCGTCCGTGCTGGGTGAATGATACGGCGTGCGGATGTCCACGTTCTCAACCGTCACATCCGAGCAGCGGAACAAATGCATGTTCCAGAAACCGGATTGCCGGAGCGAAATGCCGCTGATCTTCACATCCTTCGAATCCGAGATGAACATGTTGCGCGGACGCGGCACATCCAGATTCTTCGTCGGCGAAACAACCACACCGCGCTTGCCGAGATTTTTCGGCACCTTGTCTGCGGCGATGCTTTTCCAGAAAGCGGTCCAATACGGCTGGCCGCCGCCCTGAATCGTTCCCTCGCCACTGATGCGGAGATGATCCGCGTTCGCCGCGTTGACCAGCGCCGGAATCCACACCTGGAAATGTCCCTCGATGCGTGTCATCCTCTCCGGATAATCCGCGATGTTCGTCGAACCCTGCAACACCGCGCCCTTGTCCAGATGCAGGTTGACGCCGGCCTTGAGGAAAATCGCGCCGGACAAAAACTTCCCCTCCGGAATCACCAGCGTCCCGCCGCCGTTCGTGGCCAGCGCATCAATCGCCTTCTGGAAGGCCACCGTATTGAGCGTCTTGCCATCGCCCACCGCGCCCGCATTGGTGACGGACAACTGGTTGTCCATCAAATCCTGCTGGCCGCCGGGCGGAGGCTGTGTGGCAAGCGTGTCCACCGCGACGCGAGTCTGGTCATCCAACGCCTTTACGATGGGAACAAAAAATGAAAGCAATGCGGAAAAAACGACAACGCCGCAAAGCCGCTTTGAAAAGAATTTGGATTCGATGGACATCCGGTTGTTATACATGTTCAGGACAATTTTGCAAACGTGATAATCACCGTCCGGTTTATTAAATGAGGAATGCAGGAAACAAGGAACGGAAAGTTTTTCCTGCTTTCCTTATTAACTCAACCAAGTGCTATTTTTGCAAAGTGTGGAACTCGCGCGCCGCCTTGTCGTCGTAGTCCAGCAGCCGGGCGAAGTAAAAACAGGCGGAGGCGATGCCTGCCGATAGAACTATGATGATGATGGCCTGTGTGCCGGGCTGTTTCAGGTCGTCCGACCAGTCCTCAATCAACTCGCCCTGCTTGCCGTAAAGAATGGCCATCTGCCGCTCCACGGGCTTGTTGAATCCCACCATTGAAAGGTCGCCGGACACATCCGCCGAACGTGTTCCCAGCCAATAAACAATTCCCGCGCCGGCGATTCCCATCACCAAAACGATGACACCGATCATCCGGAGCTTTCGCGCCCTGCGTCCGGCTGATGAAACCGGGGCCGGTGATTTGTCATTCCCACTCATGCGCGATGATCTTACCACGCGCTCGCAGGATTAACAGGCCGGACGGGAAAAAATCATCAATGGCTCAACTGATGATCCGTATCACCGGGATGTTCCCCGTGATCCACGCCCGTCAACTGGTCGTCATGATGTTCGTCCACCGAACGGCGGTCATCCGAATGATCCCGGTTTCCAGGGAAAACGCACCCGGTGATGGGGAGCAAGACGATGCTGGTTAAAATGGAATAAATCAATTTCATGGGTTGTATGGTTCAATATGCAATTGCCGCACCGGACAAGGTGCGACGGTTGCATGTACCATTCCCCATTATGAATGTGGCCGCCATGGGGTGTTCACCCCACCGAAGATTTGGAAATCGAGATCAAATGAAGGTGACTCCAGCAATGCGCTCAAGCCTTCTTCGCCCGCTTGACCGGCTTTTTGGAATTGGCGGCGATGGTGATGGCGCGACGCGCCCACCCGGCCAGTTCCGGGGCGTTTTCCAGCACGTCTGGCGGCACTTCGTGATAACTCATCGTCAGCACCCTGCCCCGCGACTCGTAGGTGAACGGCCCCATGCCGCGCGAAGAATAATCCGCCGCGCTCGCCTCGTCCGTTTTGAAGAACAGCCGCCCCTCGTCGAGGATCGCAAAGAAATTTTCGCCCGCATAAAGACCATGCGCTCCGAACATGGCCTTCGCCCGCACATCCGGCAGCGCGCCCAACTGGTCGAGCACAAATTCCTTGAACGAGTCATCGGGCATTGGCTTCAATCATCCGGCCCTTCAAGCCTGCCTGGGCTTGGTTTCCTCGAGTTCCTTGACCATCTTGTCCATGGCTTCGGGCGAAATGCCATGAGAAATCTTGATCTGCAAATGGTTCTTCAGGAATTCCTCCAATGTCATCCATTTGCCCTCGATGCGGATGCGTTGCGACCACGCGCAAATCACCTGCAACTGTCCGTGCAGCTTCTCGATTTCCGCCGCCGATTGACGCAGGTCGGCCAGCGCCATCTCCAGTTCCCGCCGGGCGCGGGCCTGTTCCTTGAGATTGCACCGCAGACTCTGCACAACCATCCCGAGGATCACAAAGCAGCTGAACTTGATGAACATGTTCCAATACCAATACAACTTGCTGGAATAGGGATGGCCGACGGAGATGTCTATGATACCCCAGGTCAGCGCACAGAGCAGTGCCAGCACCAGGACATCCCGACGGCGCATATTCCATGCGCAGATTGAGACGGGAATGAAATAGAAAACATCCATGTAGAGCTCGTAGCCGGTGATGTAATCAAAATAACCCACCACCACCAGGCTGGCTAGGCTGGCTGCAAAGAACCGGAAGCTCGTTAAATTTTCAGGTTTGTCCATGATCGGGAACCGCATTATCAACCGCCTGTATTTTCCACATCTCCCTTTCGGACATCTTACCATGATATCCTGCGAATCAAAGTGAGCTTGCCGTACGCCGATTCTTTATCAAGAGCAAAGCAGTGAAATTGTTCGCAAGACCGTCACGCGCGCAACTCCGGCAATGTGCCCGGCTGTGGACACACAATTTTGACGGATGCGCCGTCACCTCACAACCGCAGCAGGCAGAAACCGAAATCAACCGTGCGGCCCGTGGGCGTTGTCGCCACCGGCACCGACGGCATCAGCGAATAGAGCATCCGCCGGCCGTCCTGAGGATCAGGCTTCACCGCCAGCAACCCCGCCGCGCGCATCAATACCAGGTGCTTGAGCGTGGCGTCGAGCCGCAAACGGGCATGACCTTTGAGGCTTGTCGCGCAGAGAGATCCGCCGCCCGTCAGCGCCGTCAGCATCCGCCGCCACGCCGGGTCCGCGAGGATTTTATAGATGGCATCCGCGTCCCACGATGAAATATTGGGGACCGGCACAAGAGGAAGTGCGGCGTCGGGCATCCCTGAATCTTTCAAAAATATCCGCCTTCGCGCAAGCCAACATTCCGGTGCAATAAATAAATCCCGCCAACATGAAAATAAATGTTGCGAAGCTTCTCAAAAAGTTCGCCGAACCGAAACTGCACTCCCCCAGGTTTCTTGAATTATCACCCGAACCAAAAATGTGATTTTGAAACCTTCTTAACATCGGTGACGAACAGAAAATACAATCTGCCAAGCTCCTTGAAACAGGCCATGAACGGTTCGTTGGGTTCAAAAAACTCTTTTTAGGAGGCGACGAACGGATAATGCAAGCCCCAAAACTCCTTAATCAATGTGACGACCGAATAATACAATCCCCCAGCCTCCTTAAAATAGGCAGCGACCGAAGAATACAATCCTCAAGCCTCCTTAAACTAGGACCCGAACCGATAATACAAGCCCCAAAGCTCCTTAAACAAGGCGACGACCAGAAAATACAATCTGAAAAACTCCTTAAGATAGGCGACGACCGGATGATGCAAGCCCCAAAACTCCTTAAACTAGGACCGGAGCGAAGGATACAAGCTGCAAAGCTCCGCAATCATGCTGGTTTTTAGTGAATAGGATCATTTTTCCCCCATTTTGACCGATATTTTACAAAATTGTCGGACGAGCGGCAACTTTGCCATGTCAATGAGCGGCATAGCGGTGTAACCAAGCAACTTTGGCAACGTGACTAACGGGTCGTCAGGCTGCCACAGAGTGGCGGTGGAAATTAGCCGGGGACAACGTCCCCGGTTGCCATGAAGAATGAATCACGTCCCGGGAGGGACGGGGGAAGTTTCCGCCGTCCCTTCAGGACGGGTGGTGATCGTGCGCCAGAAACCCGGCACGCTGTGCCGGGCTAATTTCCGATGTCCCTTTCGGGACGCCACGACGCATCAACGGGTCAGCACAAATTCCATGAACGAGACATCGTGCGGATGTTTATCGCGACAATTGTTGTAGAGTCGAGCCTGTGGCTCGAACTGATTCGGCCACAGGCCGAACGCTACACCAAGACTTCGCCCGCGCGCGCAACTCCGGCAACGCGCCCAACTGGTCGAGCACAAATTCTTTGAACGTGTCGTCAGGCACTATTTATTTATCGTTGTCATGGAGACGTATGATTTGGCAGCGTCGGCGGTTTCCAAATGGTGTAATCGCTTGGCACTTCAAAAATTGAAGGGTCAACCGGTTCTTCCTTTATCGAAACCAGAGTCGTCGTGATTGTCTGCACCAATTGTGTCATTGTAACAGTCATCTTTGATTTCACCAGTATGCCCGGCAAAGAATTCATTGTGGGCTGCATACCATTACCTAAAATAGAGACATCCGCTTTCTCAAATTGGGCAAAATATGGCTTAATTTTTTCATAATTAGGAAAATCTTTGACAATCCAAAGAACTTCGGTCATCCCGTTTGTGCCAACCCAAAATCGTTTAGGAGCAGACCAGTTGTAAATTTCCGCAGCGTAACCGCCTATTTTTTCGGATTTGCCGGTATCCGACGGTTGTGACAGTGCAGCATCATTGTCTCTAGCATCTTTTCGTTTCATGTTCTTTGTGAATGTCTTTTGCGGATGCATCAAAATGAAGGAGTCGCCCGTTTTTCCATCTTTAATCATACTCATGTCTCCGGATTCTCCGCCAACGGTATCTTGCCGAATTTTATCTCCGTGTATTTTTATCGTCATGGTCAAGATGTTGGTCTGATTTCCAAAGCTCACCTGTTCTTGCATAACCAAATCTGCCCGCACAGCAACGATGGTTGAAATTAGAATGAGGAGCGTGATTTTATATTTCATAACAGGATTATCTTTTCTGCGCTTCCTTCGCCCAGGTGTCTTTCAAAGTGATTGTCCGGTTGAAAATCAGCGAAGAATTTTTATCGGGCGCGAACGAGGCGCACCTGACCTTTTTCTCCCAAGATCAGCGGCAGGCCAAGCCGGGCATTTTCCGCGCGCAGTTGCCGCGCCACGCGGCGGAACGCGCGGCGTGCCGGAGCAATGAAGTCGTCCCTCTTATGATGGCCGTTTCCGTTTTTCATGACTTTCCAAGTATAGCTTTGAGTTGGTCTTGCGGGCAAGTTTCAGATTGAGCCATGAGACGCGGCGGGCTGGTCTGGTTGTCCCAAACCGCCCAGCGGTCGGCCAGCGGCGCGTAGTCGCGGACAAAATGTTGCAGGCTGCGGCCAAAGCGTCGGCGGATGTCGGTCGCCGGCACATTGTGTCCGCCTTTCTTCACGCGCTCGCGCACACGCGCGATGGCGATGGCCGGATTCGGCAGCCAAAGATAATGAAGATGAATTCGGAAACCGTTCTCCTGCGCACCTTTCAACAATCCAACGTAAGTTTTGCCGCTCAACGTGCTTTCAAACGCGAAAGTTTTCCGTCCGGAAACAAACGCGCGGAATTCAGCGAGCAAAAGCCGTCCGGCTTTGATGGCTGCCGCGCCGGTATTCAAAGGTGAAAGACCTTGCGCGATCAAGTCGGCGTTCAGGAAGTTGAGGCATTTGACTTCATGCGGAAGAAATTCTTTCGCGAAGGTGGTTTTGCCCGCGCCGTTGCATCCGGCGATCAGATAAATCGTTGGCGGGATTGTGGCCATTTAACCTTTCTGCGCTTCCTTTGCCCAAGTGTCTTTCAAAGTGATTGTCCGGTTAAAAACAAGTGACGAGTGATGAGTCGGGAGTGACGAGTCTTTGTCCAACGCAAAGTAGCCGATGCGCTCAAACTGGTAGCGCGCCTCCGGCGTGGCTTCCTTCAGGGACGGCTCGCATTTCGCGGTCAGCACTTCCAGCGAGTGCGGGTTGAGGACGGATTTGAAATCGCGTCCGTCCTTCTCCGGCTCGGCTTCGGTGAAGAGCCGGTCGTAAAGACGGCATTCGGCATCCACGCAATGCGCGGCGCTCACCCAATGAATGGTTCCCTTGACCTTGCGCGCGGAGGTCGCGCCGCCGGTCTTGCTGTCGAGGTCGGCGGTGCAGCGCAGTTCGGTGATGTTGCCGCCGGCATCCTTCACCACTTCGTCGCATTTGATGATGTAGGCGTATTTCAACCGCACTTCGCCGCCGGGTTTGAGCCGGAAGAATTTCGGTGGCGGCACTTCCTTGAAATCGTCCTGCTCGATGAACAGTTCGCGGCTGAAGGGAATCTTCCGTTTGCCCGCAGTCTCGTCCTCAGGATTGTTGACGGCATCGAGTTCCTCAACCTTGCCTTCGGGATAATTGGTGATGACGACCTTGATGGGGCGCATCACGGCGAGGCGGCGCAGAGAGCGTTTGTTCAAGTCTTCACGGATGGTGTGTTCCAAAACTGCAACGTCGGTCAGTCCGTTGTATTTGGTGATGCCGATGTTGTAGGCAAAGGCGCGCAACGCTTCAGCCGTCACACCACGACGGCGGATTCCGCATATCGTCGGCATGCGCGGATCGTCCCAGCCGGTGACGAGATTTTCCTGCACGAGCTGCATGAGCTTGCGCTTGCTCATGACGGTGTAATTGAGCGAGAGCCGGGCGAACTCGTATTGATGCGGCAGTGGGCGCGGAAGGCCGAGGCTTTCGAGAATCCAGTCGTAAAGCGGGCGGTGCACCTCGAATTCGAGCGTGCAGATGCTGTGCGTGACGCCTTCGATGTAGTCGCTCAGGCAATGGGCGAAGTCATACATCGGGTAGATGCACCATTTGCCGCCGGTATGATGATGGTCGGTTTTTTTGATGCGATAAAGCAGCGGGTCGCGCATCCAGATGTTGGCGGCGTCAACGACAATCTTGGCGCGCAATACGCGGGAGCCGTCGGGAAATTCCCCGGCCTTCATGCGCTGGAACAAATTCAAGTTCTCCTCCACGCTGCGGTCGCGGAACGGCGAAGCCTTGCCCAGGCGACGGTATTCGTCAGTCTGGTCGGGCGTCAGGTCGCAGACGAACGCACTTCCCTTTTCCACCAACTGCTCGGCGTAGTCGTAAATCTGGTCGAAGTAATCGCTGGCGTAAAAAGGCTCGAGTGTTTGGGATTGCGGATTGCGGATTGCGGATTGGGTGACGGCTGGCAGATAAAAGTCGCGTTTGCCTTCCTCGGCGATGGTTTCGGGCGTCATGCCTCTCGGCTTCAATCCAAGTTTGTCATCCGCCCAGCCGGCGATTAGCCAGTTCACATCTTCAATGATGGAATCCACATACTCGACGTCTTCCTTGGCCGGATTGGTGTCGTCCATGCGTAGGTTGCAGACGCCGCCGAACTCGCGCGCGATGCCGAAGTTGAGGCAGATGCTTTTCGCGTGGCCAATGTGGAGATAACCGTTCGGCTCAGGCGGAAAGCGCGTGTGGATTTGAGGATATTTCCTTTCCGCAACGTGCGCGGCCACGATGTCGCGGATGAAGTCGGACGGCGTGGCAGGCGGGTTTGAAACAGATTCGTTAGGCGTGCTCATTTTGAAATTAAAATTAGCAAAAGGCCGCTCCTTTGAATAGCAAATTGGCGGCGCGGTGGATCCAAAGCGGTTCAGCGAGCGTCCGGATGACCCGCATTTTTTGAATGAAGAACCTCGCTGATGGCGTTGAGCATGTCCTCGGCGGTGTAAGGTTTCCGGAGAAACGCCCGGACCACGGGATTGTTGACCTGGGTTTCGGAGGTCAATCCGCTGGAGCCGATGATCTTGATATCCGGATTGATTTGAGCGAGGGCGTCAATGGCGCCGGGACCGTCGAGAACCGGCATCATCATGTCCATCAGCACGAGGGCGGTATCCTTGTGATCCAAATAACAAGCAATGGCCTCCTGGCCGTCGTTGGCGGTGACAACGCGATAGCCAAAAATTTGCAGGATCTGTTTGGCGACGCTGCGGACGGGCGCTTCATCATCCACCACAAGAATGAGTTCATTGTTTCCCCGGATCAGCGAAGCGCTTTTGAGCGGGACTGGCAGTACGACTTCCTGTTTGTCGAGCATGGCCGGCAAATAAACCTGAAAGCAGGAGCCTTGACGGACTTCGCTGGAAACATGGATCAAGCCGCCATGGCTTTTGACAATTCCGAGGGCGGTGGAAAGGCCCAAGCCGGTTCCCCTGCCCATTTCCTTGGTGGTGAAGAATGGCTCAAAAATCCGCTCGCGAATTTGCGGGGTCATGCCAACGCCGGTATCAGTGACGCTGAAGACGACATACTGGCCGGGATTAATTTCCCCACTCGTCAGGGTGCGCGGCTGCTTCACCTCCACGTTGGCAACAGCCATGATCAGTGTTCCGCCACGAGGCATCGCGTCGCGGGCGTTGATGCAAAGGTTCATCAGAACCTGATGAAGCTGGACGTTGTCGGCGGCGATGGTCGCATCATGCGGTGTGACATTGACCTGAAGCTTGATGGATTTGGGCAGCGTTTCGTTCAAAATCTTCCGCAATTCCTCGATCAGGTTGTGCGGATGCATGGGCAGCCGGCGTCCATTCGTGCCGCGTGCGAACGTCAGGATCTGTTTGACGAGGTCGGCGGCGCGCTTGGTGTTGACGAGGATTGTCTCCTGCAACTTATGGCGGTCGGACTCGTCCGGACTCATCTCCAGCAACTGGCAGGACATCAGGATGGGAGAAAAAATATTGTTGAGATCGTGCGCGATGCCGCCGGCCAGGACGCCGATGCTTTCCAGGCGCTGGGTGCGGAGGAATTGCACCTCCATCTTTTTTGCCTGGGTGATGTCGGTATTGATCGCCAGGATGGATTCTGGCTTGCCCTGCGAATCGTGGACCAGCGTCCACCGGGCTTCCACAATGGTTTCTCCGCCGCCGGGGTCGCGATGATGGAATTCGCCGTGCCATTTGTAATCTTGCAACAGCGCCTCTTTGGCCTTTTGGAATTCAGCTGGATCAATGCGCATTTTTTCAAAGGCGATGCCGCCGACGGCTTCTTGCGCCGTGCAGCCGTAAATCCGCTGCGCGCTCTGGTTCCAATAGACAATGCGGTTTTCCAAATTGCTGACGATGATGGCGTCGCCCGCCAGATCGAGCATGCGCGCCTGCTGCGCAATCTTGTCCTCGGCCAGCTTGCGCTCCGTGATGTCCATCAACATCCCCAGCACGGCGGGCTTGTCCCTGAATCCGGTGTGGCGGCCCAGCACTTCAATTTGGATGAGGGAGCCGTCCTTGCGCAGACCGCGAAAAAAGTAATGCGCAAAATCAATTTCACCCGACAGCCTCCGGAAGATTTGATTCTGCACGAGCGGACGGTCTTCGGGGAAAACCACATCAATCATCATGCAGGAGGCGATCATCTCCTCCGGCGAATATCCAAAGATTTCGGCCATGCGCGGATTGACATAAACAAACCGCTGATCCTGGATGATATAGACGCCCACGAGCGACTGCTCGACCAACATCCTGAACTTGCGTTCGCTTTCCTGATAACTGGCCGTCTGTTCCCGCACTTTCCGCCGCAACATCATCACCCAAAGAAACGTCGCCCCGATTATGACGCTCATGATGCCAATCACGTTGGTGGTATGTTCGACCGTCCACCAGGATGGTTCCCCCAGAATTTGAATGTCCTGTTGTGAAGACAGCGTCAACTGGAACGATCTCGGCACGCGCGCTTCATCCGCCAGCACCCGGTAAAGGCCCGTCACCTGAAGCAGGCTGCCCGATTCCAGATTTTTTATCCGGTCTGTGACAGGCTCAAGACACTTCGCTTCAAAAACCCGGTCGCCTGTCTGAAGCGTCAGCACATCGTCGCCATCAATCTTTGTGTGGTGCAGAAAAAGCGCGTCCATCTGCACCCACCGGTCATGCCACTGCGGGTCCAGATTGTTTCCAACCGTGAGCATTTGTGGCGGTGGAAGTTCGCGGTGGCTGACCACCTTGAATATGGCGTTGCGCAATACATAGCCATAGTCTCCCGGGCCGGGATAACCGGACGCCATCACATAATCGCCCGCTTTCAACCGGTCGTCCGGCAATGCCAGCACGCGGACGCCTGCTTGAGCATCCTCCAGAAAAAAGGAATCGGAATCGATCATCGTGACCAGTCCGGCGAAGTTGATCCGGTGCTGCAACGTCAGTCGCGGATGGAATTGGTTGAGGCTGGCGATCGGCTGCACCGGCAGGCTGAAGGGATTGGCCACGCCCGGTTCTTCCACATGCACGTCGCCGAGCGAGGACGCCCACATCACAGAACGCACAAGCTGGCGCTTTTCATCCGATATCGAACCGCATGCGCCTTTGATGGTCACGATGGAATCCAGCAAACTGAGCGGCTCAAGCGCCGCCGGCACCTTCACCGCTATCATGCCGCTCAAGTCGTTCAAGTTGAGCTGCACAATGTTGTCGGTGTAGGACATGGAGCGCACCACGCCGCGCACTTCTATCCACTGGCTGCCGTCCTGGCCCGTCGCCAGTTGGAACATCGTTTCCGGCTTAGCTTCCGGCAGACGGCCCGAACCGATCACGGTCACCTTGGTAGCCATCACGATGGGTGAAAAATTGCCCGGATCGCTCACCCCTTCCACTTTCAACATGTCACCCGGTTTCAGGCTTGGGGAATTTGTTGGTATGCGGATCGTGATCCCGGCCGTGTCGTCCTGCACAAACAAATAGTCCTTGTAATGGGCGTTGACGGTCACGACCGCGCGCAGTTGGACTGGATAATTCCACGCCGCCTTTTCAGCCGTCAAATCGCGGATTTCCCAGACCTTGGTCAGCAACGGCAGCTTCGCGGGTTTTGCTGACGGAACAGTTCTGTCTAAGTTTGTGGCGCCTGTTGCCAGCGAAGTGGCCACGGCATTTTTGAGCGCGATGGAATAACCATCGGAAACCGTCTGGCCCAGCAGTTCAACCCGCTCCCTCACCGCCGGCAGAACAGCCTGATGCGTGTCGGCAAACATCGTTCCGGTCCCGTCATAGACCACGATGTATTCTCCCGGCCGTTCATCCAGCACCATGCCCCTCACGCGGACAACTGTGTTTTCGCTTTCCGCCATGCTGCCGGAATTCAATGAAATGATGGTCCGCAACGGAATGGATGCGTAAACCGTGGGCAACCCATACTGATTGGTCGTTGATGAGTAGGTAGCTGATGGGGACGGCGAGGAATCCCTGCCAGAAGTTTGCATGTTCACCGCCCGCTGCCGGCCACAGCCTGCCATAATCGTGACCGCCAGCGCACTGATCAAAAAAAGCCTGATGTTTGCAAGACGTTTCACTTTAGTTTGCCGAACAAAACCATAAATCATCTTGCCTTCTGTTTTACAACCGGGCTGTTGCCTTCAAGATGACGGCTTAAGCTTGTCCGTAAAATGGAAAATGGTCAACGTTCAATGATAAACGGCAGCCTCCGGCGCTTCCGAGACTCTTCAATCTCCTCCGCCAATCCTTCAGCTTTTTTCGGTGATGAGGGGTGAAAACTGGCGCTTCTCCGGGTCGTAGGCAAACAGTTCCGCAGTGGCGATCTTGAAAAACCAGCCGTGCAACCGCAGCGTGCCCGCCATCAGCCGCTCCTGCACGCAATGATAGCTGTGCAGGTTTTCAAGCCCGAACAGGACGTTCTCCTCGCCCGCGATGTCAATGCGGACGGCTTCATTGCCAAGATGCGCGTATTGCGACCGGATGATTTCCCGCACCGGCTCGGCGAGCTTGAGCCATTCGCACAAATGCGGCATCAAATTGGCGTCCGGCAGATTGCCCAGCAGCGCGGACATCGCGCCGCACTGCGAATGACCGCACACCACGATGTCGCTCACGCGCAAGGTCTCCACGGCAAACTCTATCGCCGCCGCCGTGGAATTGGTGCTGCCCGTCACGCTGGATTGCGGGATGATGTTCCCGACATTTTTCACCACGAACAAATCGCCCGGCTTGCTCTGTGTGATCAGCTCCGCCAGCACGCGCGAGTCCGAGCAGGTGATGAACAGAGTATGCGGGTTCTGCCCCTCCTGCGACAGCTTGCGGAACAGCGAACGGTAATTGCCAAACGCATCGGTCTGGAATTTGTGGACGCCTTCGATGAGCTGTTGCATTTAATTGGTTGGTCAGTGTTTCATGGTCAGTGGCGGGATTGCTGCCGACTACCGACCACCGGCCGTTGACTGCGAAAGCGTCTTGTTCTTGGCGCGCGATTCCTCCATCAACCGCACCTTGAACTTTTTCAACTCCCCCTGCAGACGGGCATCGCCCACCGCGAGGATTTGCGCGGCCAAAATTCCCGCGTTGCGACCGCCGCCAACCGCGACCGTCGCCACCGGCACGCCCGGCGGCATCTGCACGATCGCCAGCAGCGAATCGAACCCGTCAAACGCCTTGCCCAAAATCGGAACGCCAATCACCGGCAAGGTCGTGAACGCCGCCGTGACGCCCGGCAGATGTGCCGCGCCGCCCGCGCCCGCGATTATGACCTTGATGCCGCGTCCGCCCGCGCCCGAAACATATTCCTCCAGCCCGTGCGGATCGCGATGCGCCGAGATGACCTTGGCCTCGCTGGCGACGCCAAATTCCTTCAGCGCATCGGCGGCCAGTTTCATGGTCGGCCAGTCCGAATCGCTGCCCATTAGTATGCCGACTTGCGGCTTGTCAGATGAATTTTTCATTGTCGGACAAAATTGAGCGAAGAAATCGCCCGCTTGGCAAGCAACAAAATAAAAATTGCGCGGCCCCCCTGCCCGGCGATCATCTCGGAACCCCCATGGCGTTCCACAATGCGATGACCGGTGATTCGACCCGGTCGCGCTCGTAGCTGAGAATGCCAAGCGATGCGGTGTCCAGTTGGAAACGTTGCGCCTCACCCAGCGGCAAACCAATCCAACGCGCCGCCAGCACCCGCCCGAAGTGGCCGTGCGAAAACAACGCCACATTTCCCACAAGCCCGCGGAGACGCACAATCAGCCGGTCCGCACGGGCCGAAATCTGGCCGGGCGATTCACCGTTGGGACAGCCATCTCGATAAATATTCCAGTCCGGTCGCCCCTTGAGAATTTCCGCCGAAAGCAGGCCCTCATAATCGCCATAGTCCCACTCGGTCAGATCCGGCTCAATTTCAGCCACCGGACCCAGGCCGGCCAGTTCACACGTGCGTCGCGCGCGCAGCCTTGGGCTGGTCAGCACGCGGGCAAATGGAATCTCCCGCAAACGCAGCCCCAGATTCCGCGCCGCATCCTCGCCGCGCGCGATCAGGGGAATATCCGTGCTTCCGGTATGCTGGCCGGAAAGAGACCATTCGGTTTCGCCATGACGGATGAGATAAATGCGCTGCCCCATACTCCGCAGCCAGAATAATGTGTCGTCCCCATTTTGGCCAAATCAAAATCCGATTGAAAAGCACTTTTGCCAAGGACGCGTTCCACCGCGTCCCAGACTGAAATTAGAGGAC
>Ga0302200_10003313_pt1 | contig 13673 bp, 14 predicted proteins | sample II_Bog_N3_1_FD_194585 | JGI IMG/M metagenome (GOLD analysis project Ga0302200, IMG submission 194585) | Peat permafrost microbial communities from Stordalen Mire near Abisko, Sweden - II_Bog_N3_1 | ecosystem: Environmental > Terrestrial > Soil > Wetlands > Peat | place: Sweden: Abisko... | reverse complement strand
TCTTACTGCCAGGCGCTCCAAGTCATGCATTGAGACTGGAGCCCTATCTCAGATCAACTCGTTACGCCCGGTGAGGCCTAGCTCTTTCACAATTTTCCCCACATCCTGGGAATGGTCGCGGTGGGCGATCAGGAGCGCATCTTCAGTATCGACAATGACAAGGTTTTCAACTCCAACCAGCGCTACAAATTTCTTGGGACTGTAGATGTAGTTGTTGCCGGCGTCGATGGTCAGGTGGCCTTCGGTTTCTGCAACGTTGCCGTCGCCGTCGCCGCGCAAGCGGGTGTCAAGCTGGTATTCGTAGAGCGAGGCCCAGGAGCCGAGATCGTTCCAACTGAACTCCGCCGGCAGGCAGTAGAGGTGAGAAAGGTGTTCACCCTTGGCCGAGCGCGGCTCGAGAATCGCATAGTCTACGGAAATGTTTTCACACTTGGAATAAAGCGAGTGGAAGACTTCTTCGAACTGCGGTGTTCCGTAGGCGGCGGCAATGCCTTCGAGCAACGGAGCGGTCTCCGGCATGTGCTCGCGAACCGCATTGGCCAGGGTGCGGGCGGACCATAGGAACATGCCTGAGTTCCAGTAGTAATTTCCTGCGGCTACAAACTCTTCGGCGCGGTGCTGATTTGGTTTCTCAATAAAACGGCGCACGTGGTGAGCCGTTTCATCACCGGTATAGTCGCCGGTTTCGATGTACCCATAGCCGGTTTCGGCGCGTGTTGGCTCAATGCCGAGCACTACCATGTTGTCGCCGGTGGCGGCCAGGGCGATACCTTTTTGCAAAGCTTTGAGGAACCGCGGCTCGTCCGCGATGACATGATCCGAAGGAAAAATTCCCAGGACGGCATCGGGGTTTTGCCGCTCGATCAGCAAGGCTGCCAGTCCGCAGGCCGGGGCAGTGTTCCGGGCCACGGGCTCCTGGACGATCTGCGCGCCGGGCAAACCGGGAAGCTGATCGGCGATTTCGTTGGCCAGATACTCGTTTGTGATGACCCAGGTTTTCTCAAGTTTAGCCAGTGGTTTGAGGCGTTCCACTGTCTGCTGGATCATGGAGCGTTCACCGTCTAGTGCGAGCACCTGTTTGGCGCGTGCGCGGCGGGAGCGGGGCCAGAAGCGCGTACCGCTGCCTCCAGCGAGAATCACAGGACGAAAATCGATTGACTTCGACATTGAACAGACATCCTACCGGAGAACGGGCATGTTTGCCCAGTGCGCGCATCACTTTCTGCAAAGCGGTTTCCCCTCCGGGGCTGTGCCCGCGGTGAATCGACAATCTGAGCGGGTCAAATCAGGTGATAGAACGGCGCGTTGGGGGGAGGCTGGATTACCTCAGCTGCGTGAGGAATTCGCCCATGCGGCGGACCCCTTCGTCGATGTTCTGTTTGGTTACGGGATAGGAGATGCGGATATGCTCGGAAGTGCCGAACGCTTCGCCGGGGACGGTGACGACGTGGGCCTCATGGAGCAGGCGGGTCGCCAACTCAGTGGCCGTCCTGATGCCGCCCTTGCCGATGAATGCGCCGATGTTGGGGTAGACGTAGAACGCGCCTTCGGGCTTGGTGCAGGTGAGGCCGGGGATTTCAGCCAGCTTGGCGAGCATGTAGTCGCGCAGTTCGATGAACGCCGCTCGAAACTCGCAGACGCACTCCTGGGAGCCGATGAGGGCGGCGATTGCGGCCTTTTGCACCATGCTGGCTGCATTCGATGTGGACTGCGACTGGAGCTTGCTCAGGTTGGCCACGATGGGCTTCGAAGCAAGGGCGAAACCCGCCCTCCAGCCAGTCATGGAGTAAGTCTTCGAGAGCGAGCCGAGAATGACCAGGTGCTCCTTGGCCCAGGTGAACGAACCGCCAGAGACAGGCTTGCCGGCGTAGTTCAGATAGACATAGCACTCGTCGAGGAGCAGGAAAATACCGCGATCGTGGGCGAGGTGGACGATGCGCTCCAGGTCTTCCGCAGTGACGACCGAGCCGGCCGGATTTGAGGGCGAATTGAGGATGATGGCCTTGGTGCGGGGAGTGATGGCCTTTTCAATGGCGTCGGCCGTGATGCGGAAGCTCTCCGCTTCGCTGGTCTGAAGGAAGACGACCTTACCGCCGGCGTATTGGATGATGTCTTTGAAGCTGACCCAGTAGGGGACGGGCAGGATGACTTCGTCGCCGTGATCGACAAGGACTTGGATGGTGTTGAACAGCGCCAGCTTGCCGCCGGTGGTGAAGATGGCTTCATCGATCGCGTAGTCGGAGCCGAAATCGCATGAATGGCGCTCGACGATCGCCTTGCGGACGTCGGGAATACCTGGCACTACGGTGTAGCGGGTGAAATTGGCGTCAATGGCGGCGATTGCCGCGTCCTTGATGTGGCGGGGGGTGGGGAAATGGGGCTCGCCGGCGCCAAAATCCACCAGGTTCGCGCCTTGCGCGCGGAGTTTAGCGGCCTCGGCGGCCACCGCCATGGTTGCGGAAACTTCAATCCGGCCAATTCGATCGGCAAAAACCTTCGTGGGGGTTAAGACTGTCATGACAGTTCTATCTTTACAGATTTCGCAGCCAATGACCACGCCCCCTTGATTTAGAAAGCGAGCTTCAGCTTTTGGCAACGGTCATCTGGCGGAGTTTGGGGCGGAGCATCGGACTTATGCTGCATTGTGGGCGCGGAAAGCGGCTCGAATTTTTTCCACGTGGGTTCCGTGGCTGCGAATAGCTTCGTGGAGCTGGTCGCCGGTTACGCCGAACTCTTTTGACCAGTACGCGATATCGGAGCTCATCTTGGGATTGATTTCCCTGGGGTCGTGAGGTCCCTTGGCAGCGTGGTCTTCGTGGAGTGGGTGGGCTTCGTGGCCTTTGGCAGCATCGTGGTGCTCAGACATGTGTGCTTCCTCGTTTCGGTTCTCTGCATTGGATGAGGAAGTGAGGGGCGGAGATGTACGAGATGGCCCGGACTCTACCCTGATGCCAGACTTTTGGAGCCTCACAGAAAGGGCTTGTTCAGAGGTTTCTCAGCTCTGGCTGATGCGGGCACGGAGACGTTTGAGAACGTTGGGCGGGATCAAGCCGGAGACGTCGCCGCCGAAGCTGAAGACTTCTTTCAACATCCGCGAGCTCACGAAGGAGTAGCGGCCAGCCGGTTGCAGAAAGACAGTCTCGATCTCGGGAGCAAGACGGCGGTTCATCAGCGCCATTTGAAACTCGTGTTCGTAGTCGGAGATGGCGCGAATGCCGCGGAGCACAGCGGTCGCTCCCAACTGGCGCGCAAAATCGACCATGAGGCCATCGAAGGTGGCCACCGAGACATTCGTCAGCGCGCTGGTGGACTCCTTCAGCATCTCCACCCGCTCTTCCACGGTAAACAGCGGGTTCTTGACCGGGTTGCTGAGGATGCCGACGGTGATGTGCTCAAAGAGCTTTGCCCCGCGTTGAATGAGGTCGACGTGCCCGTTGGTTGGCGGGTCGAAGGTGCCGGGATAGAGGGCTCTAACGCTCATCAGGCTTGCTCCACAGCGATTCTAGCAGTGGCGCGCGGGTAGCTACCCCATTTTGGCGAGCATCCCCCTCATTCCAGGTTTACGCTTTGCGGGGACGGATGGCTTCCTTGGCGTCGGTGTGGCCGCCGGCGGGGACTTCGGGTACGTCTGGCTTGGTGGCGACCATGCCGATGCCCAGCTTCTTGCGCAACTCGGCATCCATCTTGGCGAATATGTCCTTGTTTTCCTTGAGGAAGTTGCGGGTGTTTTCGCGACCCTGGCCGATGCGTTCGCCGGAATAGCTGTACCAGGCGCCGGACTTCTCGACGATGTTGTTGGCGACGGCGAGGTCAAGCACGTCGCCTTCGCGGCTGATGCCCTCGCCATAGAGGATGTCGAACTCGGCTTCGCGGAATGGGGCGGCTACCTTGTTCTTGACGATTTTGACTTTGGTGCGGTTGCCGGTCACTACATCGCCATCCTTGATGGCTGCGATGCGGCGGATGTCGACGCGGACGGAGGAGTAGAACTTGAGGGCGCGGCCGCCGGTGGTGGTCTCAGGATTGCCGAACATGACGCCAATCTTCTCGCGGATCTGGTTGATAAAGATAAGCGCCGTGCGGGACTTGGAGATGGTTCCGGTGAGCTTGCGGAGGGCCTGGGACATGAGGCGAGCCTGGAGACCCATGTGGGAGTCGCCCATTTCGCCGTCGAGCTCGGCCTTGGGGACGAGTGCGGCCACGGAGTCGACGACAAGCACGTCGATGGCTCCGGAACGGATGAGCGCCTCGGTGATTTCGAGGGCTTGCTCGCCGCTATCCGGCTGAGAAACCAGCAGGTTGTCCACATCGACGCCGAGCTTCTTGGCGTAGCCGGGGTCGAGCGCGTGCTCGGCGTCGACGAAGGCAGCCAGACCACCGAGACGCTGCGCTTCGGCAATGACCTGCAGAGTGATGGTGGTTTTGCCGGACGATTCAGGGCCAAATATCTCAGTGACACGGCCGCGGGGAATGCCGCCGACACCGAGGGCAGCGTCAAAGCTTATGGAGCCGGTAGAGATAACCGCGATGGGCAGAAGGGCTTCCTTGGAGCCGAGGCGGACGATGGAACCTTTGCCAAACTGCTTTTCGATTTGTGAGAGGGCTAGTTCTACAGCTTTGGCGCGGTCGTCGGCGATGGCCATTGAGAATATCTCCTATGAAGCAGTCCGAGCCTTCTCCCCCTGGCTGGAAGGGTGAGATCAGGCAAGAGCATGGAATGCATTTCGATGGGATTGTAGCAGGGCTGGGCAGACAATCACAGAAGAAAATAGCGAAGAAATGGAGAAGATTTGCGGGTAAGCGTTAAGACGTTTGGTTTCTTTGAGTTAATTCAAGTTACTTGAGTCGCTGGCCTCTGGTGCCCTTACTCGAAGATTTCTGCCCATTCAGCAAGTCAGCCTCCGCTCCGCGGAGATAGCGAGTTAGCGAGTCAGCTTGTATCTTTGACTGCTCCGATCTACTCCTGGAGTAAGCAGAGACGAGCCGGCTAGCCCGAATAGGCGCCGATGCGGGTTTCGCGGCTGGTGAGCGAGTCGCAGGAGCGGTCGAGAGATTCGTATTCGGGGTCGTGATCCTTGCGGAAGGCGCGGAAGTCGTCTTCGCTGGCCCAGCGGTCGATGGTGAGGTAGGAGCCGGGGATGTATGCGTCGCGCAGGAGTTCTGTTCCCAGGTAGTCAGGGGAGGTGCGGAAGAGTTGGGCCCAGGCGCCGCCGGGGCCATAGGCGGCCTCGAAGGCGGGAACCTTCTCTTCGGCGATTTCGAACTGCCAGACTACGACGAACATGGGTGGCCCCGATTCGGGTTTACAGATGAGAGTTGACAGGTTACAGATGACAGTTTACAGCTTATTGGTCTTAGCCCACTTTCCTGCTTCAAGATCGTGAGCGGCTTCGGTGAGGCTTTGCGGGCGGCCTAGATCGCGCCAATAGCAGTCGTCGGCACGATAGGCGAGGATCCGTTCGCCTTGGGCGGCGAGATGCAAGTAGGCGTCGATGATGGAGAAGGCGCCATTTTCGGCCATCTTTGCAAAGATACGGGGAGAGATTACATGGATGCCGGAAAAGGCTAGCGGATGGGCGGGTTGGGATGGAGTTCGCGGAGAAGTTCCCTCAGGGGCTGAAGCCCACGTCGATATTGCGGGGTTTGCGGCACGACTGAAGTCGTGCCCTGACACAAAGCCTTCTGAAGCCTCCTGCTGATTGAGTTTTTCCACGGACTGTTCTGCCTTTGCTGGGCGGGTGGAACTACGGCCGCAGAGTTGACCGTGGTTGTCGAAGACCAGATACCGGGATGTTTCCCGGTTTTGAACTGCAAGGGTTGCCAGGGCGGACTGTTCCTTGTGAAAACGGACCATGCCGACTAGATCTATGGTGCTGATTACATCGACGTTGTGCAGGATGAAGGGCTCGCCAATGCTCTGGCCGGAATCCTGAAAGAACCACGCCGCATTTTTCAGGCCGCCGCCGGTGTCGAGCAGGACCGGCTCGCGCGAAATCTCGATTGTCATGCCGAAGTTCTGGTTGGCTGCGAGGTATTCGAGAATCATGTCGGCATGATGGTGGGTATTGACGATCACTTCGAGCACGCCGAAAGAGCGCAGGCGATCGAGGGTGATTTGCAACAGGGTGCGGCCGGCAACCGTGACCAGCGCCTTGGGGCGGTCGTCGGTGAGGGGCTTGAGCCGAGTGCCCAGGCCTGCGGCCAGGATCATCGCCTTCATCGGCCCATCTTCTCCAACTCCATGTGCCGGACTGCCACTTCTACGCTGCCCGCGCTGCGGAGATGTTTGGCCAACTGCTCGGCGAGATACACGGAGCGGTGTTGGCCGCCGGTGCAGCCGAACGAGACCATGAGGTTCTTGAAACCACGGAGCTGGTAACTGGTTACGCTGGCATCAACGAGCGACATGACGCCGGCAAGATACTGGTGGACGCTCTCCTGGCGATTAAGATAGTCGATTACCGGTTCATCCTTTCCCGTGAGCGAACGGAACTGCTCTTCACGGCCGGGATTGGGAAGGCTGCGCCCATCGAAAACAAAGCCGCCGCCGTTACCGGATTCATCGGCGGGCTTATCGCGGTGGAACGAGAAGCTGAAGATGCGCACTGTCAGAGCTGTTGCGGAAGAGGCAAGTCCGAGCAGTTTTTCAGACTTGAGCATGCCGTGGAAGGCTTCAAGCAACTCAGGCAGAGCGATGGGCAGCTTGACGTTATGCGCGAGCCAGCGGAGGTTCTTGAGCGCGTAGGGAACACTCTGCAGGAAATGGGGCTTGCGTTCGTAGAAACCTCTGAAGCCATAGGCTCCCAGGGCCTGCATGATACGGACATAAACAAACGCGTAGTAGTGTTCCATGAAGGCTTCGCGGTTGATGGCGATGAAATTGCCGAGGCCGTCGAGATAGTAGTCGAGCAGCTCCTGGCGCAGTTCGGGGGGCAGATCGGCTTTGCCGTCGTAGAGCAGAGAGGCGATGTCGTATTGCAGCGCGCCTTTGCGCCCGCCCTGGTAGTCGAGAAAAAATGGCTGGCCGTCGCGGAGCATGACGTTGCGCGATTGGAAGTCGCGGTAGAGAAAGTAATCCTGGCCGGCGCTGAGCAGGAACTTGGTCAGGCGGCTGAAATCGCGTTCCAGCGCCTGTTCGTTGAAGGGGATGGCGGCGAGACGCAGGAAATAGTACTTGAAGTAGTTGAGGTCCCAATTGATGGACTGGCGATCGAAGCTGGAGCGCGGGTAGCAGACGGAGTAGTTCAGATCGCGGCTTGCCTCGACCTGAAAACGCGGCAACGCGGCCACTACCTTGCGATAAGCTTCAACGGCCGGCGGAGCAATGACTGCGCCGTCGCGATTTGCGCCGAGGAAATCGTAAAGGGTGGTGTCGCCCAGGTCTTCTTCGAGATAGGCGTTCTGGCTTAGATCCTCGCCATAAATCTCTGGGACGGGCAGGCCATGGCGGCGAAAGTGGCGGGAAAACTCAAGGAAGGCGAGATTCTCTTCGCGCACGGGACCGAGAATGCCGATGGCGGAGGAATTTCCGGTAGTGAGGCGCACGATGGCGCGGCCTGAACCACCGAGTTGGCCCTGAAGCGGCTGCACGCGCTCGGCCGGCGAGTGGTAGTGCTGCTCGAAAAGCCGCTTTAAAACATCCATGAATGTCTTTCCGGGAACTACTGGAGTTGCTTCACCAAGATACCGAGCGGGGGGCAGGGGGTGCAATGGAGCTGAGCCCTTTCAAATGAATGAAGAGCAAAGGCAAGAACAACAGCAGGTCCTTCGACTGCGCCGCGCTCCACCTGATTTCATGGCGACGCGGGCTCAGTCGAGCGGGCAGATTGGCAGTGTGTGTTTGAGCCATGGCCGGGAGGGAGGAGCCAACGTCATGGTTATTTTTGGGAACTATATCGTTGACTACCTAGCTCCCACTCCGTAGAATGGATACATGAGCAAATCCACCATCAGCGCCTACGCCTTCTTCAAGAAGTTTCCCGATGAAGCCGTCGCCAGAGAACACATGGAAAAGCGGCGCTGGAATGGGAAGCCGGTCTGTCCGTACTGCGTGGCCACGGAGCGCATTCAGGTACGTACACTGGCAGGGTACTTCCGCTGCCTCGCATGCAAGAAGGACTTCACTGTCCGTACAGGCACCGTTATGGAACGCTCCCACGTACCCCTCAACAAATGGCTCTACGTAATGTACCTTCTCTCCACCGCGAGGAAGGGAGTGTCCTCCCTTCAACTGGCCAAGGAGATCGGGATCACGCAGAGGTCGGCATGGTTCCTCCTCCAGCGGCTTCGTGAAGCCTGCGGCAAGGGGAACGAAGGACACCTGAACGGGCTTCTCTTTGGCATTGTCGAAGCGGACGAGGCGTACTTCGGCGGCAAGGAATCCAACAAGCATGAGGCGAAGAAGTTGAAGATCGGTCGCGGTACGGTCGGCAAGATCGCCGTCCTTGGGATGCGGGAACGCGGCGGCCGGGTGCGCGGAAAAGTGCTCAAAGACATCGGGGCAGACGAGATTCAAGGCGAGATCGCGGCCTCCGTAGCGCCAAACTCCATTCTCTGTACGGATGAACTCCGCTCCTACCGAGGAATGGACCAGTACCAGCAGTTCGCCGTAGTCCACAGCGCGAAAGAATTCGTGAACGGCATGGCGCATACGAACGGCATCGAAAGCGTATGGGCTGTCTTGAAGAGGGGATTCTACGGAACTTACCACTCGTTCAGCGGGAAGCATCTCCAGCGCTACGTGGACGAGTTTACGTTCAGGCTGAACGAAGGGAACGTGAAAATTCACGTTATGGACCGCATTGACTCCCTGCTGGAGAAGTCGGTTGGGGTGAGGATCACCTATAAGCAGTTGGTGAATCTCAACTAAGCGATTTCGGAACCCTGGGCAGGAGATTACTATGCTGCCCACCAGTTTTGACCTTTCTCAATTGCACAGAGAGCATGAGCAAATTCTCGCGAAATGGGATGCCCGTTTCTGCAAGGGAGAGATTGGTAAAACCCATCCTCGATTCGCTGCTGTAGCTCCCACCTTGGCTGTTGTGTACTTCCAGGTGTGTCGTTGGCTTCGAGGGAAGGTGTTACCGCTCGTGTATGGAATATGGTCGGAGGTCCGGGGCATCGCTCCGCGCATTCGATTTCAACACGCACCAAACACGAATCTTGATATGTGTCGCGCACAAACTTATCAAGCGGACGCCAACGGACGTCGTGTCCCTGATACACGAACGCGTACCCGCATTCGTGACATGCAAGCCTTAGCAGCCAACCATTCTTGGTTTGGTGCCTCCGACCAGTGGGTGCACCTTCAAGCGTGGGAAGCGGGAGCAAGATGGGCCGAAGACATGCCTCATTTATGCAGTTCACGTAAGGAATCATGATCTCCATCGTAGTTCACCGGGGAGTCAAGTGTACGGTTCCCTTTGGAAATGGGGTGCCTCCTATCTACCCATAGGTGCGGTGTATACTTCCCTGATGCTGCCCACCATCACTGTCGAACTTGTACAAACAGAATGTGATGCGTTTGACCTGGAGAACGAACTGATCGAGGAGGCGTTGAGGCAACTCCGAACCCAGTTCCCCCACAACACCGAAGCCGCTCACGTGTTCTTGAAGGTCGTGGTTCTCAATCAGCTCTACAACACGCGGATAAACAACATCGATGTTGAGCCCCTTGCTCGCCGCATAGCCGGGATCGGCATCGACGCTCTTCTGGACCAGGGATCGTTCGTAGCCGTTGATCGCATCACCATCTGCCCTCCGCTGAAAAGATACCTCTCGTTTGCCTCCAAGTTCTGCAGTTGGCACAACCCCGCGGCTTATCCCATCTATGACCGCAATGCCAGAACATGCCTTTGGGCCTACCGGAAGCAAGATAAGTTCGCAAAGTTTCAAGAACAGGACCTCTGGGTCTATGCGGATTTCTGCGCGGCAGTGACCAGCTTTAGCAGTCACTATGGACTGGGCAGGTTTAACCTCAAGCAGTTGGATAAGTTACTGTATCGCGTGGGAGGCCAGATTCTCCAAAAAGCGGGTACGAAATAACGCTCCTCAACTTCATGCCTGAGTGCGCAGGTAGTCAACGATATAGTTCCCATTCCTTACGGCATCTATGATGTTGGACGCAATGAGGGTTGGGTGAGCGTGGGAACAATCGATCCAGGGCGCGGTAGAGCCGGTCGTCGTTGACCTTCGCGGCCGGCACGCCGAGTAACTCGGCCAGCGCACTGGTCTCATATCCGTGCTCAGCCAGGTGTAACTCGCTGGAGGGATCGAGCAATCTTCCCAGCACCACCGTCATCGCACTCCATGGAATCTCTTCCCGGCCCGACGGCATCAGCACTTCCAAAAGCTCGCGCAGACCCAGCTGACGCAGCAGCATCAATCCCAACCAGCCGCCGCCGAAGGGGCGGCTACGCTCCACCCGCACTCCGCCGAGGTCCACCTCGACCCATTCCCGACTGGACTCCTCCTCACCAAACAGGGCAGATTGTGGCGCAGGATCGGGTTGCGCTACGCGCTGGACACCGAGCCGGCCTTGCTCATCCAACTCACCAAGATAGGCAACCACGCGCTGACGCGGCCCGCGCGCGGTTCGATACGACTCCACCAACGCCCAATAGGAATGCCGCTTTCCATCCTTCCGCCGATAGCAGCGTCGTAAATACACAACGCCATCCTACGCATCCAGAACTGTTTTGCAAGGAGGTTGGTCTTCACTACACGCAACTTCACGATGATTTGTACTCAGACTCGATAGCCAGATTCGGAAACAAAGAATTTGCTCCCGGCCATCCCCAGATTCGCGACCAAAATTTACTCAAAATAATTTGTACAAGCCCCAAGCTGCGGAAGTTGGGCTAGCCCGGGAATGGTAATGGTGAGTGCATGGGTGGGCACATCGTTGAGGGTGGCGAAACATTGCTCATCCACCTGCTGCTTTCGACATAGCGTATCAAGCTCGACAATCTTCACGGTGAGCGGATCGTTAAATGCGAGATGGCCGTTCGAGCCGATACCGCAACAGACGATGTCAATGGGCGCAGCATTGAGCTTCGCGGCATAATCAGATACAGTCTGCAATGGATCATTCTTGGGGGTCGAGTAAATGTACAGAGGCGAACGGGAGATGATCGAATATCGCGTGGCGCAGCCAGAGACCAAATCGCTCCGGAGCAGAGTCGTCGGGGCCGAGGTATTCATCCATGTGGAAGGCAGTTACGCGCGGCCAGTCGATTCCCTTTTCCTCCCGGAGCGCTGGGAGCATTTCATGCTGGCTTGGTGCTGCCGCGAAGATCATGCGCACGCCTTGCTGCCTCTGAAGGCACCTGCGGATTTCGTTCGCTATATCACTTGCCGCCCGCGCGCATCTCGCCTCGGGATTCAGATATACGAATATCGATTTCGTAGCGCGGTCCTTTGCCCGGAATGCTCACATCAGTCCCTGAAGAGATTGCCCTTGGTTGGTCCGTCTCAAGCTTCGAAATACAAGGGGCGGACGGGTTTGGATTCTAGAATTGCAGGCCGGCAGTGCTTCATACTGTTTTCGCCCCATCGAGAAGTTGATGGAAACGCTCCGGGTGGCTAGCGAGTGAGGCCGAGTAGTTCGCCGCGCTCACCCACTCGAAAAGCAACTGGTCTTTAGGTTCGAGATCAACAAGAAGCTCCGACTTCGCTGCAGAATCCGGAAAGCGCCCGTTGTCCCAATCCTTCGACAGCGCCTTCGCAAGCGCATGATCGCGTTCTGCAATGTCTGCAATCAACAGGTCAGTCATTTTTCGATCCAGAGGTTTTCTCGCCGCTTGCTCGATAACAACGGACTCACGGCAAAACACCTTCTGGAGGGCTTCGACGCAGAGTGCAAAGGCTTGAAAGTCGGCGAGGTTTTTGAGCACCTGTGGCTCCAACTGGAAAAGCAGGCTGCGCAGCCGTGTAAAGGGATTTTGAATGGGAGTTCCAATTTGCAGCGCAGCCGCAAGTTGTGCGTCATCGCTCCAGGGCACCCTCAATTCGAGACCCGGCCCGGAAATCGTGGAATGTTCCTGAACGGAAGGAGCCGCATCATAGATTCTTCGAAATGCCTCGCTCCAAAGCTCGTTCCACTTGGCCCGATAATGATTCTCCAGAAAACGGCGGAAGCCCGAACTCTTAGCGGTTGCCGTTCCTTCATTGAAGACAACCGCTGCGTAGAAGAATCCATCCCAGATCGAATTCTGAACGTAATGGCAAGGTACCCAGTTCGTCAGGATTACTCCCACAGAGTTAGCGTCTTTCTCCTCCAGGTAGGCCTCGGCAAATGCTCCGATATTCCGCAACTGTTCCGTACCGACCCGCGGGCCCCATCTGTAGTTGACCAGGCCCGGTGCCCCGATTGAACGAAAACCAAGTGTGCCCACTTTCCGGATGGTCTCGCGAATCCGTGCGGAGTTGAGCTCTCGATAGTCCCAATCCATGATGATGATGTTCTTGTTCAACCGGGTGAGAATCTCCGGTTCTTTGTGAACGACAACGTCACCCCACACAATCCATTGTTTCCCCAGTCCTGCGGAGATCTGATGAAGCGAATTGCGGCTGTCGGCGTGGCCGTTCTCAGCCGAATGCTCGACGCGGGTCGCCCGGACTCCGTCCGCCGTCTCAACATTGCCGCTTAATCCATCTGGGGCATGGGAAAACTCGGCCAAGACTCGATCCATGCAACAACGCCGTTCCCGTTGGTCGCTTTTCTCAGGCTCTGTCATGCAAATCTGTAATGAGGTTCCACTCCGATCGAAACTTCCATATCGGGTAGGAGGCGGGATCGGTCCCGCCATCCTCCCACACCACAGGACGTGCCGTACGGCATCCGGCGGTTCATGAAGCAGATGTAAGACGTTGCCGAGTTTCCAGCAACGAAACCAGCCCCATACGGTCGAACCAGGATTTCGGATAGGCGGCGTTCATGTGCGAGGCACCGCCATTCCACCATGGGCCGCGCCCGTTGGTGGCTGAGCGCCACGCCCGCACCTCGTCTATCCCCGCCCGCATCAGATTCTTTGCCCGCGCATAGACGCGCTTCCACTGCCGCCACAGAATGGTCCGCAGCTTGCGCCTGATCCAGCCATCGAGGTCTTCCAGCATACCTTTGACTTCGGTGAGCCGGAAGTACGCAACCCAGCCCCGCAGTACGGGATTGAGCCGTTCGATAGCTCGTTGCAGGCTTTGGCCACGAGCCTTCCGCAGCGTCTCGCGGATTTTCTCCACCAGACGCTTGCGGCTTGCTTCGGCGATCTTCAGCTTCGGCTTCTTGTGCCACGTCAAGCTGTAGCCAAGGAACTTCCGCTCCCACGGGCGAGCCACCGCGCTCTTCGAGACGTTGATCTTCAACTTCAAGACCCCCTCCAGAAGCGCCGTGACCGCTTGCATTACCCGCTCCCCTGCCCGACCCACGCACTGCGTGGGTACCCTGCTGCCGACGTAGATGTTGCTGTCGTCCGCATAGCGGCAGAAGCTCAACCCGCGCTTCTCCAGAAATCGGTCCAGATCGTCCAGCAGGATGTTCGATAGCAGGGGTGAAATCACTCCCCTTACACAAAAGGTAATTTCGACCGTCAGTCCCGCGAGGCGGCAGATTGCCGCCTTGCGTAGGGCTCTGCTGCGGGACTGAAATACTGTGTCGAATCGTGATGGTGTCGTCT